>Ga0180007_10007298_pt1 | contig 10496 bp, 7 predicted proteins | sample MM_PC_MetaG_FD_121122 | JGI IMG/M metagenome (GOLD analysis project Ga0180007, IMG submission 121122) | Groundwater microbial communities from the Aspo Hard Rock Laboratory (HRL) deep subsurface site, Sweden - MM_PC_MetaG | ecosystem: Environmental > Aquatic > Deep subsurface > Groundwater...
ACATAATTGACGGCAAAAGGCGTGGCATTACCCGCAATAAGTATTTTTTTATCCTCTGCCATGGCCATGAGGATCAGATTCTTATCAGAGGAATCACCTGCCGGGACCGTGTCAGAGGGATAGAGGACTTTTATTTTTACCTTCCTGCCGAGATCGATCTCGGATCCTTTCTTTATCCTGGTAAATCCGATCTTTTTTGCTTTTAAGAGCTGTGCGATCTTCCCAATGATCCTCAGGGTATCCTTCTTTTCCTTCAGATCCGGTTCACCCAGAATGATCGCTATAGCATTCAGGTAGGGTTCTTCTTTTTCTCTTCTCTTTGTCCTTATAGAATTTAAAGTTTGGAGGATCCTGGAAGAGGTCTCTTCCGGTATGTCTTTCTTAAATAAAGCATTGATCATTTCTGTTTTTTCCGATGAACTATTTTCTGAAGATCGGATCAAATTTTTAATTTCTACTTTTTCAGCACTGGTCAGATTGACCCTTTGGCCTTTGGTCAATTCTCCGGTGTATCTGTTGAAATCATTTTCATTAACAATAGTCCACCATTTCAAGTTTTCCTCCACCTGTTTTGCGATCTTATCCAGGCTGTAATAGGAGTAGAGCTGTTTCACATTGAAGTTTTCAAGGACATCGGGTACTCCTCCTATACAGGCAGGATCAAGGTTCTGAAGGATGACGCCTTCGAGGGTCGTGATCCTTTTTGAGCTCAGCATGGGCCTGATAACGGTCTCGCCTACACTGACGCCCAGTACAAAATTATTGAAATTAAAATATCCGGGTCCTGCATTGATCAGTATGTTTTTGTTCCCCGGGCACTCCAGGAGGAAGGCATTACCGTCTCCGAACCTGCCTAAAGCCTTGGTGTCAATAAAGGTCATCTTGAACCTGTTGGATGGGAGCAGGTTCTGAAATATATAACTGCTTCCAATGATCACGATGCATCCCAGCGAAGCAAATAATATGATCATATCTTTGCGCAGTTCATGTTTCTCCCATAACAGGATGACCCTGTAGTACGCATCCTTTATCATTGTTTTAATGCGGGGATACCAGATCAGGATACAGATCACGGTATAGTACAGGAGGATCTGTAAAGCCGTGGGTTTGGGAACCACAGGATAGGGGAAATAAACGGCAAAGAAATGAGCCATACCCAGGAAAAATTTTGCGAATATAAAATTGGCCGCATTGATCACAAGAGCCAGGGGTGTGAAGAGGAATCCCAGGATCCCCGCGATCATACCCAGCTGGACGATCACGCCTATCAGGGGTATCGCTATCCAGTTTGCATACAATCCGCTGATAGCGAACCGCTGGAAATAAATACCGGATATGGGGAATACATTTCCCAGAGTAATTCCAAACTGGACTCCCATGAAGCCAATGATAAAGGGCCCCATTTTAGCTATTCCAATATTAAAGTGAGGATTCTTCTGGTTCAATTTCAGGGAGATCTTGAACAATCCGAATATTATAAGAATAAAGAGTATTAAAAAGAATGTATTGCTGAACAACAGGTGTGCCAGGTATGGCGTCATCAGTATTGTAGTCAGGAGAACCGCTGTTGTAATAAAAGCCAGGAATGTATATCCCTTTACATATCGTGTCAATAGATGAGAGATCGGGCCCGCGAACAGAGCGATGGAGAGGATAGCGGTAAAAGACATGACAAAAGAAGCCTCTACAAGCATGAGGGGATTGATAAAGACAAGATAGATCAGCGCGGTAATGGCCAGGGAAACAAGGAGGTCATTTTGAAGCTTGCCCTTTAAGAACGATGTGAAGACGATGAGGATACTGACCATCATGGCGGCCCGGACCGTAGCAGGCCGGGCTCCTGTAATAAAGACAAAGAGCAGGAGTAAAAACATGATCGGTACGGCAGAGATCTTCTTTGGTATCTTGAACAGGCCGAAGAGCGACCACAGGAGGATATAGATAAAACCGACATGCAGTCCCGAGACTGCCAGGACATGGGCAATGCCTGTTCTTCTGAACTCTTCCTGTGTTTCATACGAAAGTCCGCTTCGCAGTCCCAGCGTCACGCCTCCCAGGAAAGCTGATTCCGGAAAACGCATGGTCTTTTTTATGGTAAGGAGCATCTTGTCCTTGATCAGGTAGGACCATTCAATGATCTTGTTAGGATACTGCTTCCCGATCAGGGTAATGTTCCTGTCGTCCTTCACAGCCATTCTGCCCCAGATGTTCTGATGAATATAGAAGGACTGCTGATCAAATATTCCGGGATTGTTATCCTCTGCATTGGGTTCGAAGTTGCCTCTCACTTCGATCTTGTCGGCATAGTCAAACTGGTAATACTGTTTCAATGAAGAGGTTAACCGGATGATCACTTTGCCTTTTTTGACTTTTTTAAATTTCCCGAATGGCGGATCAGCCTGCACTTCATAGGGTTGGACGATTAAATTGATATAGGTAGGCCGGATATCCGGATCTTCCGTGACCACACCCCGTATGGTGGTTTCTCCGAACCCGGTTTTATCAAGGGAATGCACAATATGCTCCGGTGAAGATGTATCCATTGCCTGTGTGTATTGATAAAGGCCGAAATAGACCGCGGCTAATCCGAGGGCCGTGAACATCAGTATTTTATTATATTTGAATGACAGGAAATAGCTTCCCGCGCCGATCATGAAAAAAAAGAGAGAATACAGCCCGAATGCGGAGAGTCTTTGAAAAGAAGGGTCTAACTGAAATCCCAGGGCCAGGCCAATAATATATGCAATGGTTATGAATATGATGCCTTTTTTTATCATTATAATTTTAAAAACTTCTGCATCAGGTTATATTTTTCTGTGCTGATGCCCGGGATCTTTTTTAATTCATTTTTATCCTTAAATCCCTTATGGATCTTCCTGTAAAAAATGATCTTTGTGGCGATAGATGAAGTTATACCGGGAACCTTTTCAAGCTCTGCTTTTAATGCAGTGTTAATATTAACCGCTCCCATCTTTTTTGGAAAAGTTTTATAGGGTTCCTTCTTTTTTTCTTCTTTATATTTTTTATAACTCTTTTTATAACCTTTTTTTTGTGTATATTTAGCCGCATGTTCCTTTATATCTTTGTCTGTTACTCCGGCATAATAGGTAGAGTTGCTGGCAATGATCGCAGGGATCCTGTACTCTTTATCGAAGATCAGCACCAGAATGCCTATAAAGATCGCAGAGATAAGGGTAATGATCAATAATTTTTCAGAGCTGTCCTGCATAGTTGAATATTATAAAAATATTTTTTTATGTCAATAAGAATAAATAATCTAGAAGATCCTGTTGCGTTTTATGTTTTTTATTTTTTTCCAGAGGGCAGGGAACTCCTCGCTGCTTAATTCAGCCAGCAGTTTGGTGACGGATCTGTCTTTTAGCAGTATAAGGGTCAGGGAAAGATCTTTTGTGCTTTTCAATGCTATCCCTTTATTTTTTTTGATCTTGTTCAGCAGAAGGCTGTGCAGGCTTTTACTGATCATATCAATGGTGTATTCTGAATGTCCCAAAACGGAATTAAGGGACCTCTTATGGTCAGCCAGCCTTGTAATGTTTTTAATGTGAAGGTCTTTATCTGTCAGAACAGCATTGATCATCCTCATTACTTTTTCCTCATCCAGCGCTTTATGGGTGAAAAGCTCCAGGATCTCTTTTTCTCCTTCCACCATCAAGGGAGGGGTGAAGATAAGACTGAAACGCATTCTTTTATTGAACCCTTCCGAATAGACGATGGGAAGTGAGATCCTTCTGAATATTGTCTCAAAGACATCCCACAGGTCTCTGTGTGAAATAAATTTATATGATCCCTTTTTTGTGAATGTAAGTTTGTATTTAAATCGCAGCTGTGTCCCTTTTTTTTTATTGTTGCGTTCTTTTTTTACGGCCGGGGTAGTAGATACGCTGTTTTTAATTTCCTTATTGCATATTCCGCAATTATAACATGCCTCGTCAAGACAGTTTCCGGTCTTTTCTCGGGATTGATACTTCGTATATTCATCTGTAAAGAATCCTTCTTTGTATCTAAAATCGATCTTTCTCTCTTTTTGAAAAACTTTTTGTAAATACTCTTTATTGTAAAGATATTTTTCATGATCGATCCCGTTCTCTTTGAAAGTCTTCAGCCACATATCCACATCCGGCCCTCCTTTACCTGTGTCCGTGTAATATCCTTTTTGTATCAGGCTTAACAGCACACGGCTAATCTCCCGGTCTGCCCTTGCAAGGATCGCATCGAGGAAGGAGGTCTTGATGTCCTGGCCCTTTAAATGAACCCATTTTTTATAGTGCCTGCTGAAGAAGATGTTTCTCAGCCTGTCGAATTTCTCTTCAATGATCCTGAAATCGATCTGTTCTTCGGTTTCCAGGGGTGTGAGCGGTTTTTTTGCGATCGGATTGACATGAAGGTTTATTGTGATGCGCAGTCGTTCCTGTTTTAAACGTGTGATGATCCTGTCGATGAGGGACTGGATCGAACTGACCTCGCTGTCGTCTTTATTAAAACCGATCATCAGGTAGATCTTGATGGTCTTCCACCTCTTTCTGGCAGCCGTGACCAGGGTCTCAATAAAATTATCCAGATCTATTCTTTTATTTATCATCTTCTGGATATCAATATCTGCACTTTCCAAAGCAAATGTGAGTCCTGACCTTCTGACAATATCCAGCTGTTTTAAGAGATCAATGGTGAACGCATCGATCCTGATAGATGGCAGGGAGAGTGAGATGCCCTGTCCTCTATACCGGCTATTCAGGGCCTTTAAGAGATCGATCAGGCAGGAATAATTGCTGATACTGAGGGAGAGAAGCGTGAGCGTGCTGTATCCTGTATTTTTTATTAGACGGTCTACGATCTTAATGATCGTGTCCATACTCCGTTCTCTTTTCGGGCGGTAGTAGTACCCGGCCTGGCAGAAACGGCAGTTATTGATGCATCCCCGGTCCACTTCTACCACACCTCTGTTCTGAACAGGTACTATAAAAGGGACGATCTGTTTGACGGGATGATAGGCTCTGTTCAGATCAGGTACGATATGGCGCCTGGTGATCGTTTTGTTTAAGGATGGAACAAAAATATATTCAATACGGTCGAGCTCTCTCAATATTTCATCTCTTCCCATGTTTTTATCTTTCCAGGCTTTGATCTTTTTTAAAAGGCCAATAATGACATCATCTGCCTCTCCGATCAGGAAGAAGTCAATGAAATCAGCTATAGGCTCCGGGTTGGCCAGACCTGCTCCTCCTGCCATGACCAGGGGAAAGGATCTCCTTTCGGATGAGGAAAAGGGTATGCCGGACAGTTTCAGGATCTGCAGCATGGGAAGATAATTCAGCTCATACTGGATAGTAAAACCCAGTACATCGAAGTTGTTGATAAAATGCCTGCTTTCCAGGGAGAAGAGAGGGATCTTCTTTTCTTTCATGGCTTTCTGCATATCCTCTTCCGGTAAAAAGACTCTTTCAAGGAGAAGGTTGCTGGAATTATTGACAAGCTCATACAGGATACGGATGGAGTAGTTGGCCATGCCGATCTCATAGAGGTCAGGATAACAGAGCGCTACCTTTAAAGTTTTCTTATCCCATTTTTTAGTAACGCTGTTGATCTCCTTCCCGATATATTGCCCTGGTTTAAATATATAATGAAGGATCTCTTCCAGCTGCTTATCAGTTAAGGAATTCATAACTAAAGATAATAGGGAACTTAAATCATATTTCAAGTTAAAACTATTGGGGGGCAGCTTCCTGAAGATGTTTAATATCGGGGGTCAAACCTTGAAATGTGAAAATCGCTTCTCGATTTTCACATTTCAAGGTTTGACCCCCGAGTTTTTATTTCTTCAAGGTTTGACCCCAATCTAATCTCAAGAAGCTGACCCCAATAAAGTTGTAGATTTTTAAAATTCTTCAGATATATTTTAAAAAGATTCCATGAGGTGTTATTATGATAGAAATATTTAAGAGTTATCATCCCGTTCTTCAGGCATTGATCGCAACGATCTTCACATGGGGAGTGACAGCCTTTGGTGCTTCTTTTGTTTTTTTTGCTAAAAGACCCTCAAAAAAGATGAATGATGCCATGCTGGGATTTGCCGCAGGGGTTATGATCGCAGCCAGTTACTGGTCCCTCCTGGCTCCTGCCATCACGATGTCAGAAGGAAGGGGACTTCCCGTATGGGTCCCGCCGGTCATCGGATTTTTACTTGGTGCTTTTTTTATTCTGTTGATCGATAAGCTCCTTCCTCACCTCCATCTGGGTTTTAAAATGGAAGAAGCTGAAGGGAAAAAGACAAAATTGCCCAAGTCCACTCTGCTTGTGCTGGCCATTACCCTTCATAATATTCCGGAAGGGCTTGCCGTAGGAGTTGCTTTTGGTGCTCTGGCCCATAATATGCCTTCAGCCTCTTTTGCCGGAGCCATCGCTCTGGCTTTGGGTATCGGGATCCAGAATTTTCCGGAAGGGTTTGCAGTGTCCATGCCTCTGAGAGGAGAAGGGGTTTCGCGATTGAAGAGTTTCTGGTACGGACAGTTATCAGCTGTTGTAGAGCCTGTTGCAGGTGTCCTCGGGGCAGCGGCTGTGATCCTGTTTGAACCCATACTGCCCTATGCCCTGGCTTTTGCAGCAGGGGCCATGATCTATGTTGTAGTGGAGGAGGTTATCCCGGAGTCCCAGCTGAATGGGAATACCGACCTTGCCACCATCAGTACTCTTATTGGGTTTGTCGTCATGATGACACTGGATGTAGCTTTAGGATAATGGGGTCAGCTTTTTGATAATGTTTAATATCGGGGGTCAGACCTTGAAGATAAATATGATTTGGGGTCAAACCTTGAAATGTGAAAATCGCTTCTCGATTTTCACATTTCAAGGTTTGACCCCCGAGTTTTAACTTTTTCAAGGTTTGACCCCAATCCAATATAATGTCAAAAAGCTGACCCCATTACCATTAGTTTTTAAATATATTAACACCCAGCACGAGGCCGGCTGTGAGATGCCCGAAGTCTGTATCTTTCCGCAATTCTGATCCGGGATAATTATTCCAGCGTTGATATCTTATTTGAAATAAGGACAGATAGGAATGGGAAAGCCTGCTCCTGAAGACCTTGAAAGGAAGGTTGAACTTTAATGATAGATCAATTTTATATCGCCTGGCATTCCAATCCACTTTCGTATAGGTCTTATTCTCCGGCCCGGGGTAATTCATCCACATGTTATACCGCCACATAAAATCAGCCGTAAAAATTATGACCTTTAATGTGGCAAGTTTCAGCTGCAGTCCGACCGGCGGCAGTGGCAATAAAATATGAAAAACATCATAGTCATCTTTAAATGAATCCCAGGCAAAAGTTTCAACATTGAACCGCAGGGAGAAGAGTTTTGAGACAGGAGAGCTGATCCGTTGATTGAATTGAAAAAATCTGTATTTATAATCAAGATACTCCCAGTTCATATCCAGCCGTTCGTTCCTTTCATTCATTCGGTTGATATGAATGCCGTAACCGGTCTTTGACCGGTCAATACCATTGTTATCTTTGGCAAGCCTGCAGATAAAAAAGTCGTATTCCTGCAGTTTTGGATAGAGAAAGATCTTATACTTACCGGGAGTATGGATATTGTTCTTTAAAGCCCGGATATAACCGGATGTCCCTATACGTCTGTTCCTGAAGAGGATAAATTCGTCTAAATTTCCTTTTAGTTTCTTGATCTGTATATAATCTTTCACATCCTCACACCCGGCTTTTTTAAATTCAAGGAATTCTTCTTCTGATCCGCCAAGACTGATAATTTTATCGTACTTCTCTTTTGATATATCGAGCCTTTCCCGGGGAGTTTCTTCGTATCGTTCATCAGGATCATCCCCTGATCCCGTGATCTTTTCGGATAACCGGGAGACGAGGTCCTTTACCTTTTCGGGGATCTCCTCTTTTGAATTTGCTTTTACGGAATGGGCATATTCGGCAATACCGTTTTCCACATCCACCACCCGGATATTAATAGAATAGATCTTCCCGAAAGTGCTTATTTTACCGATCAGTATTTTATTAGCCGAGAGCAGTTTTCCGATCTGAACAGCACAGCTTGTTTCCGTACACCCGCTTATCTGGAATCCCTGTTCATCAAGGACTTTGGTTATCTGTGCTCTTTCCAGAATGGTGAAACGGTTCACATTGATCATCTCTACCCTGATAAGGTCTGTGGTATCCGCGGCAAACTCTTTATTGATACCGCTTCCGTTATTGAGATCCAGGATAGCAATGCGGAGCTTTTCTGCCTGAAGCCCGGAAACTGTCAGCAGGATCAAGGTGAATATTAAATATAGCTTTTTCATCTTGAAGTTTCCTCTTTATAATTAACTTATAATCTTAAAAATTAAAGTCAAAATTTTCAACAGAGAATTAATATGAAACACGGTTTCCATTCTTTTTTTACAAAGGACAATTCCTGGGAAGCTTAACAGGGGAACCTTTAAAGTGATAAAATGAAGACCTTGCATCTATATATTAGAATATTTTTTAAGACAGTCAGGACAATATCCATGAGAAAATTCAATTTCGGTATTTTTATTGAAATAGGCTTCAAACGGCAGCCATTTTTTTTTGCTCCTGTCATATATTTTTTTACACACACAGCAGATCCGAAGGAACCCTTCTAAATATTTTATTCTCTCAAGTAATTTTTTTGTAAATAGAATAGTCAGAACTGCCAGAAGTAAACCTATAAAGGATTCCAGTATACTTTCTGTTATATTAAAAGGTGTTTGAGGGGCATTAAACAGCAGGTGTGGAATATCGATGATCTCGTTTAGCCAATTGGATAAAATTATAAATGTAAAACCGATAATTTCATAGAAGATTATTTTTTTTCCCATAGTGATTATATTTATTTATATAATAATTTCTAACCGGAATTCCGGCCATCAAACAAAAATTGTCTGATACCCCTATAGTATATCAGAAAAAATACTATGTCAAATAATAAGTAAATAAAAAACAGCAGGCTGTATTGTGCTGTACAAAAAAGTTTGACTTTACTCTCGAGCCTGTTAACTTCTTTTTTATGAATGAAGAGATGATCAAAGAGATCAGGGGATTGAAGAAAGAGAAGAACGCTGTTCTTCTGGTGCATAATTATCAGAGACCTGAGATACAGGATATTGCCGATATACTGGGAGACTCGCTTGACCTCTCCAGAAAAGCCCTGGAGACGGATAAAGATGTGATCGTTTTTTGCGGAGTCCGGTTCATGGCTGAAACAGCCAAGATCCTTTCCCCTTATAAAAAAGTCCTCCTACCGGTTTATGAAGCCGGATGTCCCATGGCTGATATGGTGACTCCGGATGAGCTGATTGAATTTAAAAAGAAGAACCCGGAATATAAAATAGTGACCTATGTGAATACCACGGCCGAGGTCAAGGCAGAGTCTGATATCTGTATCACATCCGCCAATGCAGTTAAGGTCATCAGCGATTATCCTCACAATAAATTATTACTGATCCCGGACAGGAATCTGGGGAATTATATTAAGAGTAAAGTTAAGGACAAGGAGATCATGCTCTGGGAAGGATATTGCCCGGTCCATATTGAAATCAATTTGAATGAGTTGAGAATGTTGAAGGATGAGTATCCGGATGCGGTCTTTCTGGCACACCCGGAATGTGAAGAAGTAATTCTTAACAAGGCTGATCATATTATGAGCACTAATCAGATGATAAAATATGTGAAGGAATCCGATGAGAAGGTATTTCTGATCGGGACCGAGCAGGGGATCATTTACAGGATGAAGAAAGAGAATCCAAAGAAAGAGATTTATCCGGCAGGGAAGTTTATTAACTGTCCCAATATGAAAAAGACGGACCTTTCTGACGTCCTGAATGCGTTAAAGTATGATCAGTATGAGATCACGCTTCCGGATAATATTATCACACGAGCCCGGACTGCCTTGGATGAAATGCTGAAATACTCATAGGAATTTATTATATAAGTAGGGACAAGGCATGCCTTGTCCCTACATTGGCGGAAGAATTATTTTTTTATAGAAATCAGAATTTAGTATACTATATTATTACAGATTAATTTATGAAAAAGATATTCTTTTTAATGTCCATCTTCCTTCTATTGGTCATTGGCTGTTCCTGGACTCCGCGGACCGTTCTCCCGGAATATTTCAGGGTCATTCATATGCCTAAATTCAAAAATAATACTCTTCAGCCTCAGCTGGTAGAATTCATCAATCAAAAATTTCTTGAAAAGTTTGAGATGGACGGGAGGCTTACAGCTACGGAACATGTTTCAAAGGCTGACGGCATCCTTTTTGGCACCATATCCAAATACAAGAAAGCTCCTCTCTCGTATTCTGATCTGGGTGAACTGGATGTCAATGCCCTGACCATAGGCATCGAAGTCAAATTGAGGGATATTAAATCCGGCAAGTGGCTCCATGATTCCTATCTTGAAGAGACGGTTGAATTCAATTTTATCAGTGAACCCGTTGAGACCGAG
>Ga0180007_10007299_pt1 | contig 10495 bp, 7 predicted proteins | sample MM_PC_MetaG_FD_121122 | JGI IMG/M metagenome (GOLD analysis project Ga0180007, IMG submission 121122) | Groundwater microbial communities from the Aspo Hard Rock Laboratory (HRL) deep subsurface site, Sweden - MM_PC_MetaG | ecosystem: Environmental > Aquatic > Deep subsurface > Groundwater...
ATCAATTCATCTGGTGATGATGACTTCAATGGGTCAGGCCGGGGATGCCAGGGAATTTGAAGAAACAGGATTTGCAGCCTACCTGATCAAACCCGTGGGGTATTCAGACCTGTTCGACTGCCTGTCAACGATCATATCCGGCGTTTCAAACCCCCAGAAGCCGAGTGGCATCATCACCCGCCACACGGTTCGGGAACAGCGGGAGAAAAGTGTTCGGATCCTCCTGGCAGAAGATAATATAACCAACCAGCAGGTCGCTACAGGCCTTTTGAAAAAATTCGGATTTGTTAATGTAAAGACGGTAACAAACGGGGTCAATGCCGTGAAAGCAATTGAACAAGAGTCTTATGACCTTATTTTAATGGATATACAGATGCCTGAAATGGATGGTCTTGAAGCCGCACGTCAAATTCGAAAAATTGAATCTGAATCAGCTGGAAAAAGAATCCCCATCATTGCAATGACGGCTCACGCCATGAAAGAAGACCGGGATAAATGTCTTTCAGCCGGAATGGATGATTATGTATCCAAACCAATAGATCCAAAAAAATTATTAGAGGCCCTGGAACACTTTTTGCCCAAAGAGAAGACAGTGACAGCTCCTTTGGCCCAGGAGCCTGACAACCCCTTGAATCAAAAAACAATGGCACAAAAGGATCTGATGGTATTTGATAAAGATGCTTTTATGGATCGGTTGATGGGTGATGCACAGCTGGCTGAAATAGTTATCTCAGGTTTTTTAGAGGATATACCAAGACAGATGGAATCGCTTAAAGGGTTTGTCCATCAAAAAAATGCACAGGCTGCCGGAAAACAGGGACATCAAATCAAAGGTGCAGCCGGTAATGTTAGCGCTGATGCCTTAAGAAAAATTGCTTCTGAGATCGAGACAACTGGAAAAACCGGGGATTTAGACAGACTGTCACGTCTTGTGCCCCAATTGGAAAAAGCATTTGATCAATTGAAAATAGCCATGGAGGATATGAGCTGATGAACGTGCTGATTGCTGAAGATGATATGACATCCCGGATCATTCTGGGTTCAATTTTAAAAAAATGGGGGTTCACCCCGGTTTTGACATGCAATGGAAAAGAAGCATTGGATGTCATGCAATCCAAAGATGGTCCCAGCCTTGCTGTTCTTGACTGGCAAATGCCTGAAATGAACGGGATTGAAGTTTGCCAGAAGATACGTGAAATTGACACTCCCGAGCCACCCTACCTGATTCTTTTGACATCAAAAGATGAGAAAAAAGATATTGTCAGGGGATTGCAGGCAGGTGCCAATGATTTTATTTCCAAACCCTATGATAATGAAGAACTCAGGGCCCGCATCAATGTCGGCCAGCGGATGGTAAAACTCCAATCTGAACTTGGTGATGCCTACAGAGCCCTGAAACATGAAGCCATGCATGATCCTTTGACCGGTATTTTCAACCGGAGGGCCATTATGGATCTGCTGGAAAAAGAGATTGCCAGGGCAAAACGGGAAAAAACCGGTTTGTGCATTGGTTTGTGTGACCTTGATTTTTTTAAAAAGGTGAATGATACCCATGGCCACCAGATTGGTGATGAGGTATTGATTGGTTTTACCCGATTTGTCACGGACAAGTTGCGGACAAATGATCATATTGGCCGGATCGGGGGTGAAGAATTCCTGATTGTGGCTTCTGGATCTGAAAACCCACAAAAGAACATCCTGTTTGAACGGATCTGTGAGCATGTTCGGAATAATGAAATTGCCACTGAAAAAGGTGGTATTTCAATCACTGCCAGTATCGGAGTTACCCGATATAAGGGTGTTGAAAATATTGACGGCCTGGTGGCAGCAGCTGATACTGCTTTATATCATGCCAAAAAAACCGGGCGGAATCGCGTCGTTTATGTGGATGACATATAATCCCAGATCATAAGAAAAGACTGCCATTTCAATTTTTTAGGCAGATATTGAACTGGTTTTTTACCGGATTTAAACAGCCCCATGAAATATATTTTAAGGGATAGAAATTTAATCATTTTATTTGTATCCACATTTTTATTTTTCACAAATGAGGCACTGTTCCTGCCCACTCTCCCCCTTTATTTATCAGCAGCAGGTTACAGCAATACGAGAATAGGCATAGTTCTCGGAGCATTTGCGCTTGGGGTTTTGATCACACGACCATTGTCCGGATTCATAACAGATGAAAAAGGGCGAAAGGTTTCCCTTGTTCTGGGGGTTATGTTTTTTTTTGCAGCGCCCTTATTGTACCTTGTGTCTACAAATTTTTTATATTTGATTGTGATCAGATTTTTTCATGGGATAGGACTTTCCTTTTATACAACAGCTTTTCCTGCATATATTACAGATGCGAGTGATGATCATACAAGGGGTGAGATATTAGGTCATATGGCAACCTCCACAACCTTGGCCTTTACATTGGGTCCATTGGCTGGAATGACAATTTTCAGCACATACGGATTTACCCCTTTGATTTTTTTATGCACAATAGCGGCACTGGTAAATCTTATCGTGATTTTACAGATATCAGAACTTCATAAAAAGACAGACAGAAAATTTAAAATTCCATACAAAGAGGTTGTCTTTAAAAGAAGTGTGCTGGTCTCTTCTTTTATCCAGCTGATTTATGCCATTATCTTTGGCGGGATCATGACATTCCTGCCGCTTCTTTTAGAAAATATTGAAGGCGTGAATATTGGTGTGTTTTTTATGGTGGAATCGGTTGTTATTATTGCCTGCAGATTTATGGCTGCCCAGATGTCCGATAAATATGGCAGGGGACCGGTATTTTTCTATTCTTTTCTTATTATTCTCTGTGCTGTTTATTTAATATCGGAAATAAACACAATGCATCTCCTGATAGCTACGGCAGCGCTGTTTGGAATCGGTTCTTCACTGTGTTCTCCAACAATTTCAGCTTTTATAGCAGACGATGCTGACCCATCTGCCCGGGGCACGGTGTTCAGTTTTTTTTATGGTGCCTTTGATGCCGGTGTTATTGCTGCAGGTGCAATACTTGGATTTATCGCCGATCTGACCAGTATTCGACAGATGTTCATGATTACTGCGATTGCCGGATTTGTCTGCCTCATCTTATTTTCCCTGTTTATTAAAAAAGGGGTTAAAAGATCTTTACGGTGGGTGCTTTTGTCTACACGGCGATAGGTATTGGGCAGCAAAATAAAATCAATATGATGAAAATCAGTTTTGTCACATCTTTAACTGCCCATGTGACCTATCATTGCATCTCGTTCTTCCGGTGCTGGTGTCAGCATGAATTCCATTACTTTCTATCCAGTACCTTTCGAATGGTCTTTGCGGTTTCCCGCATGTTAATCGGTTTCATGACATAGGCGGCTAGGCCCAGTACTTTTGCCTGTACTTCATCAACAAGGGAACTATGGCCTGTGCAGATGATGATGGGAATATCAGGGCGAATGGCCATTATCTTTTTAGATAAGTGAACACCTGTCATCTGGGGCATGGTCATGTCCGTTATGACCAGATCAAAATGATCCGGATTTAAGGCAAACCGATCCAACGCATCTTGCGGCGTTATGTCGGTTTCAACGGTGTATCCCAGATGTTCGAACATTTTTTTCATCATTTCTACAATGGATATTTCATCATCCACAAATAATATGGTTTCTTTCCCCCTGGGAATCTCCTGGATTGTTTCTTCTTCAATGGCTGCTTTTTCCTTTAGCAACGGGAAACATATGGTGAATACAGTGCCTTTGCCAGGGTTGCTGTCAACGCTAATCGTACCGCCATGGTTCTTGACAATGCCGTGTACCACGGACAACCCCATACCAGATCCTTTGCCGACTTCCTTGGTAGTAAAATAGGGCTCAAAGATTCGGTCGATGATTTTTGGGTCTATTCCCGGACCTGTATCGGCCACCATTATCTTGACATGGCTGCCGCTTTTCAAGTCTGGATAGCCTTTGGCTGAATTATCGTTCAACGTCACAGTTTCCACAGTGATGATAAGATTTCCGCCGGTTTGTTCCATGGCATGAGAGGCATTGATACAAAGATTCATCATAATCTGGTTGATCTGGGTCGGGTCTGCAAGAATAGTTTCATCTGCGGCGTGAATATGTTGCTCAATATTGATGGTGGTTGGAATCGTTGATCTTAAAAACTTGAGCGCATCTTTAATGATTACGGCAATTTCCATGGGTTGTAGTTTTTGATCATCTTTACGGCTGAAGCTGAGCAGCTGCCTGATAATATTTGATGCCCTTAGACTGGCAGTCTTGATCTCTTCAAGGTTGGAATGAGCCGGGTTCCATTCCGGAACATCCATTAAAGCCAGTTCCGTGTTTCCAATAATAATACCCAGAATATTATTGAAATCATGGGCAACGCCGCCGGCAATTGTCCCCACGGCTTCCATCTTATGAGATTGGCGGAGCTGATCTTCCAGTTCTTTTCTTTCTTCCTCTGCATGCTTACGTTCCGTAATATCCCGCGCAATACCCAGCACGCCAATAATTTTGCCATGGGTGTCATGCAGTGGCGTCTTGATGGTTTCGAGAATTTCAATATGTCCGTCATCAGCATAGGTGACTTTCTCTTCATTCATGCTGGGACCGTCTTTGTCCATTGCCAGCTTATCATGCTCCCGGAAAGAATCAGCCAGTGCTTTGTCAACAAAATCATAATCTGTTTTTCCGATTATTTGTTTTTCTTCTGTGCCAAATAACCGTTTGAATCTGGAATTACAGAAAAGATAAGTTCCATCCATGTCTTTTAACCAGACCAGCTCCGGAATCGTGTGGATCAATGTCCGAAGATAGGTTTCACTCTCTCCCAGAGCCTTTTCTGTCCGCTTGCGGTCTTCAATCTCTTTTCTGAGATCTTCGGTCTTGAGCGTTACCACACGCTTCAACTGGCGATTCAAAAACAAAACAAATAAAATTAGAAATAATGTTATACATAGCGTTATGAGCGCATATTTTTTAAATTCCGGCATGGTCATTCCAGGTTCCACGGTCAGATGAATCCACTTGTTAAAAATGGCTTTTTTCTCATCTGCCGTAATCAGGGCCATTCCCTTTTCCAAAATAGCGCTTAATTCAGGCCAGTCAGAACGAACAGCAAATCCGGAGATATTGGGCGGCTCCGTTTCCCCGGCAATTTTTAAATTTGTGATTCCTTCTGATTCAATATAGAAGCTGGTTGTTGCCAGATCACCAACAAAGGCATCAGCCATACCAAAAGAGACTTTCCGTAAAGCTGTTTTCAGTTCAGGTACGAACTCTATATTCAGTTCCGGATATTTGTTCCGGATCAGATCAACATAGCCGTAACCTGAGACCATGACAATCTTCATTCCTTTGAGCATATCCAATGTAAGGTCGGCACTTACATTTTTTCTTGCAATGATAACGGAAGGTATTTTCAAGTATGGTGGGGGAAATCTTAAATAGGTTTCACGTTGAGGTGTTTTGACCACGGCATTTAAAACATCGACCTCACGGTTTTTAATTCGCTGGGTAACATCAGCCCAGTTTGCGCATCGGATGACCTTAAATTGTATGCCCTGTTTTTGTTCAAGAAGTTGGACGTAATCAGCTGCAATGCCCGTGTAAAATCCATTGTGATCAAAAAACTCAATGGGTTTGAACTCGGGATCTGGCGCGAGTCTGATGATTGGGTGGGCTTTGAGCCAGGCTTTTTCCTTATCTGTCAGATGGGTCAAGGATGCCGCTTCCTTCCCGGACACACGGGGCAATCCCGCAAACATGCCCGCACAAAAGAAAAGGCAGAACATAAGCAATATTAATCGGGAACAGGTGTGACTCTTTTTTTTTAATTTCATATGCCGTTCCTGATGATGTCCCCGTGTATGAATTTTTGATCTTTCCTGTTGAAAATACTTAACATATGGATCTCTTTCTAAATATTGAACATTTTTTTGACACCTGCCGCCGACTTAAAAAAAGGGGCGCAGCAGGATGTCAATTTTTCCTGTGATTTGATTCAGGATACAGTATAAAATTTTCTATGGCAAAAAAAATATTAAATTAAACATTCAACTTTCTAAGTTGACAGATTGGAGTGGTGTCATGAGTGGTGTCAGACCTTTGTCGTTGACAAAAGATACAATAACGACGGCCTGACACCGGCTGAAACACGCAAGTCCGAAAGTTGTGTTAAAAATAAAAACAATCTTTTCATCCTTGTATTGACAAAAAGCAAGTTCCTGTCCTATAGATCTTTTGATCTGGCCGGAATTTTTTTCAGTGTTCTATGAAATGTTGAAACTTCTCTTTGAATAAGCTTCTGAACGGATTATGCTTCAGCTGTTTTGGACTGTAAACAGGAGGAACATAAATGGAAAATGACAATTCGCATGACACTTCCCATGTCTTTCATTTTTTCTTAAACCGGAAATACATCTCCATTGCCAGGGCAGAGGGGGTTTATCTTTACGATGACAGGGGGAACCGGTATATAGATGCTTCCGGCGGCCCTATTCTGTGTAATCTTGGCCATGGGCTTGAGGAAATGGCAGATGTTATTGCAGATCAGGCCAAAAAGGTATCCTATGTTCATCGTATTGACTTTACCAACCCTCCCCTTGAAGCGGCTGCACAAAAACTCTGCCACGTTTCCGATGATGCCATGGACAAGGTTTTTTTTGTTTCCGGGGGGACGGAAGCCGTGGAGATTGGTGTTAAAATTGCCAGAAAATACCATCTGGATAATGGGAACCCATCCAAAATCCGTGTGATATCCCGGTGGCAGAGCTATCATGGCAGTACGGCAGGGGCTTTGGCCTGGACGGGTGCCACGGGCAGAAGATCGGATTTTTTGCCATATCTGCATGATTTTACCCATATCCCCCCGGCATACTGCTATCGATGCTGGTTCAATAAAACCCCTGAAACCTGTAACCTTGAATGTGCCGATGCCCTTGAAAATGAGATCATGTGTCTCGGGCCCGGCAATGTGTCCGTTTTCCTTGCAGAACCGGTCTCAGGCATGTCCCTTTGCGGTGCTGTGCCGAAAACGGGATATTTCAAACGGATCCGGGAAATCTGCAACCGGTATGATGTCCTTTTAATGTTTGACGAGGTAATGACGGGAATGGGGCGGACGGGCAAGATGTTTGCCTATGACCATTTTGATGTTGTCCCTGATATCCTGGCCCTGGGCAAGGGGCTTGGGGGCGGTTATTTCCCCATAGGCGCTGTTGCCGTTCCAGATTATATTCATCAAAAAATTGCCGACAATTCAGGCATGTTTGGTGCCGGTCATTCCTGGGGGGGCAATCCCCTTGGGTGTGCCGTGGTATCAAAAACCATTGATTATCTGGTGGCGCACAATCTTGTTGAGCGATGCCGTAAAATGGGTGAATATCTTGACCACAGGCTGCAGGATCTGAGGGCTCATCCCCTGGTGGGTGATATCCGGGGAAAGGGGTTGATGCGGGGAATTGAGTTTGTTAAAGACAAGAAAACCAGAAAAACCCTTGATCCAAAATATGCATTTTCAGCCCGGGTGGCAGCAGAATGCATGAAACAGGGTATGTTCATTGAATATTCAGGGGGATGCAATAGAGGACAGTCCGGTGACATGATCATGTTCGGCCCTCCTTTTATCATCACTGAAGCCCAGATCGATGCGGCCGTTGACATCCTGGGTCAGGTGCTGGACAAGGATCTGTTGTCGGATAACAGCAGTTTCCTCACCTTTTAAGACCCATGGGGAATAAATTCAAAAGGTGTTTAAATGATTAACGTTAAAAACATTTCCAAACACTTTGGCGGCATCAAAGCCGTTGATAACGTCACCATAGATATTCAAAAAGGCTTTATTACGGGTTTGATAGGGCCCAATGGTGCCGGCAAATCCACGTTATTCAACCTTATTGCCGGGTTGTATAAACCCACATCCGGCAGGATCTACCTTGAAGGCAAAGATATTACAGGCGAGGACTCACACAATTTATTTCACAAGGGTCTGTTAAGGACGTTTCAGATTGCCCATCCCTTTCCCACCCTGAGTGTGTTTGAAAATTTAATGGTGGTGCCCGGTAACCAGGTTGGGGAGAATATTATCAATTCATGGGTTCGGCGCCGGCAGATCAGGGAACAGGAAAACACGCTGCAGAAAAAGGCTGAAGAGGTGATAAAGTTTCTTGATATTTCTCACCTGAAGAATGAAAAAGCAGGCAGGCTTTCCGGGGGACAAAAAAAACTATTGGAACTTGCCCGCACCATGATGGTGGATGCCAAGGTCGTTTTGCTGGATGAGGTTGGTGCCGGCGTAAACAGGACCTTATTACGCCAGATCGAGGATGCTATTTTACGATTGAACTCGGATCGGGGATATACCTTCTGTATGATCGAGCATGACATGGATTTTATTTCAAAGCTGTGCAATCCTGTTATTGTATTGACCAACGGTACTGTTTTAATGCAGGGAACACCGGAAGAAATCAAAAACAACCCAGAGGTGATTGACGCATATTTAGGCAAGACAATTAAAGAATAAGGGCTAAACTCAATGGCGTATTTATCCGGAAAAAATTTAGTGGCTGCATATGACCAGAGCGTGCCCATATTGAACGATTGTTCCATTGAGGCGGAAAAAGGTGAGCTGGCCGTTATTGTAGGGCCCAATGGCGCCGGCAAGTCAACGGTCATGAAAGTGTTACTGGGCATGCTCAAACCAAGTTCCGGCGCTGTCATATTCGACGGCCAGGACATCGCAGGGCTGTCCGTGCAAAAGCGGATCAGCCTGGGGATCGCTTTTGTACCCCAGACAGACAATGTATTTCCCTCCATGACCGTACAGGAAAACCTTGAAATGGGTGCTTTTTTAAGAACGGACGATATATCCCAAACCCTGGCCGAAGTGTATGACCTGTTCCCCATCCTGCATGACCGCCGTAATCAGCTGGTGGGACAGTTGTCAGGCGGCCAGCGCCAGCAGGCGGCCTTTGGACGGGCCATGATGACACAGCCCACCATCCTGCTGCTGGATGAACCCACGGCCGGAGTGGCGCCAAAAGTAATGGATGAAATTTTTGGAAATATCTTGAATTTGAAAAAAACGGGCAGGGCCGTGTTAATGGTCGAACAAAATGCCAGACAGGCATTGGAAATCGCCGACAGGGGATTTGTCCTGGTATCGGGGTGTAATGAGTACACGGGCACGGGCAGAGAACTTCTGGCAAACCCTGAAGTCCGCAGATCTTTTCTAGGAGGATAGATATCTGAGTTGACCGATATTCTCAATGCCATTGTGCTGCTCTTGAATTTTGTATTTATGCCGGGCCTGGCCTATGGATCACAACTGGCCCTGGGTGCTCTGGCCGTTACGCTGGTGTATGCGATTTTAAGATTTGCCAATTTTGCCCAGGGTGACACCATGGCATTCAGCACGGTTGTCACGATCTTAATCACATGGCTGCTGCACAAATCAGGCATCACCCTGGGGTTTATGCCAACGGCGATTCTGGCCCTGCCGTTTTCAATTATTATCTGTCTGATTTATATCCTGCTGGCAGATAAATTCGTATATGATTACTATCGGCGACAAAACAGCAAACCCATTACCGTGGTTATGGCATCCGTGGGCGTGATGTTTGTCACAGGCGGTCTTGTCAGATTCATCCTGGGACCGGAACATCATGTGTTTGCCGATGGGGCCCGATTTATCATAACGGCCGGACAATTCAAATCCATGACAGGGCTTTCCGAGGGCCTTGCCATTAAAACATCCCAGTTTATAACCATCATCATTGCCGTTCTGCTGGTCGGTTTTGTGTTCTATTTTTTACAGAAAACAAAGACGGGCAAAGCCATGCGTGCCTATGCCGACAATCAGGATCTGGCATTGCTGTCCGGAATCGACCCGGACAGGATTGTCCGGGTAACCTGGATACTGGTGGCCATTCTGACAACCATTGCAGGGGTTTTGTATGGTCTTGATAAAGGCTTTATGGCAAACTCGTACCATCAAATGTTACTGCCCATTTTCGCAGCCGTTATTGTTGGTGGGATCGGTTCACCAATGGGTGCCATTGTGGGTGGTTTTGTGATCTCTTTTTCTGAGCTGATATTAACTTACGCGTACAAGAAATTTTTAATTTATCTGCTGCCGGAAATATTGCAGCCAGACAGCCTGGTGCAATTTCTTGGAACGGAATATAAATTTGCCGTGTCGTTTGTGATCCTTGTGATTGTACTGTTATTAAGACCAACGGGAATTTTTAAAGGGAAAGTGATATGAGCCGATACCATATACGGGTGGCCGCAAGTTTCGGCACCATGTTTTTTTTGCTGCTCATGGTGGGGTTTGGTCAATCATGGTCTCTGGCCTTAAGTATTGTCAACCTGTGCCTGATTTCAGCCATCATGGCATTGGGAGTCAATATTCAATGGGGATATGCCGGACTGTTCAATGTGGGCATCATGGGGTTTACGGCTTTGGGGGGCTTGAGCGCCGTGCTGATTTCAAAGGAAAGCATCAG
>Ga0180007_10007300_pt1 | contig 10494 bp, 11 predicted proteins | sample MM_PC_MetaG_FD_121122 | JGI IMG/M metagenome (GOLD analysis project Ga0180007, IMG submission 121122) | Groundwater microbial communities from the Aspo Hard Rock Laboratory (HRL) deep subsurface site, Sweden - MM_PC_MetaG | ecosystem: Environmental > Aquatic > Deep subsurface > Groundwater...
CAAGCGAAAGATCAAAATACAGCTAGTGAACAACAAAACGAAGAAAAACAGTAAAAGGTAATAATAAAAAAAAGGAGGATCAGAAAAATGGCAAAAGTAATTGGAATTGACTTGGGCACATCTAACTCAGCCGCCGCTATCTTAGAGGGAGGCAGACCAGCAATCATTCCTTCCGCCGAAGGGACAACGGTTGGCGGCGGTAAGGCATTTCCTTCCTATGTGGCATTTACAAAAGACGGACAGAGGTTGGTGGGCGAACCAGCGCGTCGACAGGCATCGATTAATCCTCAGGGTACGATTATCGCGGCAAAAAGAAAGATGGGAATGGATTATCGGTTTAAAGCGCATGGTAAAGAATTTACGCCGCAGCAGATATCTGCGTTTATATTACAGAAGATAAAACAGGATGCGGAAGCCTATCTGGGGGATAAGGTAGAAGAAGCTGTTATTACCTGTCCGGCTTATTTTAATGATAATCAAAGGCAAGCCACCAAAGATGCCGGGGAGATTGCCGGGCTTAAGGTATTGCGTATTATTAATGAACCTACCGCAGCCTGTCTTGCCTATGGCTTGGAAAAAACAGGAAAAGAACAAAAGATTATGGTGTTCGACTTTGGCGGTGGAACGCTTGATGTTACGGTCATGGAAATGGCCGAAGGTGTTTTTGAGGTTAAGTCAACACATGGCGATACACAGCTGGGTGGAACAGATATGGATAATATATTAATTGATTATATTGCGGATGAGTTTAAAAAGGAAAATGGGATTGATCTGCGCAAGGATAAGATGGCCTTGCAGAGATTACGTGAAACTGCGGAAAAGGCTAAGATTGAACTTTCCAGCGCCTTAACTACAGATCTTAACCTGCCGTTTATTACGGCTGATGCTTCCGGGCCTAAGCATTTAACAATGACGATTAATCGGGCAAAACTGGAAGAAATGATATCTCCGATTATCGAACGCTGCCGGGGCCCGATAAAAGCGGCGATTTCTGATGCTAAGCTGAATCCGTCTGATATTGATAAAGTAATCATGGTCGGAGGTCCGACCCGGATGCCGATAGTCCAGAAATTTGTAGAAGATTTTGCCGGTAAGAAGATTGAAGGCGGCGTGGATCCCATGGAATGTGTTGCGATGGGAGCGGCGATTCAAGCCGGGATTATTAAAGGAGATGTAAAGGATATATTACTTTTGGATGTTACCCCTTTATCTTTAGGTATTGAGACATTGGGAAGTATTTGCACAAAGTTAATAGAGCGCAATACAACTATCCCGACAAAGAAAAGTCAGATATTCTCTACCGCTGCCGATAACCAGACCGCAGTGACGATTAGAGTTTTACAGGGAGAACGTCAGATGGCTAACGATAATGTTGCACTGGGTAGTTTTGACTTGGTCGGCATTCCGTCGGCACCACGGGGAATTCCACAGATAGAGGTAACGTTTGATATTGACGCCAATGGCATAGTACATGTTTCGGCAAAAGATTTAGGCACCGGTAAAGAGCAGTCAATAAAGATAACTGCACCGAAAAAGCTCTCAGAGGAAGAAATTCAGAAAATGGTAAAAGATGCTGAGCAGTTTGCCGAAATGGATAAAAAGAAAAAAGAAGAAGTTGAAACTAAAAATCAGGCCGATACATTGGTTTATACAACAGAAAAGTCTTTGAAAGACTTTGGTGATAAAGTAAGTGCGGAAGATAAGAAAAATATTGAAGATAAAATTAGCCCATTAAAAGAGGCGCTAAAAGGGGATGATATCGATAAGATCAAAAAGACTATGGAGGAATTAACACAAGCTTCTCATAAACTTGCCGAAGCTGTGTATAAGGCACAGGCAGCTAAGCAGCAAACCTCTGGCGCGGGGACACAACAGCAGGCAAACCAAGAGCAGCCGCAACAGGAGGAAACAAAGAAGAAAGAAGATGTGGTGGATGCAGAGTATAAAGTAGAGGATGAAGGAAAAGACAACTAAACATGACTAAACGAGATTATTATGAAATCCTCGGCGTTGGCAAACAGGCCCCAGTTGATGAAATAAAAAAGGCTTACCGCAAGCTTGCTATGAAATATCATCCTGATCGTGTTGCTCCGGAAAAACGCAAACAATCCGAAGAGCAGTTTAAAGAGATATCCGAGGCTTATGCGGTATTATCTGACCAGAATAAACGGGCTCAGTATGACCGGTTCGGACATGCCGGCATTAATAACCAATACAGTTCTGAAGATATATTTCGTGGTGCTGATTTTGGTTCTATTTTTGAAGATATAGGGGTTGGTGGCGGCATATTCGATGATATCTTTTCCAGTTTTGGGTTTTCCGGCTCAGGCCGCAGCCGTAGCCGGTCGCAGCGGGGAGCCGATCTTGAATATGAACTCAGATTAACTTTCGAAGAGGCAGCTTCTGGCATTGAGAAGAATGTTTTGATTAAACGGCGTGAACCCTGTAATATCTGCAAAGGGGAAGGTGCGAAACCAGGGACGAAAAAGCAGACGTGTACTGTATGTAAAGGCAATGGCCAGGTTGGCCAATCCGCCGGATTTTTTACTATTGCCCGCACCTGTGAACATTGTCGCGGTGAGGGTGTTATTATTGAAACGTCCTGTTCAAGTTGTCGTGGGACAGGAAAAGTTGCTGTAGAAAGAAAAATTAATGTAAAAATCCCCGCCGGTGTAGATACCGGATCTCATCTGCGAGTACGTGGAGAAGGGGAAGCGGGGGTAAAGAACGGTCCGCGTGGAGATCTCTACATACTTATTAATCTAAAAAAACATTCGGTCTTTGAGCGGCACCAGAATGATATTTATTGTAAGATGCCGATTAGCTTTGTTCAGGCGGCATTGGGGACAGAAATAGAAGTTCCCACGCTTTATGAAGGAAAAATAAAGATGAAAATACCAGCTGGAACGCCGAGTGAAAAAATTTTCAGAATAAGCGGAAAAGGTTTTACTGATTTACGTAGTTATAATAAAGGGGATCAGTATGTCCAGGTTCATGTTACCGTTCCTAGCCGTCTTAATGCACAACAGAGGAAATTATTGCTTGAATTTGCAAAGATAAGCCCAGAAGATGCGAATAATGAAACAATCTCCGAGAAGATAAAAAAGGTGTTTAAATAACCAGGAGTAAGAATATTATGCCTACATATGATTACCAATGCCCAAAATGCTCGTATAAGTTTGAGTTGTTTCAAAATATGACAGAAGTCGTCCTGAATCGTTGCCCAAAATGCAACTCAAAGAAGATAAAAAGACTTATTGGCTCCGGCAGTGGGATAATCTTTAAAGGCTCTGGGTTTTACGAAACAGATTATAAGCGAAAACAACAAAAAACAGCGCAGGATAATAAAACAAAAGTAGAAAATAAATCAGAACCTAAGTCTGAATCCAAAAAAGATCTTAAACCGCAAGTAAAACCGGAACAAAAAAAAGAAAACAAGACAGAAAATATTTCCAAAAGTTCAGAAAAAGATACTAAATGAACAGCCATTTTATTCGTTTCTGGCTGCCTGTATTATTATGGGCAGCGGTTATTTTTGGGTTATCTTGTGTTTCCAGCTTTCCGGATTCAGTTGGAAATTTTTTAGCTTTAGAAAATTTTGATCGGTTTGCCCATATGATAGAATACGCTATTCTTTCTTTTCTTCTGGCCAGGGCGTTAAAACATACGCAGAGTGATAATATAAAGCATAATTTTCGTATGCTGGCAATAATAATGGCAATTGTTTATGGCGTGACCGATGAAATACATCAATCTTTTGTACCGTTACGCACGATGAGCTTAATGGATTTATCTTTTGATAGCCTCGGTGCTGTATTAGGACAAATGTTTTTTAAAGGCTGATGTATATTGTCGATTTTATTTTAAAATTTATTTAGGGAAGTGGTAAATATGGCTAATATTTTCCCATTTTGCGGATTGCGGTATAACAAGCAGAAAGTAAAGAGCATAAATAAAGTTTTTGCTCCGCCTTACGATGTTATTTTAGAACAGGAGCAGAACAGGCTCTATGCCCAGCATCCCCATAATATAGTGCGTTTGATTTTAGGCAAAGTATCTAGTCGGGATAATGATAAAGATAACCGTTACAATCGTGCCCTAGGTTTTTTAAAAAAATGGATAAAAGACGAAATATTAGTTTTTGATCCAAAACCATGCATATATATATATGCGCAGGATTATATAATAGAAGGGGCAAAGAAGAAGAGGATAGGATTTATTGCCCGGATACAATTAGATGGAAAAGGCAATAGGTGTCTGCCGCACGAGCATACATTAGTTAAGCCAAAAGAAGACAGATTGAAATTGATAAGAGCAGTACGCTCTAATCTTAGCCCAATATTTTCTTTTTATCTGGATAATAAAGATACTATCAGCCAAACATTAAAACGTTATATAACAAAAAAAGCGATTATTGATTTTAAAGATAAGGAAAATATTAGACATCGGTTTTGGAAAGTCGACGATATTAAGGCAATTCAGAAGATAAGGCAATTAATGAAGAAAAAACAGGTATTTATTGCCGATGGTCACCATCGCTATGAAGTATCGCTTGCTTATCGGGATGAGATGATAAATAAATTACATACTAGGACCGGCGATTTTAATTATATGATGATGTATTTTACCGGTTTTAGTGAACAAAACTTAAGTGTTTTACCGACTCATCGTTTAGTAAGGCAAATGCCTGATCTTAAAGCCAAGATAAAAAAAATAGAGAAATATTTCAAGAAGGTAAAGTTAAAAAATCTAGATGAGTTGCTTTCTGCGCAAAAGAAAACTGCGGGCTTTTCTTTAGGCATGTATTATAAAGGTGCTTTTTATCTTTTAGAAATTAAAAACTATGCTTTGCTTAACCGGCTTATGAGAAAATCACCCTTGCAGTGGAGAAAACTGGATGTGGCGATGCTCAACAAAATAGTTTTTGAGCATATTTTTGAGTTAACAGAAGCAGAGAAGGAAGAAAAGATCGGTTACATCCGTGATCCAAAGTTTGCTTTATCTTGCGTTAAAAAAGGACATTTTGAATCGGCATTTTTTCTTAAGGCCACAAAACCACAACAGGTAAAAAAGATAGCTCTTTCCCGAAATAGGATGCCGCAAAAATCAACGTATTTTTATCCAAAGCCAATTACCGGATTAGTAATTAATAAATTCTTAAAGTAATGATCAGGCAAGAGTTAAATTAAAATTAATATTAATATGAAAAAAGACAAAGCGTTTTTAAATTTATTTGCTGAGGCCGGACTGCTAAAAAGAGTCAAACGCAGCGGTTGGTGGGTTGTTGGAATAAAGGATGCAGAAACCGTGGCTGAGCACTGCTTTCGTACCGCTCTGATTGGCTATGTTATGGCAAAGAATGAAGATGCGTGTGTGCACACTGTAACGATGATGTGTCTTTTTAATGATATTCATGAAGCCAGAATTAACGATTCCCATAAAATGGCCGCACGTTATATAAACTATCAACAAGCCGAAGCCGGAGCTTTTAAGGGGCAGATTGAAAATCTTCCCAAGGAAATGAAAAGTGAGTTGCGTAATTGGCGCAATGAATATGTAAAGCAAAAAACTAAGGAAAGTATTATTGCCCGTGATGCCGATATATTGGAATGTTTATTGCAGGCAAAAGAGTACTACGAGCAGGGCTTTACGCAGGCAAAACTTTTTTTTAAGAAAGCACCGAAGTTTTTGAAGTCAAAAAGCGCAAAAAAATTATGGAGCCAAGCAAAACGCTGGGATAGTAGTAGCTGGTGGCAAAAAATTAGTGAATTTAAAAGATAAAAGAGGATAGCAGCTATGGATGGGGTATTTTTAACACGGCATGGTTATGAAGATTTCAAAAAAGAGCATGAGCATCTGACGAAGGTTCGGCGAAGAGAAATCTCAAAGGCCATAGAAAAAGCACGTGATATGGGCGATATACGTGAAAATGCCGAATATCATGCGGCCAAAGAAGAGCAGGCTTCCACCGAAAGACGGATTGCCGATCTAGAAAATATTATAAGTCGTACCCGTATTATTGATAGCGAAAACATAGATAAAGATAAGGCGTTTCTCGGAGCTAAGCTCAAAGTGCAGTGCTTAGATGATAACGAACAAGAGGAATATATTTTAGTTTCTGAAGCGGAAGCGGATTTTGAAAAAAACAAGATCTCTGTTGTTTCCCCTTTAGGTAAGGCACTGCTGGGGCATAAAAAAGGTGACGTTGTCCAGGTAAAAATACCAGCGGGAATTGTTAAGTATAAGATCCTGGGAATAACAAGATGAGTTTATTTTTGGCATTTGAATTTTAATAAACATTTATGCAGAAAAGGAAAGTTCGAGCAATTGCTCTTTTATCCGGCGGTTTAGATAGTATTCTAGCCGCTAAGACGATATTAGAACAAGGCATTGAAGTCGTTGGCCTTTCATTTATCACTCCCTTTTTTGGTCCAAAGAATGCCCAAAAAGCAGCCACGAAACTAGGTATCCCTCTTATTGCAAAAGATATAACCGATGAGCATTTTTTAATAGTCAAAAATCCTCCGCATGGCTATGGCAAGACGATGAACCCTTGTATTGATTGTCATGCGTTGATGCTTAAAGCCGCTGGTAAATTAATGCAGGACGAAGGATATGATTTTATTTTTACCGGTGAAGTTCTGGGGGAACGGCCAATGTCACAGAATCAAATAGCATTAGGTATCGTGGCTAAAACTTCAGGGTATGAAAGATATATTTTAAGGCCGCTGAGCGCAAAATTACTACCTCCTACAGAACCGGAGCTTAAGGGTTTAGTTGACAGGGATAAGTTATTAGATATCCAGGGTCGTTCCAGAAAAATTCAAATTAAATTAGCAAAAGAATTTGGCATCAAAGAATATCCTAATCCAGCCGGAGGTTGTCTTTTAACCGACATAGGATTTTCTAAAAGGCTTAAGGACTTACTTACTTACAATCAAACTCCTTCTGGAACCGACCTGCGGTTGCTGAAAATTGGCAGGCATTTTCGCTTATCTGATACGGTAAAATTAATCGTAGGTCGAAATGAAGCAGAAAATGAATTACTGGAGCATTTTTATATGCCTTCTGATTTCCTGCTCCAGATGCAGGATATCCCTGGGCCTACGGGTCTTTTAGCCGGAGATAAAGCGTCGGCGGTTTTAGAAATTGCGGCCTGTATTTGCGCCTCGTATAGTGATGCTGAAGAAGGGGATGAATGCTATGTGAGCTTACCGAATAACAAACAAGCTGAAGCTATAAAAGTATGCAGTAACCACAGATATCGAAAAGAAAATAGAATTAATTAGTTTGTACGTTATGAAAAACAAAAAAAGCGGAAGGTTTATCTCTCCCTACTTTTTTTATTGTGGTTTTTAGGCTATCGGTTAGTATGTGTCGGGCTATGTAGCTCCGGGAACACTTTTAGATTTTCCCGTTCTCCCCACTGTGAAACCTTATCATTTAAAAAATAGATTTGATAAGTTCCTTTTGTTTTGCGATCGTAAAATTCCCAAAGGTCAAGAACATTACCTTCTGCATCCACTTTAGAAGCTTTAGCGATAAAATTACTGCCAAAAAGTGCCCTTACTTCGTCTTTGTGCATGCTGATTGAAAGACGATTCATTTTATCCACTAGAGTTCCGCAGCCAGCCGTAAAAATGATCACCGCGATAAGTAAAAAAGGCAATAATTTACAGGTCTTCATATGGAGCCTCCTATTTTTAATCTATTAATATATAATACAAGATTTTTAATTTTTCGCAAGTAATTTTTTAATTCCAGAGTTTATTTGACAATTAATTAGAGCGGGATTAAACTAGGGGGATGATGCTGTGGAAGAGAATATTTTTATTAATTTTATTTTTATTTTCGATTTTTTCCTTATGCCTGGCAGCCGATGATTTTAAAGATCTGCGTCGGCAAATGGTCGAAAATCAGCTGAAAAAACGTGGCATTAAAAACAAGCGTGTACTTTGGGCCATGAACGAGGTTAAACGGCATAAATTTGTTCCCCTCCAAAGTATCGCCTATGCCTATGCAGATCATCCATTGCGTATTGGCAACGGGCAGACTATATCCCAGCCCTATATTGTTGCGTTAATGACCGAAATTATCGATCCCAAAAAAACCGATCGCGTGCTGGAGATAGGTACGGGTAGTGGTTATCAGGCTGCTGTTTTATCGTTATTGTCTGGGGAAGTTTATTCTGTGGAGATAATTCCAGAACTGGCAAAATCGGCAGCCACCCGATTAAATAAATTAGAATACAAAAATGTATTTGTTAAAGCCGGAGATGGATTTTTAGGCTGGCCAGAAGCGGCACCGTTTGATTGTATTATCATAACTTGCAGTACCCCGCGAATTCCAGAGCCTCTTATTGCACAATTAAAAGAGGCCGGACGTTTGATATTGCCTTTGGCCGAAGGCTACCCGCAAAAATTATGCTTGTTCACCAAAGACAAAAATAAAATGGTCAAAAAATATATTACCGATGTTTTGTTTGTCCCCATGAAGGGCAAAGTTGAACAGGAAAAAATGAGGGATTAAGATGGTTAATATCTCGGGTGTTAGTAGGTTCTTTTTTGTAGCAATTATCTTTTGTACTTTTTTATATCTTTATACACGTTATCTAGAAAAACATGCTCTATATTTTCCTTTTAAGTTAATCGAAGCGGCACCGTCTGATGTCGGGCTTGAGTATCAGGATGTGTCGTTTAAGACAGAAGATGATATTAATTTACACGGGTGGTTTATTCCAAATGATACGGCAGAGATGACATTAATTTTTAGTCACGGTAATGGCGGAAATATTAGCCATCGTTTGGATAAGATACTGTTTTTTCATCGCTTAGGCATGAATATATTTATTTTTGATTATCGTGGATATGGCAAAAGTCAAGGTAGCCCTTCTGAAGAGGGTCTTTATCAAGATATACAAGCAGCATACGAATATATAAAATCAGATGAGATTAGACAAGGGCAGAAAAGGTTTATTATTATATATGGGGAATCTTTAGGCGGTGCTGTGGCTTTAGACTTAGCCTCTAAACAGCCCATAGATGGTTTAATTTTAGAAAGTACGTTTACCAATGTAAAAGATATGGCGCGGGTTATTTATCCGGTATTACCAGTATTTTTAATAAAGAGTAAATTTGATTCTATTTCTAAGATCGCCAAGATAAACGTACCGAAACTATGCATGCATAGCAGGGATGATGATATTATCCCATTTAGTTTAGGTAAAAGACTTTTTGATGCCGCTAGCCAACCAAAGGAATTTATGGAGCTTCAAGGACAGCATAACGATGCATTTTTTGTGTCTGAGGACAAGGTAAAAACAGCCATTGAAAAGTTTCTGGAAAAGCTAGAAAGATTATAGTATTATAGATTAAACCCTCCAGTTGTATTCTCCGTGTCTTAGGCCGCAAGCATTTTTATTGCAACTCTTTATTTTCAACATGTTAAGAGTGTATTTTTATTTGCAAAATCTCAGAAAATAAGGTATACTTTTAAACCATTTTTTGACCCTGTTTAGTACTCTAGTAATATTACGGTAACTATTTGGGATAAGTTATGTTAAAGATGGTTTAAACACATGCAGAAAGATAACAAGCTTAGTTATTTTCAGGTCATAAATATGCAAAGAAAACTTTTTAAAATAATTTCAGTTTTACTGGTCCAGGCATTTTTAATGTCCAATATTGCCTGGGCAGGGCAAGTTACTGCTATTTTTAGCCCACACCGACATGCACAAGCTATTAATTTAAGTCCCAAGATTAGTATAAGCTCTCCATTATTTCAAAAAGCGATTTCTTATTCAGAAAAACATTTGCAGCGCCATATCGGCTTAGATGCACAGACCATTAGTGGCAATGTGGTAAAAGTGATATGTGATAATAACCGTAATTACCAAGCTACTTTTGAAGAGTATAAAAATGTGCCGCATTCAGCAAAAGCGAAACTAGTACTTCAGGCCGAAGCTGAGGAATTGCTTTTGCGTTTAGAAGATAAATTAGAGCTTGCCAGAGAAGCAAAATGGCTTAAATATGCCTTAGACGACGATCTTAATGGGGAGAAGGTTTTCCAGCACTACTCAGAACAAGACAAACAAAGACTTATTTTTATCGCGCAAAATGTTCCCTTGCTTATTGTCAAAAACAGAATCACATTACATCATAAGGGAGTCTTTTCACACGCCCGCAGAGGTGATTATCACAAAACCGGAACGCTATCAAATTCCGGCCTTTGGATTGGAGAAAAGTCGATTATAAATCTCACCCCAAGACAATTAGCGCTGCTTTTATTAAACGATGCCCAGCATATCTTAAGACCCAAAGATCAGCATCATCAAACCAAAGAAAATCCAGATGGAATTAAACATAGCGTAGAATTATTTAATATACTTACACGCTTGTGTAAATCTCATGATGAGAAAGAATCCGCCTTTTTTTGTGAAACAGATATGATTGGCATGACAATGAGCTTAGTACAAACACAGGTTCTTACACTTGA
>Ga0180007_10007302_pt1 | contig 10494 bp, 13 predicted proteins | sample MM_PC_MetaG_FD_121122 | JGI IMG/M metagenome (GOLD analysis project Ga0180007, IMG submission 121122) | Groundwater microbial communities from the Aspo Hard Rock Laboratory (HRL) deep subsurface site, Sweden - MM_PC_MetaG | ecosystem: Environmental > Aquatic > Deep subsurface > Groundwater...
ACTTGAAAAGGCTATTAAGGAATTACAGGATTGGGGGTTCATAGGCAAGGTAGATACTTACGACATAAACCAGATAGATGTCGCTTATACCTGGGAATATCCTGATTCAGACATAAGGGAGAGGAAATCGTTATATCTCAACGGACTCGGCGTTACTATGATAGGTCGCTATGGCAAGTGGAAATTTCAGGGTATCGCAGAGTCAATAAAGGATGGCCTATCATGTTAAGCATAATCATTCCATGTAGAAAAGAGCGTGATATATCGCGGATGGTTCAGGCAACCAGGCAGATGTTTCCTATGGCTGAGATTATCGTAATTGAGGATGATGAGGGCAAGGGTAAGGGGTGGGCGATAAGGCAAGGCATCAAGTCAGCGGAAGGGGATGAGGTAGTTTTTATAGACGCTGACATAGATATACATCCCGGAGAAATACAAAACCTTCTCCCATACCTCGGCTATTATGATGTGGTAATAGGAACAAAAAAACTGGATAGACTTCCGCCTAGAAGAAAATTGACAAGTTTTGGCTATCGTATATTCGTAAGATTATTATTCCGACTTAATATAAGCGACACTCAGACAGGGTTAAAATTATGGAAAAAAGATAAACTGCCTGATTTTGAGAGCAATGATTTTTCATATGATATCGAGATGCTTGTAAGGGCGAGAAAAGCTAAATTACGCATAAAAGAAGTTCCGATAAACTGTCGGATATACAGTAAAGTAGCACTATCTAGTATATTGCAAACATTCGTAAGCACACTAAAAATTTGGATAAAAAATATAAAATGAGTCATATCACCAACTTTATGGTAATCATGAATAAACCGTTAGTATCAGTAATCATTCCTAAAACACCAAAAGAAAATATATCCCAAAGTATAAATGCTATACAAAACTCAAGCTATAAATTCGTAGAAATCATTGTAGTGGATGAGGGATTAGAGCGCTCCAAACAACGAAACATAGGTATTGAGAGAGCCAAAGGTGATTTTATACTCTACCTAGATTCTGACCAGTATGTATCTCCATTGTTGATTGAGGAATGTATAGAATTGATGAAGTGTGGATATAATGCGATTTATATACCTGAAAAGATAACGACTTTGGGGTGTTTCGCAAGGATTAGGAACTTTGAGAGATCGTTCTACAACGGCACCCCTGTAGACTGCGTGAGGTTTTTTAGGAGAGCAGGTTGTCCTATGTTTAATGTAGAACTTCGAGGCCCTGAAGATGCTGACCACGACAGGCGTATAAATGGTATGCGAACTATCAGCAAAAACTGTTTATATCATTATGACGGGATAGGACTCCGAAGGTATATAGAGAAGAAGGCATACTATGCTAAATCAATGAAGAGGTATAAAAACCTGCACCCTAATGACAAGGTGCTAAATCTTTGGTATCGCTGCTTTTGGATATTTATAGAGAATGGAAAGTGGAAGCGGATTATAAGGCACCCGATTTTATCACTCGGGATTCTATTTATTTTAATAATAAGGGGGTTCATATGGCTAAGAAAATAAGTATTTGTATCGCGAGTTATAATATGTGTCATTTGCTTTGTGAAACATTAACAAGTTGTCTTGGACAAGACTATCCGAATATGGAAATAATTATATATGACGATTGCTCTATGGACGATACTCCGGCTCTATTTCTTACTAATAAAATGGATAGTCGAATTAAATATCATAGAGGCGAGAAGAATCTAGGTGTAGGTGATGGGTTTAATGAGGCTATAAAACACGCCACAGGAGACATAATAGTGTTAATGTGCGCAGATGACTTATTTACTAATAAGTATGTCCTCTCAGGTATAGCCAGAGTATTTGACGAGTGTCCTGCGGTAGGGCATGTATCGAGATGGTATTACCAGTTTGTGGATGGCTTCCCTGGCCCTGTCAGGGCGTGGAGGACTACCGACCCTATCATACAGGCTAATAACCCATCAGGTCTTGCGTTCAGGAAGTCAGCCCTTAAAGATTTAGGCTGTTCAAATAAAATGTTTATAGAGACCTCTTATTTGGTATCACAAGTCCTAAAGGCAGGGTGGAGACATGGTTTCTTATACTATGACGCTATTGCCGCAAGGGTGCATAGATCTACATCTACACAAAAGGGCTACTGGCTAAAGCGCAGGGTATCATCACCCATAGAAGATTGGCACTCTATCGGTGGGAGTGCTATGTTAAAAGACTACTGCTCTTTAATCCAAATTAAATGTAACTTCACTACTAAAGCCCTTATTGAAGAAATCGGCATGTTTATTAAATTACGGCCAGTAGTTGCACTAATCCCCATGTTCTGGTTCTACTGTATAGTGTCATTACTTACACCGAGAGGTGTATTGCGCCACACGACAGAGTTCTACAGGCACAGGATATTGAGGTATTTTACAAGCGAGGCGAAGCGTGATTAGTATAGTTATCCCAGCCTATAACCAGGAAAGGACAATAAAAGAGGCCATAAAGAGCTGTCTTTCCCAGGATTACCCTGACAAAGAAATCCTTTTGGTAGATGACGCATCTACCGACAAGACTGTGGCTATAACTCATAAATTAGGAGTAAAAGTAATCATAAATGAAACCAATGTAGGTATCGGTTGTAACCTATCTAGGTGTCAGAAGGAAGCGAAGGGTAAATATATAGTGTATCTCTGCGGAGACGACTATTTTACTCATCAGTCAGTAGTGGGTGATATTGTCAGCATATTCAAGATGTTCCCTAATGTAGGCGTTATAGACAGAAATTATTACCAGTTTATAAATGGCTACAAAGGCGCAATAAGTGTGGTTCGGGAAAAGAATATACTTGTATCAAGCGTAAATCCGTCAGGTATGGCATTCAGGCGCGAGGCTATGATAGGCGAGTTCTCAAACGAGATGTTCATAGAGATGCCCTCTATGGTAAAGGAAGTCATAAAGCGTTGGGAAAGCTATAAAATGCCCTATGACACAGTAGCAGTCAGGCTTCACGCAGGGAATACCTGCATATCCAAGAGTTATTATAAGACCTCCCCTACGGAGAGTTTTGCGAAAGTTGTGCCTACATATGTATCTTACGGCGTTCTTATAACTTTAAAGAACAGAGCGCCTCATCTATTGTTACGGGAGCTAAATGTCATATCACGGATTAAGCCGAATTGCATATTCAGCCCGAAGTTTTGGATATATGCCTTGATAGCTTTATTGATACCAGGGTGTATATTAAGACGCTTGACTAACTTTTATAAGCATAGAATAGGAAGGAGGTTTTGTGAGATTAAATCTCGGATGTGGTAGAAACATACGCAGTGACTGCATAAACATTGATATAACAAAATATGAAGGAGTGCAACAGGTGGTGGATTTATCAGTGTTTCCATGGCCTTGGGAAGATATGAGTATAGATGGTATTTATGCCAGTCATTTGATAGAGCATCTGCCTTTTGACCAACAAGATATATTTATATTGGAGTGTTATCGGATATTAAAAAAGGGTGGATTCTTGCGATTCAATCTTCCTCATTCAAGTTGTGTTACGGCTATTGGGTGTTATGGCCACTACCGAACTTTTTCATACAATACAATGGATGGGTATTTAGGAATGGATTTCTACCGCTTTGGAAAAGCAAAATGGCAGACTGTAGAGAAAAAGCTATTATTTTGGTATGAGGTTTGTGACGCGCAAGGAGAACTACCGTTGTGGATTTTTTGGTTATTAAAGATAGTAGACCCAATAATGAATTTTATGATACGGTTGGTTACTCCTCGTATATTTGAGAATGTGTTTTGTCCTGCGATACAATGTCGTGAAGTAATTTGGAAAGGAATTAAGCTATGATACTCGTTACAGGCGCAAATGGTATGGTCGGAAGTTATATAAACTGGAAAGATACTATAAAAACAGATAAAGACACCTTCGATGTGACTAATAAGAACCATCTTTTTATCTATAAACAGATACCCTTGACTGCCATAGTCCATTTAGCGGCCGAGACAGATTTGGAGTTCTGTGAGAGAGAGCCGCAAAGGGCATTTGAAGTCAATACCTTCGGCACTTACAATGTCTTACAATTAGCCATGGAGAAAGACATACCCTTCGTTTATATCTCTACCGCAGGGATATTCGATGGCAAAAAGCCCATAGCATACACAGAAACCGATATACCTAACCCTATCAATGTCTATGGTGCGAGCAAGTGGTGTGGGGATTTGGTAGTCAAGACATATCCTAAACACTATATATTCAGGGCAAGCTGGATGATGGGCGGCGGCCCGGAGAAAGATAAGAAGTTTGTCAGTAAAATCATGAACAAGGTTAAACAGGGCGAGAAGATTATCTATGGGATAGGGGACATATTGGGAAGCCCTACTTATGCTAAAGACTTGATAGATAGGGTTAAGATGGCGTTGGATTTAAAAATCCCTTACGGATTATACAACTCTGCTAATAGCGGATGGACATCCAGGTTTGGAGTAGCAAAAAAGATAGTGGAGATAATGGGGTATGATGTTAAAATGGAAGTAGTCTCAAGTAACTTCTTTAAAGCTACTGATGACAAACACCCTTGCCCCAGAAGTCATAATGAAATGCTTGATATAGCTAAGTTAGAGAATATTGGGTTGGGTATGAGGCCATGGAAAGACGCTCTGGAAGAATACCTACAGGAGTGGAAGTGAAGATATTGTATTGTCCAAATGAGTATTCACAGCAGCGTCAGTTTGAACGCCCTGCAAATATCTATCCAATTCTAATGGCCATGGAGTGTGAATATTACCGTAAACAGGGCCATCATGTCGCCTGGCGGACTGACAAGACCTTAACAGGGCATGACTACGTATGGTATGACAAGGTTATCAGAGAGCCAGAAGGGATATACTTCCTTGACCTTCCAAAACCTGACAGGATATTCACTCATGCTATGGATTATGCTTACGATAACGGGAACTTTAAATACACCCCTGGGACTTATATACAAGCCGCTTCAGGGTGTTGGTGGGGTAAGTGTAGTTTTTGCGTGGAGAAGGATAAGCCTTACATAGTCCGTGAAGTTGATGATGTCATAGAGGAGATTAACGAGTGCAAGAGTCTAGGATACAGAGAGATATTTGATGACTCTGGGACATTTCCTATAGGGGGGTGGTTAGATGAGTTTTGTGATAAAGTATCTAAAGTGGGTATTCGTTGGAGTTGTAATATGCGTCTTATTGACCTTGATTATAAGCGTCTTCGTAGCGCTGGGTGTCGCATGTTACTCTTTGGTCTTGAAAGCGCTAGTCCCAAAACCAATATTTTAATACAAAAGGGGGTGAAAGTTGAAGACATCAAATACATTAAAAAAGCGAGTGAGGCAGGGCTCGATCCGCATATCGCCTGTATGTTCGGCTACCCATGGGAAACAGATAAAGATTCGATTAGGACACTTCGTCTTGTCCACTACCTGCTCAAAAAGGGATACGCCAAGACTGCTCAGGCTTCTTTCTATTGTGGCAAAGACGAACAAGGAAATGAATCGCAGAGAAAGTATGTTAAAAGAATCTATGATGTATGGCGCTCCCCGGCCTTCTGGCTCAACAAGTTACACGACATCAAAGATACCGATGACATTAAGTACCTATGGCGAGCGATAAAGAAAGGGATAATGCGTGACTAATGTAATCCTGATAAATGCACCGATAGTGCTATACGCCAATGGCGTAGATAGAGAAACGAACTACATTTCGGATGGGGATGAATTTAGCTTCTATCCGATAAACCTATTGTATATAGCGAGCTACCTGATTAAGAAGGGCCACTCAGTCAAAGTGATAGATCCTACCGCCTATACTCTCACTTTGGATGAGATAGTGCGGATTGTCTATAATGTAAAACCTAAGATAATCGGCATAACCGCTATGACGCCTTCCATACAGTCCGCTGTTATATTAGCGAGAGAACTACAGATATTTGATGTTCCCATAGTCCTGGGTGGTATACATATGACTAATGACCCTGGGATCATAACGAGACACCCATACTTTGATTATGGCGTTGTGGGGGATGGTGAGAGGGTTTTTTACGAGATAATGCAAGGCAATCACAAGGCTGGAATTGTCCATGCACCTCGGATAGAAGATTTGGACTCTTTGCCATTTCCTGCGCGCCATTTAGTAGATATAAATAAATACAAGAGGCCGGAACAAATGAACTTCGAGGCGTTCCACATAGACATCCTGACTTCACGGGGATGTGCCTATAACTGTAGCTTTTGTTCAATCCCCAATTCAGGCCATAAAGTAAGATTTAGAAAGGCTAAATATGTGGTGGATGAGATTGAAAATAGTTACGATGATTGTAATGGCTATTTCACTTTTAATGATGATTGTTTCACTTTATCTAAAGCTCATGTATTATCTCTCTGTAATGAGATAATTGATAGAAAGTTAAAAATCAGGTTTATGGCTTCCACTAGAGCGAACTGTATTGACAAGGAAGTGGTTAAGGCATTAAAGCGTATGGGCTGTAAAAACTTATGTATTGGGGTAGAGTCTGGTTCAGAACGCATAAGAAACGAGGTGATAGGTAAAGAAGTGTCGGACAAAGATATAGCGACTTGTGTAGCCCTATGTAGAAGTCATGGCATTATAGCTAGTCTGTTCCTGATGGTCGGGTTACCTAGTGAGACCCATTTAGACATGAAAAAGACTATCGGCATAGGCCCACGCCTCAAGGCAGATTACATAGGGGTACACCAGACTACGCCCTACCCCAATAGCCGAATCTACCAACTTGCCATGAGAGAAGGGAAAATCCCTTGCGACTTGGTAGACCAATGGGCTGAAGGTTCGAGGGGTAGGGATTTTCGTAAGGCATGGGTGTTCTATGTGCCTGATGGCTTCACGCAAAAGGATATGGTGGACTATAAAAGAAGAGTATATCTCAGGTTTTACTTAGACCCCGGCTGGATAATCAGGAAACTATGGCACTGGATTAGACACCCTGTGTATTTTATCAAGAACGATTTGAAATTATTTAAACTGTTGCCGTCGGTAATAATGAGGGGCGGCACGAAAGGGCAATTCAGCTGATGATTAAACGACTATGGCAAAAGATATGGGCTTTCTTCCATCCGCCAGAACTCATAGAGAAGCCCGCTACGGATTTGGAAGACGGAAATGTTATGGTGAAACTATCGCGTGGATGGGTTAAGGCAGGGCTAATAAAACAGAACTCGCATACAAGCTGGGTGAAACTTTGGGATGGACATATTATTAAGCGCAGGAATAGGATGGTGAAGGCATGCTGAATAGGGTTTTAATAATACTATTAGTAAACCTCGTCTTTTTCTTCAGGACATTAAAGCTAAAATATTCCTCTGATGATGTGCCTATATGGCAAGCACCGCCTAAGTATAAAAATTTCTGGCATAAAAGATACTTACAGCTAATAGCCTCAGCCAGAATAGAGCCACAACAAGACCATGCTTTGACTACGGGGCTTCAAGCCATAACCGCTTCACTTGTTTATATAGCTTTCGGAGCGAATGATGTATCGTTTTTAACGGCGATTCTCTTTAGTTTCTGTCCCGCGAATAACCAAGTGAGTGTGTGGATTTCAGGCAGGTGGTATATGCTCGTCACGATACTGCTTTTATTATGTATGCTATTCTCCTACGCTTCACCCTTATTTATATTAGTGGCATCTACTCACCCGGCAGGGTTCTTTTCAAGTTTAGTATTCTTAGGCAGTAAATGGTGGTATCTAGCGCTCCTTTGTCCATTGGCGGTATGGTATCGCTTTAAGACTATCAAGTTCATGGTGGATAGGAAGCGTAAAGTAGAGGCGGTGGAAGAAGATAAAAGAATGGATATAAATAGGGTTGTAGTGGCTATAAAGACATACGGGTTCTACGCAACACTATGCCTAATCCCGTTGAAGCTGACCTTCTATCACTCGTTCATGCAGTCGATGGCAGGAAATATCATCATGAGAAAAATAGCCTATAAGAAAGACCACTGGTTTTATATCGGGTTAGTTCTGGCAGGCTATCTTATATACTCATTTTGGCATTGGAGTCCAATAGGTTGGGGAGTCTTATGGTATACCATAGCCATAGCGCCGTATCTAAATATCTACCGGTGTCAGCAGGAGATAGCGGAGAGGTATCTATATATCGGGAGCGTAGGACTTCTATATAGTTTCGCGCAAGTGTTGATAAATAGTCCAGTAGCAATAGCGGTCTTTATCACGATGTATATGGTGAGGCTATGGTACTATATTCCAGCCTATCAGGATGACTATTGGTTAGTAGAATATTCTGTCATGGAATCCCCAGGCTCATGGTATGCCTGGCACACAAGGGCGAGGAAGAGGTTTGACCAGGGGGCGGTGAGGGAAGCACTCAATATGTGGGTGATGGCTAAACTCATATCCCCTAAAGAGTTCAAGTTATTGGTAAATATAGGCGTAGTCTTAAAACTAATTAAACGCGACCAAGAAGCAGAGCAATTCTTCCGAGACGCGGAACTGAACATAATCCCGGGGCAGGAAGCTCAAGCCCATGAAATACTAAAAGGCGCAAGAGAAGGGAAAATGCCTATATGTATGTAGATTTTTGGGATATGTTTGAAAGGTGTGTTATTTACAGCCTTTCCACCGTTCAGTTAAAAATAGTAATATGGTATGAATATAATAAAAAAAGCAGGATAGAAATCGCTGAATTAGAAGAAAAATCCTATCAATATGTTACCTACCATTTAAATAAAGCGTATAAACAATTAGGGGTCTCTCATACCTCATAGTGTATACTTATAGTAGAAGGGTATATATTACTATGAAGGTTCCTACCGAAATTCAAGGGCAGAATAAATTAAGAGATGCAATGATTATTAAGCTCTACCAAGAGGGATTTTCTGCTCAAGAAATCATAGAAGCACGAAGTTTAAAAATAGGCGTAAGGCGCATAGAACAGATACTTTATGTTAATAGGGCTTTAGTAAAAATAGATAAAGAATGGGAAGACACTAAACAAATTCATAGAATTAAAAGACGGATAGCTAAAGCAGATGTTTCTAAGAAAGATGTTTATGATTGGGAAGCTCTTTTAGATAATAAGCTGATGCCGAAGAAGATAGAACATTCTGGTATATCGACAGGGGAAACTAAAGTAGTTGTTTACGTGGAGAATAAGCAGGATGCAGATAAAAGTGCGTCAAGGCGATTACCAACACAGATTTCTGTTGAGCCAAGCTAAATTCCCCTGTATGATTGCGGGGATAGGCACAGGCAAAACTCTCTGCATGCTTGTAAAGCTATACGACTACTGCGAGAAATACCCTGGGACAACTGCTCTTGTAGTGAGAAAAGAATTTACCGACCTGAAAGACTCAACGATTAAAGACTTCCAAAATTATTTTGAATGTAAAGTAGGCAGTGATAAAGACTATAAACTCGCCAATGGAAGTATTATAATGTTTCGCCATGCAGCAGAGATACAGGTCTTAAAGAATATCAACCTCGGTATAGCTGCAATAGAGCAGGCAGAGGAGTTTGAGGATGATTTACAGTTTACTTTTATTAGAGACAGGCTTCGTCAGAATAACGGCGCGGATGTAAGGCCCTTGTTAATCATAGCAAATGCATGCGGCCATAATTGGATTTGGAAGCATTGGATAAACAACCCGCCTTCAAGTGAATATGAAGCCATAACAGCTACATCATTTGAGAATGAACGCAATCTTCCGCCTGATTTTATACAAGACTTAAAGCGCATGGAGGCTGAAGCGCCAGCCCACTACCGTCAATACATAATGAACTCATTTGAGGAGACAGAGCTTGATGATTATGTCTTTACTTACCAAGAGTTATTATCCGCTAAAAACAACATCTATCCATTAAGAGAGAAATACGGTTATAGAATAGCAGGTTTCGATATAGCTCGTTACGGTAATGATAAGTGCGCCTGCATAATCCTTCAACAGATGGGCGCTTTACACTGGGAAGCGTGCCATCAGGAAGTATGGGAGCATAAGGACCTAAACTACACGACTGGCAGGATTCTCTCAATATACAATGAACACAGAGTAAATAAGGCCATTATAGATGAAGATGGCATAGGTGCTGGTCCATTAGATACGCTCAATAAAGGGAGAGGATTAGATGGCTTTGTAGGTTTCCGCAACCCCAATCAGTCATACGATAAAAACCAGTTCTATAGTAACCCCCGGACTCTGAATGCCTTTAAACTCAAGGACCTGCTTTTAAAGGGCCATATCTACTTCACCGATGATGATTTAATAAACGAGCTATCAACCTTAAAATTCACCTTTGACCACCAGCAAAGACGGATACTTATCAGCAAGGAGAAGATGAGGAGAGACGGGATAAAATCACCCAATATAGCTGACGCTATAATTATGGCTGTGAGCTTAATCGGTTCAATAAAAGATACCCAGGATAGGCAATACTTCAATCAACCTACATACGCTAAAGAGGAAAGTTTGTGGAAGATAGCAGGTGTTAGATGAT
>Ga0180007_10007303_pt1 | contig 10492 bp, 17 predicted proteins | sample MM_PC_MetaG_FD_121122 | JGI IMG/M metagenome (GOLD analysis project Ga0180007, IMG submission 121122) | Groundwater microbial communities from the Aspo Hard Rock Laboratory (HRL) deep subsurface site, Sweden - MM_PC_MetaG | ecosystem: Environmental > Aquatic > Deep subsurface > Groundwater...
AAACCCTGCTTGGAATTACTGTCCCTACTGCAGTCAAGGGAGATAAGTATCATGTTCCCCACCGAGAAGGTAGATGAGCTTGCCCAGCAGTGGCTCAGGTGTTATTCCTTTACCCAGGGACTGGTATGTAATATGAACTCTATCGCATTCAATTCGCTCGGCTGGAGGTAGTTTATCCCAGAGAGAAAAAGCTTGCTATGTGTGCCGGCATCCTTTGAGGGCTATGTGGTCCCAGTCAGCCTGCCGGACCACTGCTCTAAGGAAAGAGACAACAGAGTAGCGGCGTCGCGGGGTAGAGCAGTGGTTAGCTCACTGGGTTCATAACCCGGAGGTCGTGGGTTCGAATCCCACCCCCGCCACCAACAATAAAGGAGTTTTGTTGAGAATAAAAGGAAGAAGGTAAAACATGGCAACATTGATATCATGGGAGACCAGCGGAGGCCGAAAGGGTCGGTGTGATGCCAGGTGCCACAATGCCAAGGGTGCGAGGTGTACTTGCTGCTGCGGCGGGCATTACCATGGAGCGGCCCGGGATGGCACACTTGGTCAAAAGGTCGAGGCTCTGCAGGGGAAGCTGGTGAAGAGTTTGGTCAAGGAAGGCAAGAACGTCAAGGCTCAACTTCCACTAAGAGTGCCTGCAGTGGTTTGAGCGTAACAAAAGGAGGGGAATTGTTGGGATGAAAACGGGAACTGAACTTATTGCTTAGGAAGGAATAAAGAGCTATGGAAATATACGAATATAAGGTTATAGATTATGCTTTGATTCAGCCAATGTTAGGTTTTGACCCTAATAATATATATGAAAAGCAAGAAGCGATAAAGCGCTTCGAAGCTTGGTTAAACTCTCATGGCAAAGAGGGATGGGAGTTCGTTGGTAAAAGCGAGGAAACTTTTGTCTTCAAGCGCAGAAAGTCTGGGTAGAATAATTTAAGGAGGAATAACCGTCGAAGAACTTGTTCGCTGGATCGTTGGTGATTATGCCCGTTATAGGCAACTTCCGACCGTAGTGAGGATGCCTTTCTCCAGTTTCAATGCTAAAGCCTCAGAAGAAAATAAATTAATGAAGCTCTCCGGAATGTTGATGAAAAGTATGATCAAGGACGGTGCTATGAAGTGCTCAAATTGCACCATGCCTCTAACCGTGGAGGAAATCGAGCAGGGAAAATGCTCTAAATGCGAAGCGGAGATATAGCCAGTATTCCCAGTAGAATACTTGGAGGAGAGTAAAAATGGAGATATTGCATAGTATAGTTATCGGGAATGAGGAATTAGATTTCGTCTCCACAGGTTTGAGGCAAATGAAAGAGGACCCGAGAAACCAAGAGCAAAAAATCATTGTAAAGAGAGATGGGGATTTTAGGTATGGTTTACGCTTACTAAGGTTTGCTAATGGAGTTGGCATAGACGCTTTCAAAGAGCGGGAACCAGTTAAAATCACCTAATATAGTAAGCATCCCCTGTACCTGCCTTATACTACAAAGTTAACTACGTTTAACCTACATTCTACAGAGAATAGGAGCTCATGATGGCCATAACTATAGACAAAGCCATTGAAAACCTTACTGAACAGTATAAATATAAGCTCATAGTGGCTCAAATGGAAGAGGCCAATGCCCTCAAGGTGGGCATTGAAGGGCTGAAAGAGATAAAGCGCCTACGCTCTTATAAGGCATTCCATGTCGTCAAACTACTGCCAGGCGAGGCTGAAGAATAAATAAAGGAGGTAGATCAATGAAGTGTCCACTATTTAGAGCAGTTAATATCACCAGTGAGTTTGATAGTAACTGGACCGGGGACGACTGTCTCAAAGAGGAGTGTGCCTGGTGGGATAGGACGGCCGAGAAGTGTGTCATGCTCCAGCTCGCCTTTGAGTTAGACGAGGTGCATACCTCGATAGAGGAGCTCGTCAATAAAATGCACCATGAGGAGCAGTCAGGGAATTGATCGGAGGGTTTTGACATGGATCAGATAGAAAGTTTAATGATCAGACAAATGGCCGAGATCGAGCAAAGAGACGAGTCTCAAGTTTTGGCCGAGCTCGCCGGCGAGACGATCGCTGACATGGTCTACACTATCGAGGTCTACGATCGAAAAGCAAAGAGGACCGTCCAGAAGGCTCGTCTCTCCTGGGCCGGCACCAAAGAGGTGGCCAGGTCCCGGGGTAACATAATTCTCGCGGAGCCGGTGGTTACCGATTTCGATACCACTATCCGGATCATGGTCAAGGCGACCGATATTACTCGTAACTTTACCGTATTCGGCGGCTGCCAGCAGCCTCGTAAAATGAAGGTAAACGACTTCGAGAAAGGTACCGGGGAGATCACCGGCCACCACTACGAGGACGATCCCTACTGCTTTCAGAAAGGGCTCTCAAAGTGTCAGCGAAACGCCTTGACGCTGTGTATCCCGGCTGACTATGCGGCTAAGTGTATCACCAGGTTTCTCAAAGCCTCGGGGACCAAAGCTCTCCCCCAGGCAGCTAAAAAGTCGAGGGGTACTCCGATAAAATCGGAGATCAAGCCGGCCGAGGAGTGGGCTAAAATCACCCCGGACATGGTCCCCGACTTCCCTCACCTGGAACCTTTAATCTGGAGCCTGTGCAAGCTACAGCCGGCTGAGGTATACAAAGAGCTTGGAGTGGGTAGCCGCAACGACATGACAATACCGGCCTGGGAAGCCTTCCTGACCATCAAGGAGAGATTTATTCCAGGAGAGTGAGTCAAAGGAGGGAAAAGTGAAAGTTATAGACTCAATGTGGTTCAACACCATGCAAGGGTCCTTTGGCTTTGTCGTTGGTGAGAAGGATGATTCCAATAGAATATGATAAAGGAAAGGAGATTGCGGAGAGGGATTTGTCAAAGAAATTCAGCAAAAACTTGACCGGAAACAGAGGGAGTTATTCTAATATGTAACGCGTTACGTAACCGTTACATGCGTTACAGCGCGTTACATCTGCGTTACATGTAACGAGTTGAAGGAAAAATGTTAGCTATAAGGTGGAAGCTAAAAGATGTAACAAGGGTGTAACGGTTACCCTCTCCCTCTCCCTCTATATAAATCGATATGTATAATAAGGGTACTATTAAGATAAAGATAAAGAGTGTAACCGTTACGTAACGGTTACATATCGTTACAAAGGGGGATATATGCCGCTGCCCTGGATAAAAATGTGGCTTGAGGCTTTAGATGACCCAAAGCTGGCCAGGTTATCCCTGGCTGAGAGGGGGGCCTGGTGGGGTATTCTTCAGTTGGCTGGCAAGTGTGAGGCCGGGGGTAAGATTGTGAGTGGCGGGCAAGGTTTAGATATTGATGAGATTGCTGATGCGCTACATATCAAAAGCAGTGAGGATAGGGGAGCTCTAGAGTCCATGGTTGCCAAGCTGGAGGAGCGTGACAGCCTAAAGTGGAATCAAAGAGTGCTTACTGTGGTCCATTGGGAAGAAAGACAGAGCATCCCTCCGTCGGCGCGGCCAGAGGCAGTTGCTGAACGTGTCCGTCGCTTTAGGGAAAGAAAGAAAGGGGAGAAGCAAGGGCCATCTGACGACCCTAAAAAATTTACCAAGGGCAAGTATGGCCACATGGTCAAGCAGTAAATAAGGAAGCTAGCTGAGATAAAGAAACTGGAGGAGGCTAAGAAACATAGTGGAACTAGAAAGGGCCAAAAGAATAGCTAAAGAGGTTATTAAGCGGCTTAATCCCTATTGCCAGCGCATTGAGGTGGCTGGGAGCGTCAGGAGGCGCAAGTATAAGGTTAATGACATCGATTTTGTCCTGATTCCCTCTGACCTCTGGAATTTAAACCAGGAGATACTGAAGCTAGGCAGGGTCAAGATGAGTGGCAATAAAATCATGCGTGTTATGGTCGGCCTTGTCCAGGTGGATCTCTATTTCGCAGATGAGGAGACCTGGGCAACGCTTCTCCTTATTCGCACCGGCTCGAAAGAGAATAATATCAGGCTGGCTACCCTGGCCAAGAAAAAAAGATGGCACCTGGCAGCGTCAGGCGATGGGCTGTTTAACGAGACTGGGGAGAGGATCGCCGGCGAGACCGAGCAATCAATATATGATGCGCTAGGCTTACCATATCAGCTGCCACAGGGAAGGGGTTAACACATGGACACCTATGAAAGAGTGCTGGTTATAACCTTCCTAGTCTTTTCGCTGGGGCTGATTATAGTTCTCCAGATGTTAAATTGGTAGGTGTTGCCGTGAATGATTTTAAGTTAGAGCCGGGGGATATTCTGGTAACCGTCAACCATCGTAAAGACCCTTTCTCCAGGGTGAAGAGATGGGTTGCTGGACCCTTTGAACACGTCTTTATGTCTCTGGGGAAGGTGAGGGTAATTACTAGCCCCGAGCAGCATCAAACGCTGAGGTTCCCACTTTTATTTGAGTCAAATGGTCGTGGAGCTGTAATTCAGGCTCTCTCTAACCGCTATGGGCAGGAAGTTGTGATCCTCCGGCTGAGGGAGGAGTACCGGCAGGGGATTCCTAAAGTCTTAAAGGAAGCTGTGAAACTAGCCAGCGATAAAAGGGGGAGATATGATTACTGGTGCATAGTTAGTTTCATAATTCCAAGGCTCCTTGCCCAAAAGTTGCACTTGCCATTACCATCAAAATATGCTCGCGACCCCTTTATGGTTTGCTCAGAAGCTGTGATGGAGGTTTTCTTACGAGCAAGAGTAGAGGTTTTGCCATCAAGCATTGTTCCCTTACCAGGAGACTTTGTTGATAGCCCCCTTTTATGGTTTACTTGGACTGGTGTATTATCAGAAGAGCTAGTCTGAGTATGAGGTATGCGAAGGGGACGAGAGTTTATAAATGGCATTCGTTCTGATAACTGCCCGCAAAATCTAATAGCACTGCCCAAGCGTGGCCATAATTATGCTCTTCGATTACAAGCTCAACAGAAAAGGATTAGGCGACTTGAAGCTGAGGTTAAGGGATTAAAGGTACAGCAGGTTAAGTCTTTATAGATAACCCCCAGAGATTACCCGCAGGGACATATATGAGGAAACGCCCAACTTCGGCCAGTCCAGCCTGGTGATGAAGTCCTACCGTTGCCCAGCAAATTATGCCAATAACGATGGCAATCATTGAGCCCCACCAAGGGACAGGCGAAACCTGCTTTTCCTCAGGTGACTGACCGCCCAAAGCGTGGCACTTCGGGCATGCATTCGATGAAGCCGGGAACCGAATCTTACAGTTTTGGCAGTAGTAGTAGGAAATCGGCGTCCTGGGATGCCTTATTGCTCGAAAAACAGCATATACCAGAAACCTTGGTGGCGAGTTAAGTGTTTTCATCAAACTTTCTCAAACTTCCTGGTAGCACAATTAAAATAGTATGACCCCGGGGAAGGGATAAAAACATTGCCCATATAACCACCAAAACTAGGATCCCAGGATTGATATGTGCCTATCTGAATCCTCTCAGGTAACCAGTAAACGAGTATAAAGACTGGTAGAGGAAACCAGTCTTGGGGCACATTTTCAAAAGTAATTGCCTCAGCTATTGGAATACCCATAAGGATTCTACTTTCTGTTTTGGCATGGTTCCAGATTGTAAGATACCAGGCTAAACTCTCACCAAGGACTGGTGTAGTTGGTGGATTTTTAAGACGAACAGTGACTTTCAACTCGGGAGCAATTATCACCACATCCTCAATCGCCTGATAAGCGCCTATGAGCATGCCTTCTGTAAGGATATCCAGATATACCGGGTAGGAGCCCTCAATGCCAGGCATAGTAATAGGGAGGGTAATATCCTGCCTGCTGCCAGTAGAAGCGAATGCTCTCATACCTGATGTTGCTATCTTGGCACCAAGGTAAAGCTCTGCACTGCAAGCAAGCCCTGCTGGTTTGACAGTGATAGACGCCCGAGCTGTATGAATTGAGTTTGGAATAAACTCTATCACCTTTTACTCCTAAAGAAAGCAGTCGCTCTATGTACTATCTCGCTATCTGTAGATTCATTCAATTCGTGTCCCCAGATGACTAAACAGTTCCAACCCAGAGAATTATAAATCATGACTTTGCCCAATTCACTTCTTCTCCAATCATCACCTATTACTTCAGGAGAATGGTAATAATCACCAAAGAACTCGATAATCTCCTTTTTGCCATTGACATTAACGAAGTCGGGGATAAGACCACCTACCATAACTTCTAGCCTGAAGTCACCATTATATTCAAACTGAGGGAGATTCTTTGAAAAGATGTCCATTAGCCTCTGCTCAGGTTTGGTAGGCTTCTTATTGAAGGCAGCTGTCATTTTTGCCACAAACTCAGGGTCTTGCCATTTCTTGCGTTGTGCTACCTTCTGAGTCCTAGAGAGCCTTGCTACATATTCAGGGTCTTCCCATCTTTTTTTGCTAGTTATTGAAACCAATTTAGCTTTTCTCTCTTTTACTTTCGGGTCAGCTGGGTTAGCTTTGGCTCTATTGCCACATAATCTAGAACAATATTTGCCCGCTTGAGTTTTAAGTAAACGAGCTGGAAGCCTGAACAGTAGCCCGCATTGCTGGCAAATTTTCTCTACATAAACTGTTGTGGGGAGAACTCTGCCCCTTAGAGAGTTATAATGGCAGGTAGGAGAACAGAATTTACCTTCCCCAGCGTTGAGCCTGGAAGGGATAGTAGAGAAATGTCTTCCGCAATATTGGCAGATCCTATCTATCCTGTTTCTGCGGGTTCGTCGTTGTGCCATTTTAGCTCTATACTCAGGCTCTTGCCACTTGAGCTTCATCTTGGCTGAATTTGTTTGTTTCAAAATTATTCCCACACGATTTCATCTACTTTTCCACTAGGAATTATAACATCCTCCGTAGCCTGGTAGGCCAGTATTCGGTAGCCGTTGGCAAAGACGTCGAGGTAGACATGGTAGGCAGCCCCGGCGGTTGGCATAGTAACCGGTAGTCTTACCGATTGGGGTGCTCCGGTAGAAGTAAACGATTTCTTGCCAGACGTCGCCACCTTAGTAGCGTCGTTAGGGCCTAAGAAGAGCTCGGCAGAGCAACTCAATCCTGATGGACTTACTGTTATGGGAGCCACAGCAGTTTGTGTTGTTCCCGGTAGCATTATGGGGTCTGGCATATCTACTGAAATGCGTTCTGGACCCTTTCCCATTGTTTTTTTGAATTCCATCATAGACCTCCCCAATGCTTATTCCCATTCTATCGGTAGGGGGATCCTTTCCCCAGGGTGTTCGCTTTGTATGTGAGAGACTAGCTCATCCCAAGTAGCAAAGATAGCACCGCAATATGGGCAAGTAAAGCCTTCAGGTGGAGTTGGTGGCTTATACCACGGCCAAAAGATTCCCAGAAACCGAGGCAATGGAGGTCCCATCTTAGGCGGCATTGGCAGGTAATCTTCTAGCTCAAAGTCGTCCATAATTTTATCTCCTTAAGTTACCTCCTCGAACTGCTCAGTGGCTACGTTGAAGTAATAACTTCCGTAGTCAGGAATGAATATCTCCTTATAGCCTTCAAAGTCGGGACCTATGGAGTTGACAGAGTACAGTAATACCCCATTGGTAGTGATTTGTATTATTATCCGCAGTGGGAGCTGCCACTCACCAGGGATATCTATTACAGCGGGTTTATCGATATTAAGGTCTCTAGCTGACCTTTGAGCAGTGTTAGTCCAATCTTGAACCGCCAGAAACCACTTATTAGCCCTGCCAGGGGGATTCCTGAGGCCAACCTGAACGGCGTAAGGTGGTAGCTCCTCAGGCGGTATCAGCGTCGGCTTGTACCACGGCCAGGTGATACCCAGGAGCCGAGGCAGAGGAGGTCCCATAGCTAGCTGCATGGGCAGCCAATCTTCTAGTTTGATTTCAGCCATAACTCACCCCCTATTTCCTTTTACTTCTGGACCTGGCGATACCTATGCCGATGAGAGGACCCCCACACCGAACAATCCTGCTGTGACCTACAGCATTCCTAGTAGAATGTCATTATATTAGCACAGCTTTGGGCTCGTAGCCGTTCTCTCCCAACTCAAAAACTAGGTTGCCATCAAGGTAACCCCAGATGTCACGATAAGTTCCTTCATTGTCCTTGAAGCCTTCATTTGGCTCAAACAGCACAATTCTATCACCAACCCAGAAACTATTGAAGCCGTGAGGCCCTAACGGCATACTGCCATAGGTGTAAAGCAAGGTATTAAGCTCGTAACGCTCACAGCACTCCACATAAGCCTTCCGGGCGTACCAATCGCAGTCTCTCCTGTCCTGTTTATACAAGCTGGACTTTATTACTAAGTCAGGCAGTATTTTAGCCCACCCCTCAGCATCAGAATGATAATACCAGCTGTCAGAGCGGGGGAAGGGCATTTCAATACCTAATCCCTCATACTTCTTAGCCAGCTCAGCTCCAGAGATTTTGTACTCCCTGAAGCTGGGAACATGAATAACCGGCGTTTGTAATTTTAGTTTGCTCATATCAACCCCGCCGCTACCATTTTGTTTGCCATGTTAGCACTCTTGTCGGTCAGGATTATTAGCGGTGGTTCTATAAAGCTAACCAATCCAAAATAGGGCCACGTCAGATTTGGAGAGCCCGTTGGATCACATTCTAAAGCTATTAAATCATCATCGGAAACAGCATCGGAAAGCGCGCCGGAATCGCCTGTCGTATCAGCATCATGGATGTGAAGTGTTACATTGCCGTCAACAGCATTTATACGAACTGTAAAGTCATAGGAGTCGCCGGCTCCAGGGGCAGGCCATAATAGCACATGTAGTTTTTCCAGGGTGCAGGCTTCACCAATAGTAGAAACTTGCACCTCTGATGCTGCTGGAAACCAAGACGCTCCGGCAGTAGAGACTATACGATTATATTCTGTAACGTCGATATCAGGTTGTAGGCCAGGGTTTCCACCTATAAGGATACTCTCCCCATCTCTATCAGGCACAAAACACATACCCCAGAAAAATTTAGGCGTTGCCAAAGGTCCATTCAAAGGCACTATTTTCATAGTGAGAATATTCCCGGCGACTACCGGGATTTCATGAGTCGTATCATTACCCGTGGTAGCATCAGCAGTAATTGTTACTTGGAGTGGATTTCCTTCACCGTCGTCACTATCTGCCATATTGACTCTGAGAGTGAACTCATAGCCATCCGGGTCTATGCCAGGATCAGCACTTAACTTGACGTAAAAATTCTTAAAAGTTCCACCGGTCGGGCAGACTTGCCTCATAAAGTCTTCGGTAGCGTTTAGGTTTTGCGCCCAGCCCATGATACCGCAATATTCAGTAGCGGCATTGTTTAAGGTGTCGGCGTTAGTACCGAGGATAAGACTTTGGGCTCTGTTAGCACTTACAAACTTAGTGGTCCAATGAACAATCTGGCTATTAGTAACTCCGTCCGTCGGCTCAGCACGTATGCAAACGGTATCGCCAGCTGCTACCGCAACTTCATTAACCAGATTAGAACCGCTGGTATCAGGATTATTTATCAAAACTGACAAAGCTGTGGCAACGCCATTCACCATTAGATGAAAATCCCACCACTTACCAGCTCCGGGGATGCCATTCAGCAGGACCCGAAGATTTTTAATTATCCCCGGAACACTAACGATTGCTTCAGCATTAGTTAGCGTAAAATTCCACGCTGAGCCACCGACTAGGCCGTTATAAGTTAGCCCGGCATTAGATGGACCACTTCCACTATAAACACCCAGTAGTAATTGTTCCATTTGTTTACCTTATTATATTGAATACCATATTCTCAGCCCGACCTGGACATCGTTGAAGTTTATACCAGTTTGTAGAGCTTTTGCCAAATCCCAATGGAAGGCATAGGCACCGTTGGCATTAACCGTTGCAGCAATATCTATGACACCTATAACAACATCTCCACCCTCTCTGGTGCTCTCAGCCAGAGTAAACTGGGTATCTACGAAATTGATAGCATCAACAGCGCCAGCCACCTGGATTTCCTGAGCACCATCAAGACTGTTTGCCCCCGCATAGGTATGGTTCTCAATCATCCTGAACTTAAACATTGCGATTGCCCTGACTATGGTGGCATCAGCAGGTAGATCGGCTACAGTCACACTGGGAAGAGCTTTATCGCCAGCAGCGACTGTCAAAGCGACCTCCTCCTGAGGTAAGCTCCAGAAATCCATGGAGAAGAGCATCTTGCCGGCAATCTTGTCGGTCTGGGTTTTGATGAGTGCTGTTTCAGCCTTGACATTGGCAACATCGGTAGGCAGATTTGCAGCGTCTAGCTCTGCCAGCCTGAGGGCTGTAATCTGGTCAAGGAGAGCCGCACGAGCAGCGGTAACTTGAAGAAGCCCGGCCTGGTTGATATTGTCGAGGAAACCGATACGAGCTGCGCTTAGAACAGCAGGAAGCCTTACCAGCAATGTGTCTATGTCAGCAGGAAGGTTAGCTGCTGCCAGTTCCGCAAGTCTCGCTTCAGTACATACAGAAGCCAGTGCTACTGCCGCAGTGAGGTATCCCGCTTTGGCATCAGTCCATGTGGCA
>Ga0180007_10007304_pt1 | contig 10489 bp, 10 predicted proteins | sample MM_PC_MetaG_FD_121122 | JGI IMG/M metagenome (GOLD analysis project Ga0180007, IMG submission 121122) | Groundwater microbial communities from the Aspo Hard Rock Laboratory (HRL) deep subsurface site, Sweden - MM_PC_MetaG | ecosystem: Environmental > Aquatic > Deep subsurface > Groundwater...
CATATGTACTTCATCAATAATAAAAACTTTATACTTATATCTTGACGGAGCAACTCGGGCATTAGCAATAATATTTTCTCGCACATGATCAACGCCGGTATGGCTAGCTGCATCAATCTCAATAACATCTAAAGCACGCCCAGCAGTAATTTCCTCGCAGGCCTGGCACTTATTGCATGGCTCAGAACTATCCTTTTTTTTCTTCTCACAATTAATTGCCTTAGCCATGACTCTAGCTAAAGTAGTTTTTCCTACTGCCCGCGGACCGGAAAAAAGATAAGCATGGGCAATTTTACCTGATTTGATTTCATGCTCTAAAGTTATTTTTATATGATTTTGACCAACCACTTCCTCAAAATTTTGTGGCCTGTATTTTCGATACAATGTCGCCATGTTTATACTATTTTTATTTTATAAATCTCCCACAAATTTACAAATCCTTTCACAAATTTACAAATTTTGTTGAAACGTTTTAATAATATTTGTGTATTTGTGAGTTAATTTGTTGATTTGTGGGAGTTACAATACCATTTTACCACGTATTTAAATTAAATCAAGAATAACAAAAAAACAGACATAAAACCACAGATTAATCTGTTGTCAGTTGTCTGTCGTCTGATCAATTTATTGATGCTGTTTCACTATATTCTCCACTGCTGCCCATTTGCTCTCCCCTGTTTTAGGGATTAAAATTACCACTTCATCCTCTGCTTCTCCTTTAAAATAAGTAACGCTGGCTGTCAGGATACGCCACTTTTTGCCATCAGCTATGGCTATAAAACTACCGTCGCTGGTTCGTTCCAGCTTGCCCACTACTCTGCTTCTCTCAATTGGACCAATCTGCTTATAAACAAAAGTACCTCTAGCTGTAATAGTTAACTTTAAGATATCGCCTTCAACTAACTTTGATTTAGAAGCATAGTTGGCTGGCACGCTATATTGCTTGCCATCCGGTCCAATCATATTTTCTCCATCAAAAACTCCTTCAATAATCCTGCCTTCAGCTGTTTCAATCTCGCTAGGTTCAAACTTGTCATCAGCCAGCTGGCCAATACTAATATCCATTTCATCCTCACTGCTAATTAAACCAGTTAACAGCTGAATTAAGCGATCATTGTTTTCCTTAATGTTGGAAAGCAGCTTTTTAATTAAAGCCATTTTTGATTTAGAGATTGTTACACTATCTTGTCCTGCCTGCCCGTCCTTTGGCGCGGAGCTTGCCTGCTGTGAGCTTGCCGAATCAGCCGAAGTATCGTCAGACTTACTTGCTACTACATCTGTTGAAGTATCTACTGCAGCTTTACTAGACTGCGCAGTTACAGTAGGCTGTAACTCTAAATCATCTTCAACTTTTTTGTCTTTATTTTCTTCTTTCTTGCTTTGTTTTGACGAAGTAGATTTTTTTTCTTTTATTTTAGACATATTTTTTTATTTTATTATTTTAATATTTTTTACCTCGCCGTAGCTTTAGCGAAGGCGGGTATTATTTTATTTTTAAATTCAGGTGTTTTCATCATAAATCATTTTTTTATTTTTGTAAAGCTCGCTCACTTAGCAAGTAAAATCTTGATCAAAATCAAGTATAATTTTTATCGCAATTATAATATTAATATAATATAACTTTTCTAATTTACCTAATCTTTTAACTAATCTTTCTTTGCTGATCACTCTTATTTGATCAAGCTTGAGTTTTGAAATTTCTTTTAGGCCATTTGATTTTGATGGATTAATTTTTATTTCGTAAGGATAAATTTTATCAATTTTTGTACCAGTTAAAGGAGCAATAATTGTTGTTAAACCATAATCACTAACAGCATTCGTTTGTAAAATAATACAAGGTCTCTCGCCCTTTTGTTCAGAACCTTTAGTTGGATTGAGATCAACTTGCCAAACATCAAACTGAAAAATTTTCATATTTAATTATTTTCTACAATATTTAAATAATCATTAAAATCAGACATAGCATCTTTAACGTCTGTCTTGGTTTGACTTTTAAATCCTGCTATAACTTCTTTCTTTAATCTAAATTTTCTGTAAACACTTAAAATATAATCAACTATTTCTGATTTTGATTTTTTTTCTTGTTTGGCTATTTTTTCCACAAATTGTAAGTTATTTTGATCTAATGTTACAGAGACCGCATTTTTAACTCTCATATATTTATATTATTAAATTATATTATATTTACATCATAAATCATTTTTTTATTTTTGTAAAGTCATTTTTCTAAAGTATATATTCCTCCAGGTGTTGCTACATTAAAACCAGCCTCAATATATCCTGCTTTTGCTCCTATACAAAATATTAATTCATAAGACTCCCCATTTTCTTTTTGTGTATACTGATATTCTAAATTTTTAGGACAATCGCCATCATTGGTTGATGTTGGATTTTTTGGTACTATTTTCATATAAACAGTACCTTCAAATTCAATGGTACCTCCAGTTCTTATATTTAATGGGTATTGTTTTGCATCATTAAAATACAATTCTAAAGCAGTTTGCATCTGTTTAATATCAAATACTCTTTTTGCATCCCTGGATTTTGATCTGCTACAACAAGGACTTATTGTAAATACAAAAACTGAAAAAATTACAATCCCGATTATTATAGAGATAATTGAAATAATTTTCCCTTTTTCTTTCCTAACTAAACATTGTATAAAAAATATAAATCCTGCTATTATGTTCAAAATCCCAATCCAAGGCACAAAAATAACAGCAATATAAAATGGTATTACTATAATTCTTCCAATAAGTGAATTAAAAAAAGTATCAAATACATCTGAGAGAGATAATATTAAAAATGAAAAAATTAACACACCTGAAGTAATTAAAGCTAAAATAAAATTGTTTTTTGCTGATTTATTATATCCTTCAAACATAGTTTTTATATTATTACAGTCCACTTTATGATACTATAACTTAATGAAACTTCTTACTTCTAAATTTTTACTTCTAACTTTATTTGTGCTCTTTTCATTATTTCTGCTTCAATAATATTCCTATCCTGCCCGTATTTTAATCGGCTTAAGGATTTGATTTTATTAGTCATTTCTAGTCGTTCAATTCCAGGCAAAGGCCAAACGCTTTGCATGGAAAAAGGCCTACTCGCAGTATTGTCAATTAACAGTTTTACATAAGCAGTAAATTTTTCTACATTAATTAAATCATATTGGTTAAAGACCGGGGCAAATTCTTTTTCCATAATCTGCGCGTCTTCTGAACCAATCTTAAATAAAATCCAAGTGCCCACATTGCCAAATACTGCATCCCTAATTGAAGTATCCTGGGCTTTAACTAGCTGGCCTAGATATTGATGAGCAATAATTAAATTAAGATTATATTTTCTAGCTTCAGAAAGAATTGAACAGATTGAATCAGTGGTAAAATTTTGAAATTCGTCAATATATAAATAAAAATCCTTTCTTTGCTCTTGCGGGATATCAGTGCGAGATAAGGCTGCCATTAAAATTTTACCCACTATGATCATACCCAAAAGATAGGCATTCATCTCCCCGACTAAACCTTTGGATAAATCAACTAACAATATTTTTTGCTGATCCATGACATTGCGCAAATTAAAAGAGCTTCTTTGCTGGGCAATAATCGGCCGCATAGTATCATTAGATACAAACTGGGTTAATTTTGAAGTAATGTATGGTACTACATTAGCTAAAGCTGCTTCACCACCGGCTTTTTCTGCTTCCTTGCGCCAAAAATCAACTACGGTTGGATCAGCGCATTTTTCCAGCTTCATTTTGCGAAATTCTGGATCAGCCAAAACCTTGGGAATCTCCATTAAAGTTGAACCGGTTTCAGGATGGCTCATAATTAAGAGCATGGCGTTGCGCATATATTGCTCAAAAATCGGCCCGCCAGTCTGACGCAGGTCATACAGTTTATCAAAAATCTTAATCATTTCATTAATGACAAAAGTTTTTTGTTCAGGATAGCGAGAATCATATTCGAGCAAATTGAGAGCCAAGGGCCGCTCAATATCAGCTGGTGCAAATAATATTACATCTTCAGCTCTTTCCGCTGGAATACGGCAAAGCACATCACTCACTAAATCACCATGAGGATCAATTAAACAAACACCCTCTCCATTAACAATATCCTGAATTGCCATGCTGGCCAGTAATTTTGACTTGCCAGTACCAGATTTACCGATAATATAACTATGCCGCCGGCGATCATCTCTGCTCATTTTTATTTCCTTGTCAACCCCGCGATAAATATTTCTGCCGATTATTATTCCTTCATCTGGCAGATTAGTTGGTGCTGGAGCTAGTTTTGCTGTTAACCATAAAATATTAGGAGTTTCTGCTTCTTTTAAAGGAAAATGGTACAAGGAAGTCAATTCCTCTATATTTAATAAAAAGCTAATGGCTTTATTAAAACGACGATGAATAAAATCATTAATCATTTTACTCTGGCTGCCTCGAGTAATTTTGTTTTTAAAACTATTGCCGTATTGGTAATAATTATATTGGGAAAAAGCATTAGCAATATTATCTAAATAAGCAGAAGCTCTGCCATTATTGCTAGCGCTCACTATCACGCGCAAATTAACATCAAGCCCGGCTTTAGCATTTTTCTCTTCAATACCTTTAAGCATTTCTTCTTCCATAGCAGATAAACGCTGTGGTGGTTTTTGCTGGGCTCTTAACTGCTCTTCTTTGGTTGGTGGTTTAGCGGCTTTAACCATACCACCAAGACTAGCCATGGTTTTAGAAAAAGGGGTAATTGTTAAAGCCTCGCTCAAGGGCTTGCCTTTGTGCACTTCCCTGACTACTTGATTAGCTTTTCTATGCCAAGCTCCTTTAGCGCTGCGCACAATAAACTGAATTGCCATGCCTTCTTCCTTGTCTAGCTTAGACATCACATTAATAATCGAATTCATCGGATCAATCTCAAATTTTTTGTATGTATTTAAAGGGAAAATAAAACCGCGCCTTGTCCTTAAGAAACCTGCTGCTATTTCACCTTGCGGAGAAAAAATGTTGTAGTCTTCAACTTCTTCCAAAACTGCTTCTGGGTAATGGGCATGGATCTGCTGCTCAAGATAGCGAGCCATTATCCTGGACGCAATCACGTAAAATGAAATCAACTTTTGATTAGCTACTATTTCAAAAGAAAAATGATCATTTCTGCCAAACAACCATGGCTTAATTCCCCGCTGTGCCTTAAGCCCGCCAATAGCATTAAAAATAGTTTCACCCCGGGCAATATCCTCATGCAACTTTTGCAAACGATTAGTTTCAGCTTGCTGCAGATCACCTGGTTTTTCTTTGGGCAACCTGACTAAATAAACAGCATTGTCATAATACTGACTACGGTTGGCAGAAAATCTAATAATCTTCCTAATAATAAAAATCAATACTACTGCCAGTAAGACAATAATCAAATACCTTAACCATAAGTCAAGGTTTATGGTAAGCAAACTGTTAGTTGAATTTTCCTGTAATCCAAAATCCATAGCTAAAAATTTCTAAATTATAATTTCTAATTACTAATTATTTATTATTTTAATCATTAGACATGTAGCTTAATAAAAAATTGGTCTGAAAAATCACAACAGATAGTAGTTCAAAATAAAATCAAAGCACAAGATATAGACCCCAAAATTAAAAGGCAACAACTCTATTAGACATTGGGATTTTATTAGAAATTAGGTGAATTAGAAATTAGAAATTTAAAACGTTTGTTTATACATTTATTTTGATTACTTTTTTACTCTTTATTCCACATTAGTTTTATTTTTTATAGATTTAAGGGATTCCTGTAACACATATCCAAGGTTCTGGTTCTATTATTTCATATAAATTAGGATTGGTTCCGCCATCATTCTGTTCCCAATCTAGTGATGCTTCTAATTTGCAGTGAAGCATATAGTGCTGGATATTATCAGCTTGTCTTTCTGATCTTAACATAATATATCGACAATTATAAGGACTCTCGTCGTCCAATTCTGGCTTAAGAGGATCTTGCCATTCGTCCAAACTAATATAATCAGATAAATCGTTTAATAAATCAGCAAGACCATCAGAGGCACTATTGTCAAAATTTAAATTTATATTACTAGAACAATTAGCCCTCATATATGTAAAGCCATGATCGGAAAAACCACCACCAGAAGTAGGATACTTATTATGATCATTATAATATAACTCAAGCGCCTTGCGAAACTGATTTAAAGTATTGACTCTTAAAGCATCTCTGCCTTTAGCCCTAGCTTGGTTTACTGCAACTATAGCTAAAGTAGCCAATAAAGCAATTATGCTAATTACTACTAAAAGTTCAATTAGAGTGAAACCCTTTGGTTGAAATAAGATTTTATGCTTAATTGAATTTTCTTGAATGCCAAAATCCATACTTTTTAAAATTCTAAACTCTAAATCCTAAACACCCGCCTGCTTTTGACTTCGCTAAAAGCGATGTCGGGCAGTAATTCAAAATACTAATGTTCAAAATGTTTTTGTAATTTGAAAATTTAAAAATTAGGATTTGTTTAGAGTTTAGAGTTTAGGATTTAGGATTTTTCAACCGCATTATCTCATCAGCTTTAATCTTCGCTTCTTGCTCTAAAAAAAATTTATTTACTCCGGGAATAATTTGTAGCCATTTTCTGATTAAACCAATAATTTCTTTAACTTTAACCTTGGCTTGGTCAAGTAATGAATTTATTTTCTTGGCTGTTTGCTCGCCTACTGCTTTAAATTCTTTTTGCTTATCTGGAGGCATTTTTAAATATAAATCAGTTAAATCATGCTCCATAATTTTTTCAATCTGCTTTTCCCTCTGCTGATATTTTTGTTGCACATCACTAAGATGTACCGTAGCACCGGCTTTAGCTGCTTTTTCAGCCTGGGCTATTTCATCTAAAACTTTAGCTTTATCAGCAGGGCTAATTTCTATTCTTGCTTCTTTTTCTTGGGCTGGTTCACCTTGCTCAATTTTTTCTTCTTTACCCTCAAACTGTCCAATTGGCTTAAGCTCTTTTTCAATATTTTTTAATTGTAAATCTTGTATATTGGGCATAATAATTATAATCCAAATGAATCCGAATTTTTATCTGAATGCTCCAAATACAATTTATCCAAATTATTAAGATTAATATAATTCGGAGCATTCGGATATAATTTGTAGATTCGGATTATGTTATTATTATACCACAAAAAGCCAGAAAAGAAAAAACCCCTATGTATTTTAAACACAAAGGGGTTTTAATTTTGCATGTTGCTGTTAAAAAGTAACAACAAATTCTGAACCTTGATATTTATAATCATCACAATTATGATCAGGAACACGATAATTGTTTTTTCCTAACTTCCCCGGCTTTTTTCTCAAACTGGCAACAAATGGCTTTTGGCATACTGGGCAGGTAATTTCTACAAACTTTTCTGAATTACCATAATTTCCGCTAAAAACGCCGTTTGTCTTTTTTTTAACAATCTTTACCATTCCTTGGACTACATTTTCCATTGGTGATTTTCCCTCCTTTATGAATATTCGCATGTCCCGCATTCGTAGTGCGGGTTGCCGAAGGCAATAACATAAAAAATCAGCCTGTCTAGGCTGTTTTAAAGAACAAAATGAGATAATTTCTACACACTAAAAACACCCAGACTTTAACAAGCCAGTTAATGAGGGTGGAGTTTGTGACAAAAAACTATATTTCATATTAAACAGTTTATCATGCTAAATAAAAATGTCAAGTTTTTAAAAATGTAAAAATATGTTATAATATAACTAATATTGTTATTATCCACAGTTAAATAAATTTACTGCGGGAAATTTATTGCAAAAAATTATAATTATAACTCCTTAATTCCCCTTTTCCCTTATTTGCCTTCTAGGCCTTCTAAGCCCTCTAAATCATATGGCTAAATATAAAATAATCTCTAAAAACATTCAGCAAGTTATTATTGATAACCCAGTTACAACTGATGAAAAACTGGTTTGGCTTAATATTAATAATGCAGGTAAAAAAGAAATTGAATATTTGCGTAAAAAATATAACTTTGAACTAAGCCATTTGCAAGCTTCTTTAGGTAAAGCAACTGCCCAAAGACCAGATATTGCACAAGGCAGTAATAATAAATATTTATTCATGATTCTTCATTTTCCAGTATTTCAAAAAAATCCTGAAGTTGAAAAGAAAAAACGAAAAAAAAATAATAATGAGCGCTATGATATAATACCCGGAGAAATTGAATTTTTTGTTGGGCATGGCTTTTTGATTACTTTGCATAACAACAATATTAAAACCTTGAATGACTTCTTTAATCTTTGTAAAAAAGATGGGGATTCTTTATTGTCTTATCAATTTGAGTCATCCGCCATCTTGCTTTATGAATTATTAGAAAAATTAATTATTGACTGCTATGCTTTGCTTGATCAAAATAGTATTAAAATTAGCGAAGTTGAAAATGTAATCTTTGCCCAAAGGCAAAAACGGGCAGTCTCTCAGATTCTTTCTTTGCGGCACAACATCATTAACTTCCGCAAAATCATGCAAAACCATAAAAATATCTTAAAAAAATTAACCAGAATGGAAAGCAGTTTAGTGCCAGCTGAAAAAATTAAAGTTTACTATAATAAATTAATTGAACATTCTAAAAGGATCTGGGAAATTCTAGAAAACCAAAAAGAATCAATTGAAGTCTTGAACAGCACTAATGAATCAATGCTTAATTACCGCATTAGCGATATCATGAAAACCTTAACAATCTTTTCTGTAATAGTCTTCCCTCTTACCTTGCTAGCTGCAATTTTTGGCATGAATACTTTAGGCGGCATGCCTTTTGCTGAACATGAAAACGGCTTCTGGTTGATTATTGTTATCATGCTAGTTGGCTGCTTAGGTATGCTGATTTTCTTTGAACGCAAAAAATGGTTATAGTTTTCCCACAAATCCACTTTTTTGTCATTTCGAATCCCTCTTTAGAGGGTGAGAAATCTATAATACGATATAAAGGCTAATTACAATTTATGCTTTTGTCATATATTATAGATTCCTCACCCCGTCAAACGGGGTTCGGAATGACAATAGCGAAGTATAATTTGTATATTTGTGAAATAATTTATTGATTTGTGGGAAAATTATTGAAGAACCATTTTAATAACTATTAACATAATTTAAATTCTATGTTTCACAAAAAGCCAAAAACAAAATTATTATTCGGCAGAATTGAGTATGACCGCAGGCAAATTCTCTTTTGCCTGGTCCTGTTTATCATCCAAACCTACCTCTTAGTTATCTGGTGGAAGTATCACCTTAACTGCATCTATTGCACTTGCTACTAATTCTTAAATTAAATATATGTTTAAAACTAAAAAGCTACTAGCTAAAAAGCTAATAAGCTCTAGCGGTTTTACTTTATTAGAGCTTTTAGTAGTCGTTGCTATTATCGGCTTATTGTCTTCAATGGCTACTTACTATGTTAATTTAGCATCAATAAATGCAAGAGACACTGTCAGAGTTAATCATCTAGACCAAGTCAGAAAGGCCTTAGAAATGTATCATATAAAGTATGGGGAATATCCTCAAGAAGATCTAGATCCCTGGCCTTGTGATAATGATTGTCAAGCTCAAAATTGGAGTAATTTATTAGATGAACTAAAATCAGAAGGACTTATTGTAATAGATAATAATATAAAAGTCGGTTTACTTGATTATGTTATCTCTGGTTTTCTTTTAAAAGCAAATGCTGCTTATAATCCCACAAATACTAAACCACAAGACCCTTTATGGCCTGATTATACTTATTCATATATGCCGTCTGGACCAGCAGGAAGTAGTGAATATTTACAAAATTACCGCTTAAGAGCAAAGCTTGAGTATATAAATAGCCAATTTTTAAATAGCAGCCTTGAAGGTTTATTTCTTTATACAGATAAACCAAACAGTAAATATGGTTGCGCTAAATCTTTAGGTTATTATTGCATTGGTCCTTTTGATAATTTCAAAGCCTTTGAACCTGGCAAGCCCGTCATCTACTTATACCCTACTCAAGAACAAAAAGTAAGTGTTAAAATTTGGCCTAAAAATATTCATCAGTCTGTTCCAGCTTACAATGATGGCTGGAGGGTTATTGCTTCACCAGATGGTACTTTATATAATCTAGCTGATCAAAAAGAATATCCTTATCTTTTCTGGGAAGGCGAATCTGAAGAACCAATAATTGAAAGGGGTACTGGTTTCGTTACAAACAAAGAGAATATTGAACAATTTTTAACTGAAAAATTAGCATTACTTGGCTTAAATGAAAAAGAGACTGCTGATTTTATTGAATTCTGGGCCCCAAGAATGAAAACGAAAGATTATGTTTATGTTTATTTTATGCCGCAAAAAGATTTTGATTAATTAGGCCTTCGGCGCATTTCGCAACGCGCTTTTGGCGTTTAGTTCCTTAAAAACTCATTAGATTGTATAATTACTTATATGCTTGAGACTATTAAAAGTCAAAGTAAATATACAATCA
>Ga0180007_10007305_pt1 | contig 10488 bp, 14 predicted proteins | sample MM_PC_MetaG_FD_121122 | JGI IMG/M metagenome (GOLD analysis project Ga0180007, IMG submission 121122) | Groundwater microbial communities from the Aspo Hard Rock Laboratory (HRL) deep subsurface site, Sweden - MM_PC_MetaG | ecosystem: Environmental > Aquatic > Deep subsurface > Groundwater...
TCGGATTTACGTTCAAGTACTGAAGGTCGTGGTAATTTTAGCATGGTTGATCAGGCATTTGAAAAAATCCCACCTCAAATACAATCTGAAGTTGTTAAAAAGATTAGAGATAGAAAGGGTATGTCTGAGAACGAGTAGATATAGAATATAAATATTTAAAAGTAATAAAAAGGGTTATAATTAATAAGATGGCAGATACTCCAGACAAAACCGCTGATGCAGAAAGACTTTATAGTCTTTTAAGAGATTGTGCTGAAATGATGCCAGGGGGAGATAGATCGTTATTGAATAATGATTCTTATAAAGAATTTGCAACATCGTCAATTGTTGCTGCTCTAGAAACTCACCATAATATTGGTTGGTTAGAAGGTCATGCTGAAGGTCTAAAATCAGCTGAGAGGTCTTATAGAACTTTAGACTCTATAGCTACTGTTGCCAGTACAGAATAGTTTTATTACAATTATTAGTATCACCACAATCTTTAATAAACTAATTTTTTTATATTTAATATGGTAAATAAAATATTATTTTTATATAATGGGGGGACAATTGGACAGGTTCAAGAGAAGCGAGGAGAGGATATTGTTTTAGTTCCTCCGACGGATTCTAAGATTTTTCAAGATGCGTGTGAACCTATAATTAATAAATTAAAACAAGAATCTGAGATTACATTTGAGTTTGTAACTTCAAAGGATAGTTCGAATATGAGTCCTAATGATTGGGAGAAATTAATTTTTAGAATAAAAAAGGCTCAGGATGAAGAGAATTATGATGCTGTTGCGATTGCTCATGGAACAGATACTTTAGCATACACCGCAACTGCGTTATCTCTTGCGTTACATGGAAAAGAAATTGTAAAAAGTGGATTAAGAATTCCTATTTGTATTACAGGTTCACAAAATCCAGTTTATGAGCCGGGTGGAGATGGTAGGTTTAATTTAGAAAATTTGTTTAGGGTATTAAATAAAGTCATTGAGTTGGGTGTTGCAGATGTTATTGTAAATTTCTGGGATAAAATATTTTTAGGGAGTAGAATTTTAAAGGTTAGTGAAAAGGATTTTGATGCCTTTGATTCTCCATCTTGTCCTGTTGTTGGAGTTATAGATGCAAAAGGTGTTAGCATAAATCTGGATGTTGTTAGGAAAAAAGTAGACGCGGAAGAAAAATTGAATCTTGCTCCAAAATTTGGGAGAGGAGTTATAAGTTTTGAACTTACTCCTGGCACAGATCCAAATGTTGTTTTGGGTTTTATTACGGGCGGAGGAATTTCAGCTGTAATTTTAAAATCACTTGGGGAAGGAAATGTATGTAATGAGGGCCAGTATAATCTTATTCCAGTAATAAAACAAGCATCAGAAGAATATATGACTCCTATTTTTATTACAACAAAGTTTGTATCTGGGGGAGCTGGGGCGGCCCATTATGAAACCGGTTATGCTGCAATTGAGGCCGGGGGAATTCCTTGTTTTGACCATACAGATATTGCTGTTGATGTAAAAGTAAGATGGTTAATTGGAAATGGTATTTGTTCAACAATTGAAGATTACAAAAAAGCAATGAAAACTAGTTATGCTGGAGAGGTTAGTCCTATTAGTTCTTGAATGAGTAATTTTCAGAAAGTTGTATAAATATTTTTTTATTGTTAATTGTGTAAAAAAGGAGATCAAAAAAACAATGGGGCACCGCACCTTAAAAGGTGCGGTTTGTGACAGGCCCTTGTTTTTAGGATGCTCAGGAATTAAAACTGTAAGCTAAGCCACATACTAAATTATGTGGTTTTAATTCCTGACATAAATAAGAATTTATTAACTGGAATTATTGTTTTTGTAATACTAATTGTCCTTTTGGCTGTTGCTATTAAGCTTCCTAGTCCTGAAGAGGATTCTAGTTCTGAAAAATCTAAGGGGATTTTGGGATTTTTGAAAAAGCAGGTTGAAAATATTGTGGATGTTTTTGATGGAGATGATGAAGCGGGGGAGGAAATGGCATTTACAGGAGGAGGTATTAAAGGCGAATACTTCTGGGAGAAAGAGTCATACTAATTTGAAGAGATTGAAGTTTGTGCAGATAGTGAAGATCTTGATGGTAATTGTTTGGAACCATAGGAATCCTATTAATATAATGGGTAATTTTACAGAAGATGGGGATGAAAGCGGAGTTTTAGCAGATATTGAATGGATTAAATGTTTTTTTTAATTATATTCTATTATACAAATCCTTAAAAATGTGTTATTTGTCTGTTTTTTGAATATGAATCGTAAGAATTTATTTTTAGTTTTTATTTTAATGGGGGTTTTGGTGATTGGGGTTAGTTTGGTTTCTGCGGATTTGTGTAAAAATAGTAAAGGATATTATGAGGATTGTGATAAATGGAGTAAAACAACTTATGATAAGTATGAAAAGCCTAAATATAATACTTTTAATCAAGCAGATCCAGATAAACCGATTTTTAAGGGTCCTTATGGAAATTATAGATATGAAATGTATCGGAATGGGGATTATAATCCAAATCAATGGTATCAGCCACGATATTCTGGAGGTTATGGTAGTGGCCCATATTTTAGTGGAGGTAACTATGGTTATGGTGGATATGGTGGTTATTACGGAGGATATGATGGGGGGTATTATGGAGGCGGATATGGTTATAGTCCGTTAGTTTATTCTTGGTTTTGGTGATTTTTGATAATATAAATTAATTTAAAGGATTAATTCCTTATGAGATTATGAAAAAACATTTTTTAGCATTAGGATTTGTGATTTGTCTGATTCTTTTTTCTAGTTTTGTTTCTGCGGCGTTGTGTAAAGGTAGTGATGGATATTATCATGATTGTGATGATTTTTATTATCGGGACGGATATAGAGTTTATGATAGTGAATTTTATTATGATCGGACTAAGTATAGTGGATATTATGAATATCGAAATAAATTTGGTTATGGATATTATGATAGCTATGACCGTGATGATTATAGGTATAAGAGATTTGAGGATAATACACCAGAAAAAGTTTATAGATATCAGAGAGATGGAAGTTATGTAGTTTATATTGATGATAAAAAAGATAGATATGAAAGAGATTGTGATTCGCGGATGAGGGGATATAGATCTTCTGATTGTAGTTCTAGAAATAGTATTTTTATAAGTGGTCTTTATGAATATGAACCTCCAAGAGATATTCCAAATTATTATGTTCAAAAATGGGGCTATAGGGACTGGGAATCTTCTCCTAGGGTGGAGCAGGAAGATTTTTTTATATATGTTAGATAAAGATTATTTTTTTATTATATAGAATATTTCATTATCCGTTTCTATTCATAACCAAATCTTCTTCCATAATCTTTGTGACGTGTGAACCATTCTAAAATAATTGCTATTATTTCTATTTCGCTTTCAGTTGTTAAAGTGTAAATAAGACGCCATCCTCTTCCTTTGCTTAATTCAACCCAGTAAGCATTATCTATTCCTAATCTTCTATATTCAATTGGAATTAACCTCTTAGCAATGGGTTGTCCAAAAGCCGGATTCTCTTTAAGTCTTTCTATTATTCAATTTATTCTTTTTTTAGGTCTATCTTCTTCTGGTAACTCAAGATATTCTTTTTCAAGTTTATCATTAAGAAACTTTACTCTAACCTCTTTTTTCATGAAATAGTTTAGATGGCTGGATTAATAAGATTTTCTAAGTGCAAATTTTCTTGCTAATTCAGGATTCCAAATATATGTTATTAACCCGTTGTCAGAAGTTATTATTTTATTTATCTCTTCTAAATAGTTGAGAATGATTAGGTAAGTTGGCCACATTATTTTTCTTGGAAGTTTTTCCCAAATTTGTGTTTTTTTAAATTCTCCGCTGTGTTTGTTTATTGTCTCTTCTACCATCTTAACTGTTTCCAAAGTAGGAGAACGAAATAGTTTTATTGCTTTGTTTTGGTTATTTAATTCTTGTTCCATATATACGTATCAATTGATAGGTATATAAGGTTTGTGGTTTGTGAGGTGTCTGATCAAGAGCTATAAATTTCTTTAACTACCTCTTTTCTTAACCCATAACTCTCAGCCCATTTTGCATAGGCATGCCATCCCTGAAAAATCTCGAGCATTTTTTCTTTAGGAATTTCTCCTTTTGTATATTTATGAATTCTAGAAAAAATAGATTTAATATTTCTCCTTCTCAATAATTTGTAATAATAGAAAATTCTAAAACCTACAAAATTAATCCCTTTTGGCACAGGGATTATTCTTGATTTGTCTGGATGAAGTTCTAGCTTTAACTTATTTCTTAAAAATCCATTAATTTTTTGTTTCCAGATTTTAAGTTGTAATTTTGAATAATTTAATATTACAAAATCATCAACATATCGGATATAATATTTAATTTTTAGCTTGTGTTTTATGAAATAATCTAGTTCATTTAAGTAAACATTTGCAAAGAATTGGGATGTTAGGTTGCCTAGGGGCATGCCTTTTGTTTTTAGATTGCTTTTCTCATTTAATTCATAGTTTTTTAAAATTTTTTTAATTAGTAAGATAACCTTGTTGTCCTTTATTTTTCTTTTAATTATTTTTAATAAGGTTTTATGGTTAACTTCTTGAAAATAATGTTTGATATCTGCCTTTAAACAAAATGCAATTCTAGTATTATTTTTAGTAACTCTTCTAACAAATTCACAAAATCTTTTTAATGCAAACAAATTTCCCTTGCCCTTTCTATTTGCGCAGGAATCATAAATAAAAGTTCTATCAAAAATTTGTCCAATAACCTTTACTATTACATGATGGATAATTCTATCTCTAAACGCAGACTTGCTTATCTTCCTTGTTTTTGGATCTCGTAAAATAAATGTGTTAAGGGGTTTTGGAGAGTAGGTTTGATTAATCAGTTCTCCTTGAAGGTTCAACAAATTATTAATTAAATCTTTTTCAAATTCAATAACATATTTTTTCTTTGTTTTTCCTTTTCTTGCTTTTCTATAAGCAAGAATTAAGTTGCTTAAATTGTAGATTTTAGGGTATAAATTATCAGTTCCCATATTAAATAAAACCTAACCCTAATTAAGCCATTCTGCCGTTGTCATTGGAGTTCTGCAAGTCCTCATCACTAGCATACCAGTTGCTGTTCCTGTTAAGGTAAGCCCTAAACAACTTATAGCCAGTTTATCTCATGATTTCTCATGTCAAGAATCTTGCTTGCACAAAGCAAAATAATTTTGCACACCAGAATTCCTCGTAAGGCAATAAAAACTTGGTAACAAGTTTTTGAGGCATAAAAAACAGATATGTTTTTTATGAATTCTTGAATTTTATGACTTAAAATAAACCTTAATAATGTCCTAATAAACTGACGTGTGGCCTAACCAGATGGTTAGGAATATTAAAAGGCAAAGCAAACTTAAAAAAGTTTCTAAAACTTTCTCATGAAATTTCCTGTTAAAGTTGTAACTAAATCTTTTGCAGGCTTCTCTAATTTTTTTGGCGCGACGCCTTCGGCGTCGTAACGAACCACCCTGCCGCAGTCATCGGAGCCCCGCAAGCCCCCACCACCAGCATACCAGCCGCCGTCCCTGCCAAGGCAAGCCCCAAACAACCCATTTTTTCCAACTCTGCCTTCAAATGGATATGCAGAAACAACAGCAATACTGTCAAAACAAACATCATCTGTTAATTTGTATGCTAATCCTGCATCTTTGTCTGCTATAAGTTTTAATTGATTAAAATTAGGAACTCTTCCTTCTCCTAGTTCTATCCCTTTAGCTTTAAAATCGTTCAAAAGTATTTTTGCTTGTGTAGGATTTACTTCATGTTCTCCATTAATATGAACCCCAAAATCAATGTAAACAGATCCAAAGGGATTCTTATTTTCTGCTCGCGAATATAATTCTAAAAGCTGCTGTCCTGTAATCAAAGGAATTTCTGGACAAAAAGTCGCTATTGCAACGCCCATATCTGTGCTTGAACCAAGAACATCTCCTTCCTTGTTTTTTCCAGAAAATTTATATAATCTCTCTCCAACCATTTTAACCCAATCATCACCCATTTCTAATTGATGATTTCTTAAAAATTTCTGAACTCCTTCAGTGTAGGCAGGTATTAAATCTTCAGACTTAACAGTTGAAGCAATTCCTCTTTGCTGTTCAACTTTTATAATATCTCTAATTTCCATGATTTTTTTTAGAGATTGTAGTTTTTAAATCTTTCTATTTGTTGTAATTAGTGAATAATAACAAATATTGGGCCTTAAAATGTTGCCTATTATAATTAGGAGGATTAGATTATTTAGAGATTATATAAAAAATCTCGTTATCTGTTTCAAATGTTTTAAATTTTAAATCTAAACGTGAGAGCATTAATTCAAAGCCTTTTCTCTTTGGGAAGTTCATTTGTTTTCTTGTGATTGTTTTTGTTGGGAAACTTGCTACGATGTAGTTTGTTTCTTTTATTGATTGGGTGATTAGTTCTTCAGAGGTTTTATTGTCGAAGAGGTCGAGGAGTTTGAACATAAAGATTATATCTGATTTTGGAAGTTTTTTTATCTTATTTATATTTGTTGCGTCGAGGATTTTTGCTTTTCCTTTTAATCCTCGGGGTTTTATTATCTTAAAATATTTATTTAGATATTTTATGTCTTTCTCGTCTATGTCGTAGGCATAGTAGTTTAGATTTGTTAGGTTCATTGTTGGGAAACTGAAAGGGTTTAGTCCGCATCCTAGGTCAATTATAATTTTTGGTTTGTTTGTTAGTTTGAATATTTTTTTGTATATTGTTTTATAATCGTTGATACGTTCTTTTGTTGAGACTGTTATTGAAAGAAGTTTATTTGTTGTTTCTTGGTTTGTTGGATCTTGTTTTAATTCTTCTAAATATTTATCAGTTTTGTTCTTTTTTCTTGTTTGAAATGAGCTGTATTTTCTGTGAAGTTTTGCTCGAATTTCTTTGATTGTTTGTTTGTCTGTTGTTGCGTTAGGATTTGATTTTAAGTAGATTTTAATTTCTTTTTTAACGACGCTGTCTGCTATGGTTTTGTATTTCTTGTTTGCTTTTATTTTTTGTAAGATTTGATTGAACATATTTAATTAAGAACAGAAAGGTTTATAAACATCTTTTTTTAGATAATATTACTTAAATATTAACATAAAGTTATAAAAAGTTATAAAAAATTATAAAAATGGCAGAAAATAAACCAACAATGAATATTGTTTTTGTAGGTCATGTTGACCATGGTAAATCCACTTGTGTAGGTCAGTTAATGTTTCTTAGTGGTGTTATTCCTGAAAATGAAATGAAGAAACTTAGAGATGAAGCTGAGAAACAAGGTAAGCCTGGTTTTGAATTTGCTTACATAATGGATAAAGTTAAAGAAGAAAGAGAAAGAGGGGTTACAATAGATTTAGCTTATCAGAAACTTATTACACCAAAGAGATACATCACAATAATTGATGCTCCTGGTCACAAGGATTTTGTTAAGAATATGATTACTGGTGCTTCACAAGCTGATGCAGCTTTTCTAACTATTGCTGCTAAAGAAGGAGTACAACCTCAAACTAAAGAGCATTTATGGTTACTTAGAACAATGGGTGTTCAAAATATTGCTGTTTTAGTTAATAAAATGGATACTGTTGAATATAAAGAAGATGCTTTTAATAAAGTTAAAGAAGAAGTTTCAGCTCTTTTAAAAGTTGTTGGAATTGATGCTACAAAAACTACTTTTTTGGCTGCTTCTGGTTTAAAGGGAGAGAATATTAAAGAAAAATCTAGTGAAATGCCTTGGTACAAAGGCCCTACTATTTGGGAACAATTAGATTTATTTCCTGAACCTAAAAAACCTACTGATTTACCTATGAGAATGCCATTACAAGATGTTTATGAGATTACCGGTATTGGAACTGTTCCAGTTGGAAAAATTGAAACTGGTATAATGAAAGTTGGTCAAAAAGTTAAAGTAATACCTGGAAGAAGCGGTACTGGTGTTGATGGTGAAATTAAGTCAATAGAAATGCATCATGAACAGTATCAAGAAGCTCCTGCTGGATTTAATGTTGGTATTAATATTAGAGGAGTTGGGAAAAAAGATGTTGCTAGGGGAGATGTTGTTTGCGATGCTGCTCAACCTGCTACAATTGCTGAAGAGTTTACCGCTCAAATTGCAGTTATAAATCATCCTACTGTTATTGCTAAAGGTTATACTCCTGTATTTCATGTTCATACAGCACAAGTGCCTTGCCAATTAGTTGAAATTGTTCATAAAATAGATCCTACAAGTGGTCAACCAATGGAAGGGAAAGTTGATTTTTTGAAAAATGGAGATGTTGCAATTTGTAAGTTTAAACCAATGGGTAATTTAGTTATTGAAAAATCTGGAGTTAATCCACATATGGCTAGATTTGCAATTAGAGATGCTGGGGCAACAGTTGCTGCTGGTGTTTGTACTGATCTTGTTGAGAAAAAGCTTGATGCAAAAAAGTAATTTTATGCCCTGCGGGAATAAGAGTTCTGTGATGATTTAAAATGGTAGATGAAATACAAAAAATAGTGATTCCAAATGAAGTCAGAGCACATAATAATTTAGTTAACAGAGTTGCTCAAGCTGGATTTCTTGTTCCTAGACCTAATAAAGTAACAGGATTTAAGTTGGGCATATTGATGTAAAAAATCCGAAGCTAGATCATCCTACTAGTCAGGGTAGCACTCACGGAGAGTACCCTCATGATGTTACTCTTCCGGTTGGTTATGCTAATTATGGAGTTTTTATGTTTGTTAATACTGATAAACCTGCACTTAGAGAGTATCATGATAAATTGAGCGAGGTAGTGAGTGAACATTTAAGGAGATAAAATGACAAGAAATAATGCAGTTCATACTGGAGCATATAATGTTTGTGAGCTATTGAAATCAGTAAGAGGTAGTGAAGAACATTGGAGTATTGATCCAATGTTAAGAAGAGCTGATAGAGGGCAGGTTAGTGCTGTTCTTGATTCATTAATGCACCATGATATAAAGCCCTATGTTAGTGGGGGTGTATTTGATGATTATGTTTTTGGTGGAAGGTATGGGGATGTTGATCTTTTGGGAGTTTTTAAGAATGTTGCTGATGCTCATCATTTTAGGGGGCAGATAGATACTAGTGGGCGGGTTAATCCTCAGCATGAAATGGATCCGGTTTATGAAGCTACTATTGAAGGATCTAAATTCTTAGTTAGAGATCATAAGATGAGAAAGGCTTATTTTGGAATTTTGGGTATTAATGATGTGGCTATGTATTTTACTTTAACACCTGTTGTTGGAAAACTTGAGGGTTGGTTTAGAGAACAATTTAGACAGGAAAAAGCTACGATTGAGTTGGGTTTAACTTCTGTTGAACATTTTAATAAAAGTTTTGGTAGTGGTGAGTGATTAAAAATCAATCGCCACAATATTTATTAATTATTCTTTTAAGTTATTTTGATGGTATGTGATAATGGCAAGGCATTTATTTTTCTTTATCCTCAGCCAGAGATATTTAAAGAAGAGTTATGGGGTTGTGGGAAGGATTTTATATCTAGATATAAAACTGCTTTGAACAGGACTATTGATGAGCGATATCGGCAAAAAGGATTTTCTATTAATTATGCTATACTTGATGATTGTAGTGTCTCTGGGATTATAAAATTGCAGAGCGGGGATTCTGTTTTAAAAGTTGGGATGGATTCTGTGACCCATAGAACTCCTCAGGAAAATGGTACTTATCCTTATCCAAACCCTGATTTTATTTTAGGACAACTTGGAGATATCTCTGTTTTGAGAGTCGGAGGGTTTCATGTATATTCTTGTTGCGAGAAACTTGCTAAAAGGGCTCATGAAAGAGGAATAGATAGTTTAGTGGATGAAGAATTAACTCAGTTTTTTTCTATGGATTTTGAAAAACCTAATTTTAGGGTTGATGTTTACCCTTCAATTGATCAAAGACAATTTATGGGGGACGGAAAGAGACTAAAGTCCTTTTTAGAAAAACGTGAAAACCGGCCTTGGTTATGGAATTGGAGTTCTAAGTGATTAATTTAAAAAAGAAAAGAGTTCTTTTTTATAATAAACTTTAAAAAGCTTACTTAGAATTTTTTAATATGGAAAATATAGATAATCTTCCTGATGACGCAAAACCGGGAGATAGAATCACATTGTATTTTCTGGAGGGTAAACCTTTTTCCGCATATTATATTAATTCTTGTAGGCGTCAATTTCTAAATGAAAGTGGGGAGGTTGAATTCTCTCGATCATATCCTCCAGAGACTCCTGCCCGTTTAACACTTTGTTTAACTGATAGAGAATTCTTAGGAAGAGATGTTGTAGGTTATGAAATTTCAAAAAGGGCTAATAAATCTGAGTGATTAATTTGAAAAAAGAAACTTTTTATTTTAAGTGCCCCTTATTATTCCCAAGTCCCTAAGAATTCATAAAATAAAAAGAAACTTTTTATTTTAAGTGCCCCTTATTATTCCCAAGTCCCTAAGAATTCATAA
>Ga0180007_10007306_pt1 | contig 10488 bp, 12 predicted proteins | sample MM_PC_MetaG_FD_121122 | JGI IMG/M metagenome (GOLD analysis project Ga0180007, IMG submission 121122) | Groundwater microbial communities from the Aspo Hard Rock Laboratory (HRL) deep subsurface site, Sweden - MM_PC_MetaG | ecosystem: Environmental > Aquatic > Deep subsurface > Groundwater...
ATTTAGAAGATTTCCGAATACGCAAAGTTGCAAGAGATGGCTGTATGCTTTAATAACTGAAATTAAACCGGCCAACACCATAAAGGTTACAAAGTAAAAGCAACAGAGTTCTTGACACTATGTCTGATATCTTAGGTTTGCTAAATAATGAATTATATGACAAAATACTTATTAAAGCGGCAAATATGAAAAAACCGATATTTTTTGTTGATATTCCGGCAAAAAAAGGTAAGGCTCTCCAGCGAATATACAAGATTTTTAACGGACATTTTAGTACAATTTTTTTCATTATTCCCTTAGTAATTGTGCATAAATTGTTTTTGTATAAATATTTCAATTTTTCCTATGTTTTTATTATCGGTACGCTTTTGTATGTTCACACCATTTTTGCCATAGCTGAGTATCTTTTTCCATCTAAGTTATTGAAAAGAGTGTACTCTTTTTTAAGCCTGATAAATAACTCCTACCAATTTTCAGGGTTAAGAAGTGCTTTATCATCGAAAAAAATTGAGGAACAGGTGGCTCCTTATATAAGAAAATTAGTAGGGGGAAAACCACTGATTCTGATTGAATATGGCAAAGCACATACGGATATGATCGACTATTTAAAAAAAGAATCTCTTAGGGCTAATGTGGAACGATTTCATTCTAAATTACCTTACTCTTATTTATTTATGGATAAAGATTATCGAGAGCAAGTTGGAGTGGTTGTATTGAGTGAAAAGCCGGAGAAGAATAACAGTTTGAATGAAGAAGGCAGTAGCTTGACATTAATTGTAAAAATGCATGCAATGTTAGCTCCGAAACCAATTAATATTATTGACTTTTCTATTTAGAATTAGATAAAATTAGATTAAATTAGATTATTACGACGTAGAAACAGCAATTTTTATTGCCGGAATTCAGTCGCAAACTAGGGGCTTGAGTTCGAATCTCATCTGCTCCATAATTTTAAAGAGGCTATCTTAGCAATAGTCTCTTTTTTTATGACGATAAAGCAAGAAAAAGCTCACGGATGTACTGGCAACAGAAAACAACTGCGCAATTACTATTAATTAATTCAACAAAAGTGTTTATAAAACTAGACAGTTTAATAAGTTATTATTGTATTTTAACAAATTTAAATATATTGTTAGGCTAATATTCTGAGGTTATACAATGATTTGTGAATTGAAAATGAGATTGGTACAATTCTTGCTTTATTAAATTGAAAGAGTAAGAAGCTGAAAAAAAATGCATTATAGAATGCTGAGCAAAAAAGAGGGTTAAGGCCATGAAAACAATCACAAGATTCGCAAGCAATTTACTAGGATGCACACTATATCGTATCATTGAAAACATTGATGGTGAAAAGAGTGCGTTAAAGCTTCTTTCCAATAAAAAAGCTTTGCAGATCAAGATCTTTTGCTTGTATAATTTAATTAATTAGCAACAAAAACATAATAGATTTATTGATTATTAAGGGGTAATCGTTGGATTGTCTCTTTTTTTTAAAAAGCTTATCAGAACAACTGCGCAATTACTACCTATTTATATCAATTATGCTGTATTTTGATGAATTATACTGATTATTTAGGCACAATGTCGGCTTATATCTAATAGTAAAAAAAAAGCTATGAACAATGGACAATTTAATAATAGCTTAAGATATAAGCTATTATTAAATTCAGGCATAACCTTGCTGATAATCAGGTACGATATGTTACAGAATTTATTCTCTCATATTCTCGGAGATTTAATCAATTAAAATCATTAAAAATATAATGGTTTTTAGAACACAAAAAAAACTCGAATATTTTTGCGAAAGACATTAGAATAGGGTAAACTTTGCTCTAATAAGGTATTTATAATAAATAAAATATTAATAAATGTAGGCAAAATGGGCAAAAAAACTAATGTAATTAAAATTATTATTTGTGTACTTATCTAAGCCTTATTGACAACGAGTTTTGCTTGGTGCGGACAAATAAAAACTAATCACGCAAACAGCAGCTATCTTTCGCCTAAGATAAGCACAGATATTTCTTCGCTTAAAAAGGTTTTTGAAGAACACTCAAAAATCTTACCTTCCGTTAAAGAAGATATTGCACTGCAAAAAAGTTTTTTCTTGCAAAAAGAGAGAAATATTTTCAAGGAAAAGATGCGGATTACTGTACCATTATTTTTAGTAGGTGTTTTTACGATTATTTTTGGCTTTGTATTTTTCTATAAATACATATAAATATTAATCTTCCGATAAGCACTCTTTCGGCGGATTATGTAAAAGATAATTCGCAAGCTTTTATCGGTATACTATTATCTCTTTGTGGTATTTATTTTGCACAAGGTTTTATTAGCAAAATTTTAAATATATTTGAAGATAGTTTATTGCGCTATTCTACTCCTTATGGTTGGTGGAAGGAGCGATTTAATAATGAAAATTTGCGAGTTGAAGAAAGAATCGAGGCTGCTAATGCTTTGCTGCTTTTGGGGTCTCGGGGCGCGATTGCGTTTTTATTGCAAGATGGTTTATTTTCTAGAGATATTGTTATGGCAGATGAAATTTTAGATATTTGGACTCAAGACAGTCAAAACAAGCAGAGAGTTATAAATTATTGCATGTCTGAGCTAAATCATAATTTAAAAAAAATTAAAAATAAAAGCAGATTATTACGCAGTATTCAAATCCTAGGAAAAATAAGATATTTAGGAGTCTTTGAAATATTAAATTTGTATGCAAAAAACTCTGACCCCCAAATTAGCAGTATATCCCGGCAGGTTTTAGAAAACATGGGTTTTACTCCAAGAGCGGCTGCACCGATAAATCCAACAATTATAAAAAGTAGAGATATTCAGTTACCCACAATAGTGCCTGCTAATAGGGTAATATCCTCTTTATTAGTTTTGCAAGCGATATAATCTTCCAAAAAATTATTTTTGTTAATTCGGGTGTGTGCGCAAATTTAGCGCAACTGTTAGATTAAAGGATTAAATTAAACTGAGTAAATAATGTTTATATTGCTTGTTGAATTGAATTTAAAGAATTCAATTCAACAGGGTTAAAACGATTGAATTTTTTCGCGGAGTAATTGATCGCGGATTTTGCTTGGCTAATCCTGGATATACCTGTTTCTTGAATAATCTTGCATCTTTCAAAAACAAAATGAGAAAGTTCGGCCGGAACAATATTAGCCGATACAGCTTGATATTGATCAATGTCGTTAAGTAAGCTTTGCAGGTTTGTTTTAAGATCCGGAAAGAACGGGAACCATCTTAGGATGTCGAAAACAGCATTGATAAAATCAGGATTGTTTAGCCTGTTTAAAAGTGAGATTGTTTCCGGAAAAGCGTCAAACATTTCCTGGGTTTTCTGGGAGATATCAAATGATTCTACCATTGGGGCAAGCAGATAAAAACCAATTACTCCTAAATTTTGAGATTCGTAGAGATTTGCAGACAAAAATAATTCAGCATAACTTTTGACTAAAAAAAGTCTTTGTTGAAGATCGGACATTACGCAAAGCCTAGCGAGTATCTTACCCATAAAATAATCAGCCATTCCCAGGTCAGTTAATATCTTTATGTTATCAGAAATTTCGGTTATATTAATGTTAATTATATTTTTCTGAACAATTAGTTGCTCCAGTGAAATGCTGGCTAAACCGTCAATAATCTTTTCAACAGTTTTGGGGTATTGGGTAATTCCGTTTTCCTGAAACAATTGCGCTAAATCCAGGATCAGAGCAGATTTTTCTTTAACATCAGAAGAAATAATCAGGGCTTCAATGATACTATCAGCCGGTACTTGGTATTTTAATAAAAATTTATGCAATAAGCCGATTTCATGGGATGAGTCCATGGCATCGTATGTAAGAGTGGGACAATCTGGCTGAAAAGGGAGCAAAGAAACCAGGCTATTGACGAGATTGTCATCTAATCCTTCCTGAATGAGCAAAGCTCTGAGAAATTGAAGCGCAATATGTGTATCCGGAGCAATTTTATTTTCGCCTTTCAGCGCGAAGATAATCGCTTCCGCGAAATCGCGGACTGATGTTAGATTGGAAACCACAAATCCTGATAAACCCAGACTTTCTTCCTCAGCATCAGAAAGACTGGTGATATGTTGTACGGGGCTATTTTTTAAGTGCAAGCCGATTTTTAAAAACAGCTGTTTAGATGCGTCAGGTTTAAAGTAATTTTCGAAATTATTTACTCCGACATTTATTTGGGGAGATAAACAGGTGGATGCTTCAGATTCGCAGACATTGAAAATTATGCTAAATAGGAGGATTGCGAAAAATAGGCATATTCGTAAAACGGCGCAATCTTTACGCAAGTTTACGCTTAAGCCTAAATGTTTATTTACCTGCTTTATGGTCAACGTCATTGATTTTAGGCGCATGAATTTTTCTTTACTTTTCTATTAAGTATTCGTGTTTTTACAATAATTAGAGAAAGTATAGCATGTAACCATGATCATCGCAAGGAACGAGCAAATATAAGAGTGATTACCCCTGTTGTATGGCCTAAATCAGTAACTTTTAGTGAAGCTATTGTAAGTCTCTTTATATCAATTATGCTGTATTTTGCTGGATTATAGTCATTATTTAGTCTTATAGCTTAAATCTTAAAGCTAATAGTTTAATGCTGCTAATTGGGTATTTCAGTTAAATCCGCGGTTTTTTGCAATAACTAATTAAAAATGATATACTTAATCACTTTGATTTTAGAGATATTAGTATAGTTGGTTCAGCTGGCTAGAGAGAGCGATAATGAATATTACAAAAAATATTTTAATCTCCTTATTGATCTGTTCATTGTTGCAGGGGCCGGCATATGCGCTTAGTCCTCAGATCACTATTGGCAGCAATAGAATAGCGATTGAACAGCTGTATAATCAGATTGCTTTGGATATTTCCACCATGCAGCTGAATATGCCAAGCGAAACAATGGAAATAAATCCTCACGCGGTTATTGTGCGGCAGGATCAATCGGAAAGTAATAATAAAAGCCCTGCCGAGCAATTCGCTGTTCCCGAGGAATATTATGATGACTGGGTGAGTGTGGCTATTCGGCGCTTAACTCACGGGAAAATGGTTTGGGGTATTTTAGGCGAGTATGGAGATGGCTTGATTGAACAATTACGAAATGATGTTCTGCAAAAAAAAGGCACTGCGCTGGATTGGGTTAAAAAGTTCGATGATTCATTTAGCGAGATTAAACAGGAAATGAGTCTAAAAAATAATGATCAAGCAAGAGTGCAAGCAAATCTTTCGGTAGCTAATGCGGCAATAAATTTTGCTCATGGAAAAAAGCAGAAACAGAAAATTGATCTGGATGAGTTACTTATAAGGATGTATAAAAATATTGAAGTAATCATTCCATATGGTATTCAAGGCGAAGCCTTAGGTGAAATAGCTGGAAGTGAGTATGATTTACTTTCAGCTTTTGTTAATATTTTTAATAATTTCCTGGCAGTAAGGACTCGACAATTTAAATACAATGAAATATCATTAAAAGAAATAAGAGAAACAATTATTAATGGAAAAGGTTTTTTGATAAAAAAGCGGATTGAAAACAACTTCGCGATCATTGAATTTCAGGATAATGTGGACGGCATACCCCAGGAATATCTTGTTCCGGGAAAATATAAGTTTAATGGAAAGCAATATCCCAAGTTATTTGATTATGGTTTTTCCAAGCGAGAAGGCGGAACTGGTATTGGTTTGGCTGAGACATTGTTTGTGATCATTATCAATGGCGGCGATATTGATATTATCAGTACCCCCGGCAAAGGCACAACTTTTGTGATTAAATTACCCTTAAAATCCTCTGCTGGGGTAAGCACACCCGCAAATATCGCGCAATCCGCTGTTTTAAAAACAGGGGCTATCAACTCCCCAGCTTTTGACTTAATTCATCCCCTTTTGCAGTCAATTTAGCGGCTTTCCTAAATATAATCTAAAATTAAAAACTTAAATTTGCCTGTATTTGATGTGTTTTAGTCATTTTTTGTCAACAATACGGCAAAGCTTACCAATATAATCATAGATTTAAGTTCATAATGCTAATATAATAGAATTTAATGGGTTTTTAGTGGTTTTGTAATCAATATTGAAGTGATTTTTCCTAAGCAAAAAAGCGCTATTGTTATGGAATTAGTTTAGGTCCTAATGGGGGAAAAATCGCTGAGATTTTCCGCGATTTGGGCAGTGATTTTCTTGACGGCGCAAATAGCGCTGGGCTGGAGACACTTAAAAGAGAAGCAGCGATTGCTGCTTTTCGAGAACATGAGCAAGAAGGGCTGTGTCATATGGTTTGGACTTTTCAGACGCCGTTTATCGCCGGAATTTGCAATTGTGATATTCCCTGCTGTTTAGCAATGCGTTTGAGCGTTAAACACGCGATTCCAATCATGTTTCGCGCTGAATATGTAGCCAAACTTGATTTGGAAAAGTGTACAGGCTGCGGAAAATGTTTGTCTGCTTGTCAATTTAAGGCAATCAGTCAGAAAAAAATTCAGCAGCCGATACAGATTGATTTGCTTAAATGCTATGGCTGCGGAGTCTGCCGGAGTTTTTGTCCTCAAGGGGTATACAGCTTGAAGATCGGCTAAATAGCAAGGTTGCGGCAAATCAATGGATTTAAGCGGGCAAATGTGATTTAATAAATAAAAGCAGCGGCTATCTTAAGGTCGAGTATTTTAATAAAGAGGGGATTGAATATGAAGTGTCCGATTTGTGATTCTGAAACAGAAAAAGGGAAATTAGTGGGAGATAGGTATGCTTTAAAATGGATGGATGAAAAGAAAAAATTATTTCTCGGCTTATGGGCCTTTGGCGGACAAGTTATTGATAGCCGGAAAACAAATTTAACTTTTTCAAGACCATTTGTAAATGGTCTTAAATGCTTAAATTGTAAAAAAATTATTTTAGATATTGAATAAATCCACATTTACAACTCTTAGCGACATAGCGGGAATCAGTTTTATATGCAGGAGCGCATATTTATCCCGATTATGATATATTTCGATGAATCTTTAGTTATTATTTTGTGATTAGTAAAAGAAGAGTCCTGGTAAAATAACTGATTTTATTGTATGCTATTTGTATATATAAATTAATCTAAAGCATAAGGATAGATATGAAAAAAATATTTAATATAAAGCATCCGAAAATCAAAGTCGCTAGGTTAATCGAGGCAGTCAAAGGCGATATTAGAAAGTACATAAGGAGAGAGAGTCGAAAAGCGCTGCCCGAGGGCGTTGATTTCTGGGATTTTGCATGCAAATTCGGACCCACTGCTCAAGAGTCAAAGGTGATTCATGTGGCTGAAATTAGCAAATGCATTGATGCGGCAGAAAAGCAGCAGCTCGAGGCGTTTTATGTGGAAATTTTGGCTAAACCAGGTCATAGAACAAAAAAACCAAAGGGCGATGAGATTAAACCTATAGCTTAGTGGAAAAAAAGTTTTGTCCTTACCAAGGGGCAATATAAGTAACCCCGACATGAATGTGGATGAAAGTGAGGAATATATTATGGTAAAGATACCTGAAGAAGTTAAGGTCGCGATTAATAAGACCACTCCGATATGTGTGGCGACTGTTAACAGTGAATACATACCGAATATAATATACGTTACGTTCTTAAAGTACATAAATGATACAACTGTTGTTATCGCGGATAATAAACTTGCAAAAACAAGAGATAATGTATTAGCGAATCATAATCTTTCATTTGTCGTGCTTGATCCTGAAACAAAAAAAGCATATCAATTAAAAGGTAAAGTCGAGTATTTACAAGAAGGGGAAAAGTTTCAAGCTGTTTTTAATTGGGTAAATGAAAAAAGACCAGATCTTAATCCTAAAGGCGCTTTATATGTAACTATTGAAGAAATATTTTGCGGTGAAAAGCAAATAGCATGATCATTAGTTGGGAATTAGCATATAATAAGTGGCTAATGATTATTATATTTTGAAGAAATGATTTAGATGAATTTACTGCTTGCAATACACAACCTAATTTTTATGGCTATGTTTTTGGTGTTTGAAGATATTATTGCTACGATCTCCATTATAGCCATTTTTATTGACTCAAGTAGTGCAGAAATGGTAAGATTATAGATAATTAATAAAAGGAGATTTTTTATGGCTAAAAATATAATTCAAATCGAACCGCTGGAAGATCATAGCGATGATCGGGGAGTAAGTTTTTCATTGCCGTTGCAAATTTTTGATTTTATGAAAAAAATTAAAGAAATTCATATGGCTACGATTTTACCCGGAGCTGTGCGGGGTAACCATTTTCATGAAAAAAGGAAAGAAGTTATAATGGTTCTTTATTCTGATGCTTGGATTTTTGGTTATCAGGATAAAAAAGCAGAGCAGCCGACATTCCAGCATTTTGAAGGAGAAGCGGGAATTGTAATTAAAATTAAACCAGGAATTGCGCATGCTTTGAAGAACACCGGAAATAAACCTCTTTTGATAGCATGTTTTTCTAATTCAGCAAATGATCCGAAAAATTCTGATATAAATGAAAAAATTGTGTTATAATATTTTCATAATGAAAAAATATATTTCCCTAATTATAGTAATATCTTTAATTCAAATATTTTTTGTCAAAGCTGTTTTTGCGATTGTAGAAGTAGGCAGCTCCCGGCAAGAAGTCATCGATGCTTTTGGTGAACCATCAGGCGCAATGACTAGCGGTAATCAGGAAATCCTTAGTTATCCGGGAGGAATGATTGTAATAGTTGATGGCAAAGTTGACAGCCTGGATAAAGATTTTAGGCAGCGCTTAGAAATCCGCAAACAAGAAAATATATTTAATGATCAGCAGGAAAAAAAAGGGCTTGTTCAGCATCAGGGGCAATGGGTGACTCCTAATGAAAAGCAAAGCGCTGAATATCAGAAAAAGCTGGGACAGCCGATAATCGTGATTAATAATAGCGGAGCGGAAATAACTGTTGAGCAAATCCTTGTGCCGGGAAAAATAACAATCATTGATTTCTATGCGGATTGGTGTCCTCCTTGTAAAAAACTTTCCCCGTATTTAGAAAAGCTAGCTCAAAGCGACAATGATGTATATTTGCGCAAAGTTAATATTCTTAAATGGGGAACTCCGGTAACTAAGCAGTTTTCGATTAACAGTATTCCTGATGTGCGGGTATTTGACCGTTATGGGCGTTTGGTCGGCCGGCCAACGCATGATTTTAATGAAATCCTTTCCAATGTTCAACGCTCCAAATAATTCCTCTCTGCGATATTAATTCTTAACTGATTATAAATTAAAGATTTTTGCATGATTCTTGCAGTTTTTTTGCTATTCAGGTTTACTTTATAATTCGTAACTCTAAGTAAAAGGTTGATATCATGCGGTTTGCAAAAAAAAATCAGGTAATCTTACTAGGGATAATAGTATTTATCAGCTGTTTTGGTCAAAGCAAGGTGCTGGCCAGTAATGAACATTGCGCGCAAGCTGATCAAATCGCAGAAAATATTTTATCCCCGAAAATTGTCTGCGATAGCTCAAAAATAATGAATTCTTTTATTAAGCTTTCCCGCCAAATGAAAAGAACAACTCTTTATACGCCCCGCGAAGATAATCTGCCAAAAGTTTCTTTGACTGACAGAGGGGGGATGGTAAGATAAAAAACGTTCTGGATGTGGCTACTGGCAATGGAGCCTGGATGAGAATGGTATCAGCCCAGCAGTGGGCAGCTGAAGATGTCTCAATAGTCGGATTAGAACTGGAAGAGCCGGATGTTTATCAAAAACAGCAGACCAGTATTGTTGATAAGCAGAGAGACTGGGAAGGATTGAATATTATTCATTCATTTGCTGAATTTAAATTAGCAAATCAGGGGACAACTTTAATTAATGAAACCCTTATTGATAAAAAAGCAGCTGCTGATTTGACTGAGCGTTTAGATCAATATGATCAGATAATCAGTAATGGAGACTGGCTTACTTTGGCTAATATTCAGCATGCGGCATATATTAAAGATCATGAGTTTACGGTATGGCTGGAGAGGAAAAAATATAAATATGAGGTTTTGTTTCCATTAAGAGATTATATTCCTGGTGATTATCCGAAAAGCTATTGGTGGAATCATTTTGCCAATGGATTTTTATCCGCTAAGCATTTTGCCGCGCCATATTTGATTATTGCCCAAAAAATACCTATAAAACCGGCGCGCACCCAAAATAATTGGTCGGATATTTTGGAACAATCAATATAGCTTCAAGAGATCAAATTGCCTCATAAATTGATGTAGGCAAGATCAATTTATCTGAAATTAAATTTTCAGCAATCCTGTTGTTTAAACCTTAAATTCCGCTTAATAATTATGCGCTCAGAATTCCCTACGCTTTGATTAATTTGAGATAGTGTAAAATAGTCTGTTGCTTTTGGAAAAGAAAAATGCTCTTTAAAAAAGAAGCAGAGCATAGTAACCTTAAGGTGTTACGACCAATAACACCAAAAAAGGAGGTTACAATGGAAACGC
>Ga0180007_10007307_pt1 | contig 10485 bp, 10 predicted proteins | sample MM_PC_MetaG_FD_121122 | JGI IMG/M metagenome (GOLD analysis project Ga0180007, IMG submission 121122) | Groundwater microbial communities from the Aspo Hard Rock Laboratory (HRL) deep subsurface site, Sweden - MM_PC_MetaG | ecosystem: Environmental > Aquatic > Deep subsurface > Groundwater...
ATCTCACAAGCCCTGAGGGCAAACTACAATACCAAAAGGCGGAACCTGGAACTCTCGCTTAACTTGACCTCATAGCTGTCCAAACAACAGGGTCCACCTCAGGTCACAGGTTCAAATCCTGTCCCCGCTACCAAAATAAAATAAATGGGTTGGCCGACATCGGCCAGCCCATTTTTCTTTATGTTTTTGAGCTTCCCCAATAGCACTGGCGGAAACAAGCACCCCAGAGCAACATCGGAGCCCAGACGAAGACCTGAACCGTCAGTTCGTGTTGCTGCCACCGATGGTCTGGGCCCGCAGCAGCCAGAACATTGGTTGGCGATGCTTACCAAGTATTTAAACCTTGTAGAAGACTTTTTTTAAACACCGCTGGCATGTACACGGGCATAGGGCTCGGCTCCCTACCATTGTTTTTTGGGAAGGCGCGGCCATCTGCTTCCGTCCGATTATCGCATATAATATATTATAAATGACTACTCGAGGGGGGATGCCCTGTAGCGACGGGAACCCTGCCTTGCCTCCGGTGGGTGGGAAAGGCAAAAGATACTGGAAGGCGTATTGCCGCGCTTGGGGACCACGGTTTGTCTCCTCTGATTTATTGTCTAATAAAAATCAACAAATTAAACATATTGCATGTGTGGCAAGAAGTATGTTCGCGGAAAGCCGGGTAGGGGCCCAGCCCTCTAAAGGCTCGACGCGCCCCTCCTCGCTCCTATTAAACCTAGGGGCTTAATAATTCTGAAATCCTTTCCTGGAGGCATCGAAAGGCGTTTTGCGCTTGACATGACGATAAAATATATAATATACGATGTGACATTACAAAGGAGATTGGGAAACGTGGTTAAGTTCAATACGAAGGCAGACATGGCCTACGAAACGTTGCGGCGGGACATCATCGAGGGGAAATTCCGGCCTGGAGACAAGATCAATATCGCCAGCGTGGCCCGGGAGCTCCAACTCAGCGGCATCCCGATTCGTGAAGCGCTTCAAAGGCTTGAGTCCGAAGGCATGGTGGAGAACACCCCGCATATCGGGTTCAGGGTCACTCAGCCCGACTTTGCCAAGTACACCGATGTCTTTGCCGTGCGGCAGCTGCTGGAAGGGGAAGCAGCAGCTCTGTGCGCCAAAAACATCACCCCGGAGGCGGTGGAGGAGATGGGGCGCTTGGTGGAGGAAATGAATGTGGCCACTCAGGCCGACGAAATGGACCTCCTCACCAAGCTCAATTATCAGTTCCACCATCTGGTCTATTCCTCCTGCGGTAACTCCACCCTGGTGCGCCTGGTGGAGCAGGTGTGGTCCATCTACCCCCGCACCAGGTCCATCTTCAAGATGGTGCCCCAGCGCATGGCCGAGGTGCATCCCGAACACGAGGCGATCTACCAAGCCATAAAAAATGGGGACTCCGAAGGAGCGCGCCGCGCCCTTCTGTCGCACAAACAACGCTCTTACGACCTCTTGGTCAACTGCTTGGTTGAGGACCAAGACGCCCTGGAGAACGCCGGCTAGCAGCCGCGTTTGGGAAAGGTTTCCTTATGCAGACCGTCAACAAGATAGCCACTATCGACCGGGAAAAATGCAGCCTGTGCATGACCTGCATTCGGGTTTGCCCCACCAAGGCCATCTGCCTGGATAAATCGGGCGACGAACCCCTGGTGCTCATCGATGATCAGAAATGCCTGGCCTGCACCATCTGCATGACCAGGTGTCCCGAGGAGGCGGTGTCCATGGAGCCCCGCGAGGAGCCCCTGCCCTTTGGGATCGACTACACCCTGGCCGATCAAATCGAGGTGGAGCGGATTTGCCGGAAGGCGCACATGCACCCGGAGCAGATCATCTGCTACTGCCGACGCATTCAGGCCCGCGAGGTGACGGCGGCCATCCTGCTGGGGCATCAGACCCCCGAGGCCCTGGCCCTGGCCACTGGCATGCGCACCGGATGCGGGGTGCTGTGCATCACTTCGGTGATGCGTCTGCTCAAGGCCGCCGGGGTGGTGCTGGACAAGGCGCCGGGATGGCAGTGGTACGGCACCTACATGACCATCTGGGACGTTCCCAAGGAAATCGCCGACAAGTATCCCGAGTACTACCTGGGCGAGGACCTAATCGCCATGCGACAAGTTTTCCCGGAGGGAGAGTAGACCATGAACCGCGAAACCTTCAAGCCCTCTCCGGCGCGGCCCTCTTATTACAATATCGATCCCGCCGACCTGGAGACGCGGGCCGCCGAGTTGCCCGAGCTCACCGGGATATTGGTGGAAGATCTGTTCCCAGGCCAGCAAAAGCCCATCCCCCGCGACGACGAGGCGGCCTACCTCCAGGAAATCAGGCGGCGGACCAAGGAAACCCTGGCCGGCATCGACCTGGAAAAGATCCAGCCCGGCGACTCGGTGAACATCCTCACCTCCCACCACGGCTACTCCATCTACGGCGGCGAAGCCTACGTGGAGATGATCAAGACCATCCACGACGAGGTGGCCCGGCGCAGCGGCACCCAGGACATCCGCCTGCGGGCCGGGGTGGGGCTGCGCTTCCGGGAGACCGCCGAGTATATCCAGAAATTTGGGCTGAACGACTATTTCCAGGGCAAGGCTCTGGGCATCGCGCCGGTGGACAAGGGCGTGCCCATCCAGACCGCCATCGGCACCCTCTACGGCATCGCCAAGGCCTATGACGCCCGCTGGATAATCCACGCCCACAACAACGACGTGCGCGAGCTGCACTATCACCGTCAGATGGGGCGGCTGTTCAAGCCCTTCGCCATGAGCTACGCCACCATCGAGACCCGCTCTTCCTACCACCAGAGCATGGGTCCCCGGGCGGCCAACCTGTTGCCGCGCATGATCTTCGAGTCGGACTTCGTCCAGGAAAAGTTCGTGGGCTCGTGCATGTTGCAGGTGGGCCCGGCCGGGGTGATGGGAGTGGACGCCAGAGACAACCTGGTGGCCCAGGACAAGGACTTCGCCCGCCTTAACCTTCAGTGGTACGGCAAGGTGCTCACCCTGTTGGGCGCGGTGGAAAAGGTCATCCTGGTCATTGACTATCCCGGGCCCATCCCCTACACCACCTCCGGCGGGATTCTGTTCGGCAATTTCTTGAACGCCAACATCGACGAATTCGACCTTTCCACGTCCTTCACCCCGTTCAACCGCTACACCGACATGCTCTATCCGGATCGGACACCTTTGGTAGGCGGCGTGTTGCCGCCGCCCAACCCGGCCATCAAGGCCCTGATCCTCAACTACAGCTCCAAGGGCTATCCCGCGACCTTCTTCGCCCAGCAGATCCCCACCATGGTCATCGGGGAGCAGGCGGAGCTGTTGCGCAACGACGAGCAGAACGCCTGTTTCATGGATTTCGCCCTGAAGGTGGACCAGCTTTCCAAGGCCGTGGATTTCGCCCGCAAGTTCTCCGGCACCGACAACGTGCTGGTTTTCGACGGGGCGGTGGGCGGCTTCAACGTCAGCCGGGCCCTGGCCCGGGAGATGCTGGCCCTGGCCCCCAGGATTTCCGACGAGGTGGACAACGAGTTGATGGCCAAGTGGCTCAAGCAAAGAGGCATAGACCCGAGCGCCGCGTGAGGCGGCGGGCGCCCCTTGCCCGGCCCGAGGCCGGTGAGGTTTCGGTTTCTTTTTTACAACGACGCAAGTCGCACTTGAAGACTCAGGAGGAGGAATGATGTTCAAGAGGATTATGACCACGGCGCTGGCCCTGATGCTTACCGGCGCGTTCGCGGCCGCTGGTTTCGCCGCCGATCAAAAGGTGCTTTCCCTCGCCACCGGCGGCACGGGCGGAACCTATTACGCCCTGGGCGGCGGCATTTCCAAGCTGGTGTCCGAGTACATGCCCGGCTACAAGCTGGTAGTGCAGTCCACCGGCGCCAGTATCGAGAACACCCACCTGGTGGCCAACAAGCGGGTGGACTTTGCCATCGTCATGCCCGACGCCGCCTACTTCGCCTTCAAGGGCGAGCGCGAGTTCAAGGGCCGGGCCAAGTATCCCAATCTGCGGGCGGTGATGGCCGGCCATGCCTCCCTGCTGCAAGGCGCGGCCCTGGCCTCCTCGGGCATCAAGAGCTTTGCCGATCTCAAGGGCAAGAAGGTGGCGCTCAGCGCCCCGGGCAGCCCCTCCAAGTTCGTCTCCATCGCCGCCCTGGCCGCCTACGGCCTCAAGGAAGGCGACTACAAGGCCACCTACCTGACCTACTCCGAAATGGTGCAGGCCATCAAGGACGGCACCATCGACGCCTCCATGGTCTTCGCCGGGGTGCCCACCTCCTCCATGCTGGACCTCTCGGCCACCGAGAAGATCAACATGCTGCCGGTGGAAAAGTCCAAGATGGGCTACATCAAGCAGAATTACCCCTACTACGCCGCGGCCACCATCAAGGCTGGCACCTACACCGGCCAGGATAAGGCGGTGCCCACCCTGGCGGCCCCGGCCATCCTCATCACCAACAGTGATGTTCCCGAGGAGGCGGTGTACCTGCTGATCAAGACCATCTGCGAGCACCGCGAGGAGTTGGCCAAGCTGCATAAGGCCGGAGCGGCCTGGGGTGCCGACGATGCCACCGAGGGCATCGCCATCCCCTTCCATCCAGGCGCGCAAAAGTATCTCAAGGAAAAGGGCACGCTCAAGTAAGGCACCAGCACGGGAGCTGCCCTCTTGACGGCGACTCCCGCTCTCCAGTCCTTCCGAAGAGCGGGAGTCGCCGTTTGTTTTCAATTTTTGCCAAGGGTGCGCTTTTGCAATGCGGCCGCTGGGGCGAAAAACTAAATGGGCCGTCTGGTGCGCCGCGGGCTGTCTGCTCACGGCGGCCGCGGTCTACCTGGCCTGGCCGGTGGCGGTATTGAAGCTCACCGACCCCGCCGCGCCCGACCGGCCCGTCCTGGCCGTGGTCCTGAAGGGAAACGACACCGTGGGGATTGGATTCACACACTCCTTCTACAAGGTCCCGCAGGAGGAGCGTTACGTGGTGCAGGGGGACCGCTTGAGATTGGCTACGGTGTTTTTCGGCTCTCATGACGCCCTGGATTACTACGACCCTCTGTCCGTCTATCCCCGGAGAAAGGTGCCGGGGGGCTACGAGGTGGCCATGCGGCCGCCCACCGAGTTCCCCATCAATTTCGCCATGGGACATCAGACCGACATTTGGTTGCGCCTGGGCTCCAAGAGGAAAATCTACTTGAATAAGCTAATGCCCAAAGGGGATGGCTTCGACATCCGGGTTGTCTACCGTCCGCGACTGATAGCGGAAATGACGGAGCGGCTTCATGGATTTTAAAACCTTGTTGGAAAAATTTACCTCCCGCACCATCACGGTGGTGGCGGTGGCCTTCTGCCTGTTCCATCTCTACACCGCGGCCACCGGGCCGCTCACCGCTTTCGAGCAGAGGGTGGTCCACCTCACTTTTGGCCTCATGCTGGTCTTTTTGGCCACGCCGCTGAAAGAAGGGCTGGAGGGAGCCTGGCGTCTGATCGATTGGACCTTTTGCCTGGTCGCCCTGGCGGCGGGGGCCTATCTGTATCTGAGCGCGGAAGACATCGCCTTCCGTCTGGGCATACCCAACGTGACCGACATCGCCGCGGGCATGGCCGTGGTGCTGCTGCTTTTGGAGGCCACCCGCCGGGTGCTGGGCTGGCCCTTGCCCATCATCGCCCTCACCGCCATTCTTTATGCCTACTTCGGCAACCTGCTGCCCGGACTGGTGGCCCACGGCGGCTTCACCACCGAGCGCATCGTGAGCCACCTGACGCTCACCACCGAGGGCATCTTCACCGTGCCCATGGGGGTCTCGGCCACGGTAGTTGTGATCTTCATCATCTTCGCCACCTTCTTGAACCACACCGGGGTGGGGCAATACTTCATCGACGTGGTCATGAGCGCCTTCGGCAAGTCCAAGGGCGGCCCGGCCAAGGCGGCGGTGTTGGGCAGCGGGCTCATGGGCACTCTGACCGGCAGCGTCATCGCCAACGTGATGAGCACCGGCACCTTCACCATCCCCCTGATGAAGAACGCGGGCTACAAGCCGGAGGTGGCCGGCGCGGTGGAGGCCTGCACCTCCACCGGCGGGCAGATAATGCCCCCCATCATGGGCGCGGCCGCCTTCATCATCGCCGAGTTCCTTCAGGTGCCCTACCTGGAGGTGATCAAGGCGGCGCTCATCCCGGCCATCCTCTTTTATGTGGCCCTGTTTCTGTTCGTGGGCTTCGAGGCGTCGCGCTCGAATATAAAAGGGCTCACCGACGAAGAGGTGCAAGAATACCGCGAGCGCAAGAAAGGCAAGCTGTACCTGCTCTCTCCCCTGGCCTTGCTCCTGGTACTGATGATCTTCTTGAACTGGTCGCCCATGCGCGCGGCCTTCTTCGCGGCCATGCTCACCCTGCTCATCGGCTTTTTGAAGAAGCAGGACCGGCTGAACCTGCGGTCCCTCATCGCCATGTTGGAAAAGGCGGCCCGGGCCATGCTGGAGGTGGTCACCGCCTGCGCCTGCGCGGGCATCGTCATCGGCATGCTCTCGCTCACCGGCATGGGGCTCCAGCTTTCCAACGTGCTCACCTCCCTGGCCGGCGGCAACCTGCTGGCCCTGTTGGTGCTCACCATGGTGGTCTCACTGGTTTTGGGCATGGGGCTAACCACCACCGCCTGCTACGTGATCCTGGCCGTGCTGGTGGCCCCGGCGCTCATCCAGATGGGGGTGCACCCCATGGCCGCCCATTTGTTCGTGTTCTATTACGGCATGTACTCCTTCATCACCCCGCCGGTGGCCCTGGGAGCCTACGCCGCCTCGGGCCTGTCCGGCTCGCCGCCCCTGTACACCGGCTTCGTGGCCTGGAAGATAGCCCTGCCCGGCTTCATCCTGCCCTTTTTGTTCGTGTACTCTCCCGCTCTTTTGCTGACGGGCGACGTGCTGACCATCGTGCGGGTGAGCATAACCGCTTTCTTCGGCGTGGCCTTCTTCTCCATAGGCATCGCCGGATATTTCAAGCGCAGGCTCAACCTGCTGGAGCGGGTTCTCATGTCCATCGCCGGGATTACCCTGATCCACAGCGGGTGGATGACCGACCTCATCGGTATGGCCCTGGGCATCGGGATGATGGGTATGTGCTTCGTAACCGCCAAGCGTCAAAGCCTCAACCAAGCCTCATCCGGAGGAATTTAGCATGACCAAGATGGCCAATTTTAAAAGCATCGCCGAAAAGACGGCCCGCGAGGGAGTGACCCGCCGAGTCTTCAGCGGGGAAAACTCCATGATGGTGCTCAACACCATCCAGGCCTTCGCCCAACCGGCGCTGCACCAGCACCCCCACGAGCAGATCACCTACATTCTGCAAGGCGAGTGCGACTTCACCATGGGCGACGAGGTGATCAAGATGAAGGCGGGCGACGTGGTGCTGGTGCCGCCGGACATGCCCCACACCCTGAGGCCCACCAGTGACGAGACCATAATCAACTTTGATGTGTTCAGCCCTATCAGGGAAGACTACCTGTAGGAACAAGAAATTGAGTCTAGGTATGCAAACAAAGACGTCGCTAAAGCAAAGACTCCACGAAAAAGACGCGCCGCCGCTATTGGGCGCTTTCGTGGGGCTGGCCGAACCTGCCCTGGTGGAAATGGCGGGGCGCGCGGGTTTCGATTTCATAATCCTGGATGGGGAGCACGGCTGCTTCCATCCGGTTCAACTGGAGGAGTGCCTGCGGGCGGCGGACCTCATAGACCTGCCCGCCCTGGTGCGGCTGGCGCGCATGGACCCGGTGGCTATTCAGGCGGCGTTGGACTCGGGGGCCGAGGGCATCCAGATCCCCTCGATGGAGACCCCGCTGCAAACCCAGCGGGCGGTGGCGGCCAGCCGTTTCCCGCCCCTGGGCGGCCGCGGCTACGGCTCCACCACCCGGGCGGCGGCCTACGGCTTCCGCACCCGCAAGCAGGTGATGGACAAGGCCAAGAGCCGGGACGTAGTGACCATCCAGATCGAGACCAAGGCCGGGGTGGAGAACCTGGACGACATCCTCAAGGTGGAGGGAGTGGACTCCATCTTCATCGGCAGCAGCGACCTATCCCTGGAGTTTGGCTACGAGACCCCCGGCACCCCGGAGATGGACCCCATTTTGGCTGACATAACCAGCCGGGTGGCCCAGGCGGGCAAGGTCTGCGGGGTGCACCTGGTGGATTGGCACACCATCGAAAAGCACATGCGTCTGGGGGTGCGTTACTTCACGGTTTCGGCCCTGGCGGTGATGGGGGTCTCCCTCCGGGAACTGACCGGGGAGTTCAAGCGCCAGGTGGGGGCATAGGGATGAGCCGACCTCAACTGGTGCGCCGCCCCCATCCCCCTCAGGGGATGATGGCCGACATCCCGGCCCTGCTGCTGGCCGGTTGCCCCCACCGAGAGGTCGGGGCCCGGCTGGTGGCGCTGGAGCCGGGAGTGGCGGCGGGTTGCCGGGAGATGACCGCCGAGGCCCGAGCCATGGGTCTTGCGGTGGGCGCGGCCGTGGCCGACGGGCAGCCCCTGGCGGCCGGGCAGGTTCTGGCCGAGCTGTCCGGCCCGCCCCTGGCGGTGCTCCAGGCCGAGGATCGTCTGCTGGGCATGGTGGGCAAATTCTCCGGCGTGGCCCGGGCGGCCTCGCAGGCCAGGGAGCTGGCCGGGCGGGTGCGCGTGGTGTGCGGCGCCTGGAAGAAGATGCCCCTGGAACTGAAGCAGGGCCTGCGCCGGGCCTTGGAGGCCGGAGGGGTGGACACCCGCATCATCGACACCCCCATGGTCTATCTGAGCAAGAACCATCTGCGGGTGCTGGGCTCGGTGGGCCGGGCCATGGACGCGGCCCTGGCCATACCCGGACGGCATGTGGTCATACAGATTTGCGGCGAGACCGGGCTCATTCACCTGGAGGCGCAAGAGGCGGTGTCCCGAGGGGCCAAGGTGGTGTTCGTGGACACCGGCCGCCTGGACGACCTGAACGCCGTGGCCGGACATTTGCGCGGGCTGGGCCTGCGCGGCGAGGTGCAATTGGCCTTCGCGGGCGGAATCACCCTGGACGACCTGCCTGGTTTGGCCTCAGCCGATTTGGACGTGGTGGACTTGGGCCGGGCTCTCATCGACGCGCCCTTGCTGGACCTTCGCTATCAGGTGATGCCATGAGCCACGACGCCGCGCAAAGCCGTCTGTTCAACAAGACCGAGATATTCATCAAGGGCCTGGTGCTCAAGGACGTGGATCTGGGCGCGGTGGCCTCGGTGGTGGCCCATGAGTTGGGGATCGCGCGGGACAAGGTCTTGGTGATAGATGCCCGCGACGATCTCATCTCCCTGGACGTTTTGCAGCAGAGCATAGAAACCCAAAAGATCGTCGGACGCGAACCGGAACTGCTGGAAGCCCTGGGCCAGGTGCCCGGCCTGTCGCTCACCGAAGATGCCTGCATCCACTCCCAAGGGGTGCTGGGGATGTTGGGGGTCCAGGGCGTCTCGGCACGGCAGCTCGCCTCCAAGGTGGCCGCTACCGAGTCCATGATCGAGCGCATGGTGGCCAATCGCTGCCTGGTCTTCCCCACTGGCAACGAAATCATCGAGAGCAAAATCACCGACACCAACACGCCTTTTTTGGTGGATGCCATGCATGGGGCCGGTTTCACCGCCCAGGCCGGGGAGGTGCTGCCCGACGACGAGGACGTGCTGGTGGGCAAGCTCTTGGAGGCCGCCTCAATGGGATTCGGGGTGGTGCTTTCCACCGGCGGCACCGGAGCGGAAAAAAAGGATTGCATGGTGGAGGCGATTCAAAAGATCGACCCGGACGCCGCCGCTTCCTACATCGTGCACTTCACCAAAGGCCAGGGACGGCACCACAAGGACGGGGTGCGCATAGCCGTGGGCCAGGTGGACCGCACTATTTTCGTGGCCTTGCCCGGACCCCACTCCGAGGTGGCCCAAGCGACTCCCACTCTCTTGGAGGGCCTGGAGCGCCGCTGGAGCAAGAAGGAACTGGCCGACGCCCTGGCCGCCCTGCTCAGGGGAAACTACATCCACTAGCTGAGCCATGGGTCGATGTTCAGGCGTCCAGACATTAAACGCCCGCCGAGGGCAAGGGGCTTGGCCCCGCGGCTCTCGTGCCGGTGGCAACGATGACCAAGAAGCCCCACGAAGGCATGCTCGGCCCCCTTTCCCCCCAATCTCCTTACCTGGGGGGCCGAGCATGCCTTTTTTGACCGGCCGACCGACAAAATCGCATAACCGGCCGACTTGAATCAACCAGATAGACCGCCGTTAGGGATGCGTAGACATGCATAGACAAGCCACACCGAACGCTTTAGAGGATCAGCAGTTCCCGGTCTCCCCTTCCTTGGATTTGCCCCAGGGCGGCGGCCCGCTTTTCGGGGACCCGGACCCCGACGCCGCCCGTGCCTTTTTCATGGAAAAATCCCGCGCCGAGACCGACAAGCGCATGGGCCCCAAGGAGGCGGTGGAGCGCTTCATCACCGACGGCTGCTAC
>Ga0180007_10007308_pt1 | contig 10483 bp, 8 predicted proteins | sample MM_PC_MetaG_FD_121122 | JGI IMG/M metagenome (GOLD analysis project Ga0180007, IMG submission 121122) | Groundwater microbial communities from the Aspo Hard Rock Laboratory (HRL) deep subsurface site, Sweden - MM_PC_MetaG | ecosystem: Environmental > Aquatic > Deep subsurface > Groundwater...
CGCAGGATAGACAGATTTATGGAAAAGAAGACTTCTACTTATCAAGGATTCTGTTATTTAATGTTTATTAAATATTATCTTAAGAAATTAGCTAGATGAATTTTGCAACCGTCTCATTATAGTATTATGTTTTAGGTTTCCGCACTAGAGATCGGGGGTCGTCTAATGGTAGGACGGCGGGATTTGGCCTCGTCGATCCAGGTTCGAATCCTGGCCCCCGATTTTTGGTGCGGTATTAAACAATATTATTATAAGATGATTTATTCTGATTTCATAAAAAAAATTGATAAAAAGTTTGCAGGTTATAAGCCTTACTGTTTTTCCGTGATGAAGTGGCCGACGGCAGATCATTTTAAAAATTTTTCTGATATTGATCTCAGGATTATTATAGATACTAATTTTGAAGAGGAAATATTAAAGGTAAATGATATGGTATATGAATTGTTCTGCGATTCAGTAAAGTCATTAAATTCGGGAATAAATTTTAGGATTTTGGAACATCCGCCAGGATACCTGATCAATTTAAAGGAATTAGAATTTGGCTTAGGTGATACCATTGATATAAATACATGGTCATTTTTGCACGGAAATTATAAAAAATATTTGAGTGTTAGAAAAAAATATTCAGCAAAAGATTTAGACAATCTAGATCAAAAGAAATTGCATTCATTGTTTGTATCGAGACACGAATCTTATGATTTAAAATTGGAACCGTTATATCCTTATTTGAATAAAGATCAATACAGTAGATATTGTCTAGTTTGGCATTATTATGCCGTAGCCATATTCGCCGCGGCAGGTTTATTGCTTGATAAAAAGATAAAGGGTAAATCAGAGGCGTTGAGGGCGATGCAATCATACAATAGGACGCTTAGTTATTGTGATAGAAAAAAATTAGTTAGTTTTATTACTACTGACGTAAGCCTTAGTATTTTAAAAAAGAATTTGAAAAGTGATCTGGATATTTTAAATAAAGAAATTAATAAGAAATTTAAAATAACCAATACAAAAATTATTAATAATAAAGATTTAGTATTAAAAAATTTCGTTAATAATTATCAGATGTTTCGAATCAGATTAAGCCGATATAATTATTATTTTGATACTCATCATCCGACTAAACAGGCTTTGATTAGAAGAGAATATAGGGAATTATCCAAAATAGCACGATCATTTAGCTATGTATTTAGTAGTTTCTGTCACCTAATGGATAATAAAAAACTTTATCAAAATATAGAGGATCACCTGAACCAGTTTAACAAACTAATTAGTTGCAAAAAGATTAATAAATTTATATTATCTAATGTTTTAAAATTAATAAATGATAGTATAATTAATTTCGAGAAGTTCAACTATATATTATTGCAGAATACTTTCGGTGGGGTTTCTATCGATTGCCTTAAAATAAAGGTTACGCCCAAATGTAATAATAATTGTTGCTTTTGTATATTTTCAGACAATAGCGATACGGAAATGGACTTTGAAACATTTTTAAAAATAATCAAAAAAACGTCAGCATTCCATTTTAATAAAATATTTATTAATGGCGGTGAACCAACGCTACACTCCCAGTTTAAAAAAATTTCGGAATATATTTATAATAATTTTCCCCATAAAGAAAAGATTTTGGGCACTAATTGCAGATTGCTAACAAAATTGAAATCAAGATTGGACGAGGTTATCAATTATTACGATACTATCGCAATAGGTTGTGACGATGAACATAGAAACTTAAGCGATGTTTTAGAGGTGGTTCCTAAGTTTATAGAGAATAATAAATTTGTGGTAATAAACACATTGATCAATTTTATTTCCCCTAAAAATAAAAAGATATTAGATGATTTTTGTAAGAAAAATAATATTTGTCATGTTTATAATAATTTACACCATTTCTGTTCTGGGAAAAGAAATAAATTAAATGCGATGTGCCACAAATACAAAGATAAATCGTTACTTGTGTTAAAAGACGGATCTTGTTTTAGATGTTTTAATGCAGTAAATAAAGATAATCCTGATTTTAACATTTTTGATAAGAATTTTAAAAGTAAATTGTTTGAGGACAGGAAAAAACATTATGACTTTTGTTATTATTGTGATGAGTACTGTTAATTTTAAATATGGATTTTACTATTTTGAAACATTTAAACGCTAAAATTAGTGAAATTGCCTATAAATTTAACTGGAAATTAGTGCCAGCATATCCCGAAGGAGTGATGGTAGAACCTGCATCTGTGTGTAATTTAAAGTGTGTATTATGTCCAATATCAAAAGAAGGCGCTATTAGTAGAAAGAATAAATTCATTAAGCTAAAACAATTTAAAAAAACTTTCCGCATCGCCAGGCTTTTTATCAAATATATAACTTTTTGGAATTATGGTGAACCATTATTAAATAAGGATTTATCGCAGATGATAAATTTTGTTGCAAGGTTCGGCGTTAATACGCAAGTTTCCACTAACGGTTTAGTTTTTGATCATGATAATATTGAAAAAATTTTGAAATCAGGGTTATCAAAATTAATCATTTCGGTTGATACTTATGACAGTCGAGAATATGCTAAATATCGGAGAGGCGGCAATTTTGATTTATTGGAGCGGAATATAAAAAAAATTCTATATATAAAGAGTAGGGTTAAAACCAATACATCAATAGCTTTGCAATTTATTATTTCCAGACATAATCAAGAAGAAGTTAATAAGATAAAAAGTTTTTTTAAAAAATTTAATGCCGATGAGTTAATAATAAAAACTATCGGTGTTGGCTCGGCTTTTATTCGACCATCTGATCAGGAGCTTTATTTTTTGCCTACAAATAATTTTCTTCGATATAATCCCAAAACATTAACCGTTAAAGATAAGAGTAATTTGAGATGTAAATACGTATGGAAGAGGATGGTTATATGTTCTGACGGTGCTATTCTACCCTGTTGTCGCGATCAGGTCGGTAAATTTACCCTTGGCAACGCTTTTAGGGGATCATTATTAATGCAATTTAATACATACAAATATTTGAAATTTAGGAAAGAAATTTTAGATATTCAAAAAAATGAAATTATGTGCCTGCGTTGCTCTGAAGATATAAAAAAGAAAATCGAACCAGGCTCTGTTTGTCTGAGTCAATCGCAATATAATAAAAATTTTGACTTTAAATTAAAGTAGAGCTATATGAAAGAAAAATTATTAATTAATTTAAATTCGGATTATGACTTTTGGAATTTAAACAGTAAGCATTTAGATGAAATAAAAAAACATTTTCCCAACTTGGTTGTTAAAAGATTAAAATCAGAAAGTGGAATTACCAGCGAATTAAAAAACACTAATTTTTATCTTGGCTGGAATTTTGATAAAAGTTGGATTAAATATGCTAAAAAATTGGAATTAATTATTAGTCCGGCAGCTGGCAAAGATCACTTTCCCTTGGTTGAAATAGAAAAAAGTGGAATCATTTTTTCCAGGATGTCTGGTTTTCATGGTGTGCCGATGGTTCAACAAATAATGGGTTATATATTGGGCTTTGCTAGAGGATTATTTGTTAGCAATGATTTACAAACAAAAAAAGAATGGTGGAAAGAAGATATCAAAAATGTTTTTTTTGATTTGGATGATGTATGGATGACTATGGTTGGGTATGGTTCTGTGGGTAAACAACTATCAGAAGCCGCTAGCGTTTTCGGAATCAAAACCATCGGCATTAAAAGAAACATAAACATAATAACTGATAAGACGGTCTTATATGAACCGAAAGATATAGCTTTGGCTTTTAAAAAATCTAAAATAATAGTCAATTTACTACCGTTGACGAATGAAACCATTAATTTTTTTGACAAAAGAAAATTTGCGATGATGAATAAAGGATCGGTTTTTATTAATATTGGAAGAGGTAAAACAGTTGACGAGGAAGCTTTAATCGAAGCACTAGATAATGGAATCATTTCATGGTGCGGTTTAGATGTTTACAGTAGAAAACCCCCTTTAATGTCTAACAAGTTAAGGAGTTACGATAATGTCGTAATGACACCTAAAACTGCAGTTTTTTGTGGCCATTATATGGATTTTGCCGTCGACTATTTCATTATGGCGTTAAAGAAATATTATGAGATAAAGAGCAACATTAACTCAAAATATGGCCGCAAAGAATATATTAATATTGCGTTAAAGAAATATTTTAACTCGGAAAAAATAGAAAATTTGTTAAAAACGAAAGAAGATAGCCACTCATTAACATTGGAAAGAGGGGAATTACTTAAAAAATTTAAAAACACTGGTAGAAACCATCCTTATCTTGCTTTCACGGTAAATTCCATCTGTAACAGAAATTGCATATTTTGCAATCCCAAAAACAGACAAGAGGATTTACTTAAGGTAGAAGATTATAGAATTATAGCTAGGGAAGCGGCGAAATGGGGTATAAAGAAAGTGCACATATCAGGAGGGGAGCCAACTTTAAGGCCCGATATAGTTAATATAGTACAAGTTCTAAAATATGAGCTGGGTAAGAATTGCAGGATAGGTATTACAACTCACGGCAATATAAGATCTGAATTAGTAGATAAATTTTTGTCGATGGGTTTAACGGACATTAATGTCAGTATCCATAGCCTCAATCAAAAGAATTATAAAAAAATTATGGGGTTAGGTGACCCTAAATTAGCCATTGAAATAATGGAAAAAGCGATTAAAGTAGGATTAAAGGTTAAAATAAATTGTGTTCTTTTAAGATCTTTCACTAATGACGCCTTGGAAGTTTTGGGTTTAGCCAAAAAATTTCCAATAGCTTTAAGGTTTGTTGAATTACAGAACATAGGTCCGGCTAAAAATTTTTTTGATCAAGAATACATATCTCAAGACGAATTCTTCTCCAAGCTGGCAGGTATCAAAAATAAATTATATCAAGTTGATAGAAAATTATTTAATGTGAGAAGTCCGGGAGAATATTATAAAATAAAGGGCTTTAAAGGGTCTGTAAGTTTTATCAGTAATACCAGCAGGCCTTTCTGTGCCGATGGTAATAGAATAAAAATTACTCCAACCGGAATTGCAAGGCCATGCACATTAAGTGATAAAGACATTAATCTAAAAAAATATATAACGGAAGACAGGATAGAGGATGGATTTATTTATTTATTTAAATGTATCTTAAATAGGGATTGCGATCCATCTCATAGGGGGTTCCACTGCATCGATTACGATTTACGGTGGGATAATGTTAATTGTTAGATGAGTAATTATTCTTTAGGTTTAAATTTTAGTCATGACACATCTGCATGTTTGATTAAGGATGGATTGATTTACACCGCCGAAGAAGAAAGATGGTCTGGCATTAAACATAATTCTTTGACAAAAAAGGATGAATTTTTGTTTCCTTATAAATCTTTAAAATATTGTTTACAGAGAGCTAAAATTTCTCTAGATAAAGTAGAAACAGTAATTGGGGTTTCAATGCATCCGGGGCATAAACTTGGATACAATGATAAAATTTTATCAAATTACTTACCCAGATCAATTAAAAGGAAAGTTAAGTTTATAAGTCATCATGAAGCCCATATTCTATCTGGCTATTATTTAAGTAAATTTAATTCAGCCGTAGGATTGTGTATTGATGGAGCGGGAAGCGTACTGGGGTTAAATTTTAATCAGCGCGAGAGAGTATCCGGATTTTATTTAAATGGCGACAGAATTGATAGAATTTATCATCTGTCGCAGACTTATGACGGGAAGGAAGGTAAAAATGGATTAAAAAAAATTAAACATTCACTCGGTAATTTTTACAATAATTTTGCCATAAGAACGGTATTGCCCGGCGATGAGCCGGAGGGGACAATGATGGCCATGGCAGCACTCAACTCCGGCAAAAAGTTTTATCATGAAGTCAAGGATTTAATTAAATTTGAAAATAATGGACTAATTTTTATTAATAAAGGGTTAGGCTCTAAATTACCGACTGAGGAGATAAATATTGGGGGCATAAAATGGTCACCTGATAATGTTCATCGTATAGATTTTAATGCCAGATGTGCATTAGCGAGTGCTGTTCAGAAAGTTTTTGAGGAAGCCGTTTTGTATATAGCTGTTTATCTAAAAAAAATTACTGGATGTGATAGTATAATATTGTCAGGCGGCTGCGCCTTGAATTCTAAATTGAACGGTAAAATTTTAGGCCTGAAAGAATTTAAAAATGTTTATATCCCACCGGCACCTCATGATGCTGGCACGGCTTTAGGTGCCGCTCTTTATGGTTGGTGTTCTATTTTAAAGAATAAAAGACCAAAACTACCTTATTGTCCAGATTGGGGTCCGGGGCTAGGTGAAATAGATATCAAGTCCATAGGGGATAAGGGATATCTTGTAAAAAAGTTCAATAACTTCAGGGATTTAGCCTCAGAGGTTGCTGTCTTATTGACTGATAAAAAAATTGTTTTTTTGGCATACGGTAATATGGAGTTCGGTCCCAGGGCATTGGGTCATCGGAGTATGCTTGCTCACCCAGGTGACATTTCATTAAGGGATCGCTTAAATAGAATGAAAAAAAGAGCTTATTTTAGACCATTATCTCCAAGCATTATAGATAATAAGTTTTCAGATTGGTTTAATGGTGACGCCGATTATTATATGAATAAAACTGCCTATGTTAAGAATTCCAAAAAAGGTGTTATAAAAGGTGCCATACATGCCGATAGTAGCGCTAGGGTTCAATTGGTATCTAAGGATAATGAAGGACTGTATAATATTTTAGATAAATTTTACAAAATTACAAAGATTCCTATTTTAATCAACACCTCTTTAAATTTAAAGGGTAAGCCCATTGCGAGATCACTTCGTGATGTATTTGAAATTTTTAAAAAATTGAAACCTGACGCTCTAGTGTTAGATAATATTTTAGTGACTAAAAATGACTAGTAAAAATTTAGAAGAATACAATTTGAATGATTTTATCCATTATCTTTTCAATAAATTTGACATGAATGATTGGCCGTTGATATGGCAGGGCAAAGCTAAGAAGGCTTTAGAAATCGTATATCTTGCTTTAAAAAATAAAAAAAGAGACCATGGGATTCCATTTGTTTATCACCCGATTGATGTTGCTTTAATGATAAAAAACGAGTTGAAAATTAAAAATCCTAAAATTATAATTATTGCTTTGTTACATGATGTGATCGAACAAAATAGAATTATGGCAGAAAAAAATATATTAAATAAGCTTGGAAAGTCCTGCCTAAGAAGTATTTGGAAATTAACAAAAGAACACGTTGCCTTTGGTAGGGTAAAAAAAATTGATGATGATGAAAAATATTTTAGGAAGATGCTTAAAATTGGTGATGACTTATTTATCATTAAGCTATCTGATCGAATTAGTAATTTAAAGGAGCTATCTGAATGTGGTGATTATAATAAGATAAAAAAATACATCAAAGATTTAGACACTTTTTATATACCGCTAACGATTAAGAGGTCAAAAAACAACAAGTATATAAAAAAATTGCTTTCAATCCTTCTGAAAGAACGAAAGCAATTTTACGGAAATAATGATTTCTAAATTTTTTTCAGCCGTTTTTTGATTCTATCTGTGCCTAAAGTTTTCATTATATAAAATAATTCTGGTGTTTCTCTCCTTCCAGTTAATAATACTCGTAGAACCATAGCTACATCTCCAACATGCCCTTTGTATTTTTCGGGTGATTTCTTGAAGGATTTTACATTTTCAGCGTATCCTGCAGAAGAGGCAGTTTGTTTAATTTTTTCAAACCACTCATCTTTCTTATCTTTTTCGTCATACATGGATAAGAAAGTATCAATTATTTTCTCTATTTCTTGATGGCTGATGTTGGGTAGTAATTCTGAATAGTTAATTTCACTACTATTAAACGTATCATCAAAAAAATATTCTATATGGTGTTGCACGTCAGACCATCTGGCTATATCTTTTCTAGGTTTTTCACTCCCTCTTTCTATGGAAAAAATTGATTTAGCATAATCTGGATCATCTTCCAACATTCTGGCCAATTCCGGATCATATTTCTTTGCCCATTCCAAACTTTGATTATAAACTTCATCCGCCGATAATTTTCCTATACAGTTTTTTGCTATGTCTTGCAACTTTACCATATCTAATAAAGGACCTGCGCTTCCTTTCAAATGTTCTAACGTTACCGGAAATTCTTTATTGTCAGTATCTGGATGCTTAGTTCTCCATTCTTCAAAATCTGAGTCTATTAAATTGAGCAGATATTCTTTAATTGCATCAGTGGGGTAACCTTCTTGATCATAGAAAGTTACATTAGCTTCGGGATCTTTTCTTTTACTTAATTTTCTTTTTGATTTTCCCTCTAATTTATTAATTGCCGGGAAGTGCCCATATCGTGGTGGTTCCCAACCCAAGGATTTGAATAATTCCAGGTGTAATGGGGTAGAAGACAGCCATTCTTCCCCTCTTAGTGCGTGAGTAGTCCACATAAAGTGATCATCTACTACATGAGCGAAATGGTATGTGGGTAATCCATCGGATTTCATAATTACCACATCTTGATCATTTTCTGGTAAGGATAACTCGCCTTTAATTAAATCTTCAAATTCAACTCTTTTATTGTAATTACCAGATGATTTAAATCTAATTACAAATGGTGTATTTTTTTCTAGTTCTTGCATTGTTTCTTCGTCAGAACGATCTCGCCATTTAGCCCATTCGCCATAATAGCCTGGACTGATCTTTTTATCTCGCTGTTCATTGCTCATTTCTTCTAGTTCTTCTGGGGGGCAAAAGCAAGGGTAGGCTTTGCCTTCCTCTATCAATTTTTTTACAAATGTTTTGTAGATTTCCGCCCTCTCACTTTGTCTGTAAGGACCATAATTACCGATATCCTCACCTGTAGCGGACTCACCTTCATCTACCGGGATATGAAACATTTCAAATGACTCCATGATTAATTTAGCCGCCCCCTCCACCTCTCTTTTTTTGTCGGTATCTTCTATTCTGACATAAAAAACACCCTCACTTTGATGGGCTAACCTTTCTGACAATAGTCCGGCAAATATTCCCCCGATATGCATAAAACCGGTAGGGCTTGGTGCCACCCTTGTAACTTTAGCTGATTTTCTCAGATCTCTTGGTGGGTATCTTCTTTCTATGTCTTCCGGAGAAAATTCAGGACTTGGGAATAGCATTTCAATCATTCTTTGTCTTGCGTTTTTAAATTCGTAATTATTTGGGTGTTCTGTCTCTGGCATATTAAACAAATGTTTAATTAATTTTAATATTTCCATATTTTATTAAATTATATATTATATTTACAGAAAAGTCAATTTTTTAGAAGTATAAGTGGAATTGTAGGTAGTTTTTTGGTACAATTATCATACTATGAATAGGTTTGAAAAAGTACAAAAAAATGTAGAAGAAATTATCAAAAAATCTCCATTGGAGTTTGATTTAATACATTCTCGAAAAGTTTTATATTGGTTGTTAAAGTTAAAACCGGATTCTGATGAAATTTTAAAAATAGCAGCTATAGCCCATGATATTGAAAGAGGTATTACGGGTATAACCGAAATTACGCATCTCAAGAGTTATGGTGATATAAAAAATTTTAAAAAACAACATGCAAAAAGGTCGGCCAATTTTACAATTGGTTTACTAGAAAAATACAATTATAGTAAAAGAGAGATATTAAGACTAAAAAAATTAATTGAAAATCACGAAGAAGGTGGCGATGAGGAGACTAATATTTTAACAGATGCTGATAGTATTGCTTATTTTGATTATATTATAATGTTGACTTTGGTTATAAAAAAAGTGGTAAGGAAAGAACAAGGGAAAAAATTAAATTTATGTTTGAGAGAGCATCTGATGAAGCAAAGGAAATAATACGTAATCTTAATTATAAAAATAAAGATGTTAGGAGGTTAATTGAAGAAATTACATTATGATAATAAAAAACACTATGAAAAATAAAAAATAATTGGTGTTTTGAGTGGCATGGGTCGCCAATCTGTATCAAAAAATCATCAAGTATTCCCAATACAAATACGGAGCAGTCCAGGATTCAGATTATCCGCCAATCATTATCTACAGCCTTCCTCTGACCGGCTTTGATGAAACTGGCATACGGAATAAGGAATCCGTCAAAAAACAGTTAATTGCCAGAATCAAAAGACTGGAATCAGCTGGTTGCGACTTAATTATCATCGGTTGCAACACCGCCCATTATTTTTATAATAAAATGCTGTCGGCAATTAAAGTTCCTATACATTTGATATCATTTAATAACATTGATATACTTATAGTAGCATGACTATAAATTTTATGCAACATGTTTTAGGGAGTTCCTTATTGCTGCCCGCGTATGGGGGGTGGGACAAGGGCAACACTCCTTGGCGGCGCATTTCGCAAAGCGAAATACGAAATTCGGCGGCGGCGGAAAAATCGAAATCGGAAAGCGAGGGCGGGCAAAAATTCCTTCCCCCCAACCCCCTTCCTTTTTGCCCGCCCGAGC
>Ga0180007_10007309_pt1 | contig 10478 bp, 28 predicted proteins | sample MM_PC_MetaG_FD_121122 | JGI IMG/M metagenome (GOLD analysis project Ga0180007, IMG submission 121122) | Groundwater microbial communities from the Aspo Hard Rock Laboratory (HRL) deep subsurface site, Sweden - MM_PC_MetaG | ecosystem: Environmental > Aquatic > Deep subsurface > Groundwater...
ATCTCCAGCAGCAGCGATTTCGTTTTCTATCGCTCCTTGCTCACTGGCTGGCTGCATGACATTCAGCCAATATTCAAAGATGTTCAGGATCGCAGCAGCACAGTGGTCGCCCTCGCAAAGTTCTAGGTAGTCTTTCCGAATTATGACCAATGGTGTATCGGGGGCATGTACGACACAACTACTTTTCATAATGCACCTCACTTTCGTTATTCAAATAACAAAGGACGGCTCTCCAGCGAAGCCCCCAGGTGGAAAGACATTTGGGGGGTGGAAAGGCCCCCTTGTTTGAAGGGGCCTCGCTGGACAACCGCCCTTATACTCCATACATTTATCTTTCCACCTTGCCTAGATTGTAGGTTTGCCATCCCTACATCTCCTATCTTATCACCTTTTCTATCATTTGTCAAGAGCAAACAGAGGCAGTTCCTCTATGGCTTTTCGTGGCGTTAGGCCCCCGCCCTTTCAAGTGCTTAAAAGTTCTCTTGCTTTTCCCCTGATACTGAGAATATCCGCATCCACTTGCTCGGACTCGTTTTCTATGAGCTGAGTCAAGACGTATTCGAGCGAATCAATCTCTGGCCTCGTGAGGCGAAGAGAATACAATCGCTCTTGTATTTCTTCCTTTTCCTCCTGAATGTGTCTTCGGAGTTTTGAGACCGTCCACTGTTTGTCGGGGTCTTTGTTGGTTGCCAGTTTCAGCAGCCGCTCCTGTTCGTTCGGTTCTTTCGCTGCGATGACTACATGATGGCTGAAACTGAGCCCGCTCGTTATTCGAATAACGGGCTTGACCTTCAAGCAAACCCATTTGTAGACCTTGATAGTTTCGTTCTTGTATTGGGGCCAGATCGCTAGAAGCTGAGTCCACTCCTCACCATACTCCTCCTCGGCCCAATTCAGAGTGTCTCCGATGATCCATGGTGTCGCCTTCTCTATGCGAGCCATTCCGCTAAGGAATTCATAACACAGCTCAAAGGCGGGATGCCCGGTGATATTCACCCCGAACTCATGCGCCTCAAATGCCTGAGTGCTGAGGAAGGGAATGACCTCCAAGCCCTTCGTCATTTGCCTACCAGAAAGTCAGCGCCTTCCATGTATTTCACGGCTCACTCCATGTTGTGAAAAAGGGGACGGGGCCACGATCCCCGTCCCCCACCAAAAGGAGGAGAAGAAGTGGTGAAGATGCCACCTCTTCATCCTCATTATACCACACATCCCATGTGAAAATCAAGACTGTTCACGAAGCTCCTCTACCCACTCCGATTCCGTGATTTCGTCTATGGGCCTTTTCATCTTCTCCCACATCCGCCTAGCCGCATCGAGATATTCAGGCTTGATCGTGCGGATGGGCTGAGTAACTCGCGGGTTATCCTCCTTATCGCAATCCCGCATCCAGTATTCGGCATGACACGTGTCGCACCGACATTGGGCGTGTATCATCCCCCAGGTAAGAGATCGGGCACCACAGATTTCGCAAACCCAATCTTCGTCTAAGAGCCAATCCATTTCGCCTGTCCAGTAGCCTCTCATGGCATTTCCTTTCCCGCCAAGTATTCCGTTCCCCCGCCAGGCAGGACTGCGATGATTTCATCAGAGAATACATAGAGCCCCCATCCATCAACAAAACGCGGGCTGCGAGATATGAAGGATCGCTCGACTTCACGGGGCATGACGGCAACACAAGCCCCACTCTCTGTCGCCTTGCGAACGGCTCCGAGCACCAACCCACCATGCAATCCCATTCCAGAACAATCCACAACTACACCATCTCCTGCCTTTGCGTTCACACTATCTCCTTTTGGGGGTCAATCCCCTTGTAATTGCCCCTAAGCGAGGCCCTGCTGGGGCTTGAAAAGTTTAGCGGGGCTTTTGGTACATAATGGTGTAAAAGGGCCGTCTCGCCTTAGAAGCGAACTAGGGCCTCTTTTCCTGGAAAAGCCTCCGATTGATCTCACCGCGATGCTTGCGTCGTGTTCCCCAGTTGACCCGTTATTCAAATAACGTCGTTGCCTATCTTCATGGCCGCCACCCCAACACATCTAGCACCCAATCAATCAAGATCAGGGCACCCACAAAAAGCAAGGCTGCGGCCCATAATTCAATCATCACTCCCTCCTCCTGGATTTTATGTAGCTCACGAGAATACTCAATACAATAGTCGTCCCCAACACAATGAGCGTACCTAGAATAGCATCAGGCCGATCCGACATGGTTCACCTCCCTTTGTGGTCTCTCAGATTTTCGCCTCTCATCTGCATCACATACCATCGTCAGGAATATCCCCCGACACTCTTCGCAAGCCTGATCCCACTCTATGCTCAAGAGTGCTTCGGCATAGGGATCTCCTAGATTCTCACCACCTCCCCCACCATAGGGGCCTAGCCAATTCCCACATATGGCACCGATAGTGCCAAATTGGAAAAGATGAAACTCCTCGCTGTCCACTGGCCTAATCCACCCCCAACCTTCGAGAGCTAGCGATGGCTTGTTCATTTCTCCTTCTCCCACATGGGAACGCAGTAGGCTCCCCGCTCTAGGTATTTCAGGACGCCTTCGGCTTCTGGGCCTTCGTAGATTTCTAGTACGGGAATTTGGTTCGCCGTAACATCGAACACCAGCTTTAAGGAGCCATCATTCCTAAGCCCCCACGCCACTACATGATCCGCGTTGAAACCTCGATGTTTCCGCTGATCTGTTACCACGAGATTCACTGTCATTCTCCTTTCCTTGTGGCCAGAATTGGCCCGTTATTCAAATAACGCTACCTGCGCTTTAACGCGTTCAGCTCCTTCAGGGCCTCGGTCATCGCATTGTACCCAACTTCCATATTGTCCGACACCTCGGAGTCGCTCTTCTTGCCCAGGAAGCCCAGCCAGCCTTCCATGACTAAATCCATCCCCGCCAAGAGCTGGGCGACCTGCTCCTCAGCGCAGGATGGGGGCTCGACCTTGGCTATCTCCCGTCTGCATTCTGCCATCTCAACGACCAGGGGAGACAGGGCTATCCTGCTTGTACTCATCCCCACTTCGTTGAGCGATTGCCACTTGGTCAGGGGGTCAGCGATTTCCTCAGCATAGGATGCTACTTGGTCGGCGCACGTCAGACCAGAGCATCCTGTAATGAGAAATGCTACTAACACCAACAACCACCATTTCATGTCTCATCCTCCTTAAGATAGTAACTGAGGTCAGAGGCGATCCGAGCCTTTGGCTCTGCCGTAACTACAATGGGCGCGCCCACTGATGCTAGATGCTCGGCCATCTTGGAAACCTCTTGCCTTTTGACAGTGATAAGATGTCGGGCATTCTCAAGACTCCAGGCGAGCATTTCCTCAGACTCGATGCCCTTGACCACCTTGGTCAAACGTACCTCGATCCCAGGGGCATGTTTTCCTGCCCCCATCGCCTCGGCTTGCGTCCGAATAGAAGCAACGAGTTCATCTATTCCTTGCTTTCGGACACGGTACTCTTTTTCCCAGGACTCAAAATCTTTCCTGGCTAGTGCCAATGCTCGCATTGTTGCGGTTAGATGCTGTTGTGCTTCACTCATTTCCACTTCTCCTTTCTTCGTATTCCCCATCATGTACTTGCTCATAGGTCAACCATCCCGTACCGTTACAGATAGGGCAACCAGTCCCGTCGCATTCAGGGCAAATTACATACATTATTCTATCGCTCACTTCTTTCCCTCCAAGATTTTTTGAGCTTGCCATACCTTGTCTCTTGCCTGGAAACCTTTGAGCAACTCGGAAGCGAAGTTCTCAGCCAACCCTTGCGCCTCTTCTTCGCAACTACAAGTGATATTGGTCGCAAAGAACTCAGCCGCCTCAGTCCCATCTCGTCTGAGAATAAGAGTGAATCCAGGAACCCAGGCGTGCTCTGCCCGCTTGATGATGGGGTACAGGCATTTGCTCACGGACAGAGAATCTATCCGCTTCGCTTTCGCCTCTTGGCACCTTCCAGCCCGATCTTTCCATTCCCACATAATGACCCCCTCTCCTGATTCGGGGCAGAATTGCCCGTTATTCAAATAATCCTACTCATCCTGACCGATCTCCTTCCCCATGTAGGTAATCTTAACTGTTCGCTTGCCGGGCGGGGTTAAAATATGCCTCACCTCAATTGTGTCGCAGTTATGGTCAAGAAGTAGTTTGACCACTCTCGGTTCGTCCCCGTCAGCCAGGTCAACCAGCCGATCAAACTCTCCTGGGTGCACTGGTAGTTTCACGTCTCGCGTTCTTTTCTCAACCAGGCTTCTACTTCTTTTACCAGCCCCTCAAATTCATCATCTGGCGCTGGCGCGTAGTGGCGATTCGCGGCATTGGCGATTTCCCGAATCTTCTCCTCGGCAGCCATCAGAACGTCCCTAGCGTTCGCAGCGTCAATGGCTAGGTCATCGTCTTCGATTGCTAAGGCTGCGCTACTCAAGGCCAGGAGATAATCCCATGCTTCGCCCATGAGTTCAAGGGGTTTAGCAAAAGCCCCGTGTTCAGCGCACCTTTTCATCGCCATCCTCCCTTCGCTGTCGGCCCGTCTCATACACAATGACAATCGTTTCAGGCATTTCTAGGATTGGAGATTCACACATAGGACATAAGGAATCCTCGCCATTTGAGGGATCGCCGCCTTCCTTCGTATCAGTCTCTGACCACATGCCCTCCCAGCCACAATCAACACCCTTTCTGCGAACCTCAATCTCACTATCTTTGTCTAACCACCACGGTTTCATTCCTCTCCCTCCTTCCAGTCCTGATACTCACTCACGACCTGTATCAACCTTCGCTCGGCCTGATCCTTCTCCTTCAGGTTCTTCGCCCATCCTAGACGTGTAACCGCTTCGGCCAGGCAGTCAACCTGAACGGCGAAATTAGGGTCAGCTTCTACCAGCGTTCCCGTATGCGCGGTAACGGCTACTTCGTCTGGGGTGGGACTATCCCGTAGGTTCAACTCCCAAAGTGTAACAGTGTCCTCTCCTCCCGCTCCCGACTTGTATTCCGTGCTGGCAAAGTCCTTCGCTAATTCTTCCGTGGTGAAAGCTGTAACATCTTGGACTATGCCTCTCCATTCATAAACCACTACCCAGATTTTCACAATCCTCCCTCCCTTGTTTGGAATCATATATTATGTCTACGGCAGCTTTGGCTGCTACTTCGCGGATTGCCCTTTCCGCCAGGCGTGGTAGCTCTTCCTTAACGCCGTAATATTCTCCAAGTAGCCACTTTATCTGTTTAGCCTCAGAATCAGTGAGCATTATCTCTACTAGTTTCATTCCTCCTCCTTGTCGCCAACTGTTGCTTCATAGATCAGGGCCTCCCAATTTCCCTTGCCGTAGTAGACATCAGAACAATTGTCGTCTTCCTTATACCCCAATTCCTCTACCAGATAGGCGCAGGCGTTCCAAAAGCTACTGAATACCTCCACCCCATCAATTACGCTGCCATCCTTGAACACTACCACTGCGACTTTCACGATCCTCTCCTCTCTCTGCGGGCCAGGATTGGCCGTTATTCAAATAACCGCTACCTTTCGGGTCTGTACTTCCGATCCTTCCGACACCCGATGAGGCTACAATGCGCCCAATGTTCGCAAACCAATGTGCATCCCCTCACCTGTATGAAACAGGGCCGCTTTGGGTAGTAGGCGACTGCTACCCTGGCATCGTCTCTGTTCATTTGTCGGGTCTCCGGCCAGTTCACGGCATCCTCCCTTCGTCCCTTGCCTCTTTGAGCTTGACGAACAATTGTTGAAACTCTGTAGTTCTGACACTCTCTATCTGAGCGGCCTTGGTGACTTGCCCTAGCTTCTGGGCTATGATCGTAGCTTCACAGAGAGTATCCAGACAACCGCAAAGCTCCGTGCTGACCTGATACAACTTGTCGTCTAGCTGCCATTGCTCAACTTTCACGATTGCTCTCCTTTCACTACGCCGTCAACGGGACGGCTGCCGATTGCAATTCAGGGCCACGGCTTCTCCGCTGATTTCAGCTTCATTGGGTAATGGCTGGGTGTTCAGAACCACAAACCGATTGCAGTATCGGCACATACCCAATTGAGTATTGTGGCCTCCTGCCATCCACCTCATTCGATGCCCACGAGATGTTGTGGCCCTCTGTGCTTCACGCTTCAAGGTATTGAGTGATTTCACTTTTATCCCCCCTTTCATTCGAGCAGAATAGCCCACGCCTTGGGCCTGTACCCGACAACGCTACAGGCCCAGTGGTGGGCGATTCTACATTGAACTCGGACGCTGGGCCGTCATAGAGCGTTTTGTCTGGGGCGTGATAACTCACCTCGATGACCTTGACGTTCGGCTCCCCTCCTTCCCTACCTGAGACGTGATAGCGGTATTCCTCATCCACCCCACGAGTACCAGCGGGGTGCAGATAGATTTCCCCTACTCCATTCTTGAAATGAGCCACTACCTGGGCCGCTAGGCATCCCATGCCGTTCGCTAGGCGTTTTTCATTGCCCATCGGTATGCCGTTGACCAGCGTTATGCCTGTAAGGAATTGGCATAAGTCCTGGCCGTGGCCTTTGGGGTAGCCGTCCATCTGTCGGTACATGACGACGATTTCCTTCCCCTCGTCCCCAGACACGGCCTTCCCTTCGTCCTCAAATACGGTTAGGCTTCTCGTTCCCACGATCCCCTCTCCTTTCACTCTGCGGGCCAGGATTGGCCGTCACGCCCACCCCATTCGTTCCCAGGACGCCTTATATTGTCCTTGTGGATATGATCTTGCTCCCATCCTCCACTGCTCCTGTAGCCTCCCCGTGGTCGCCCCGTGCTGTAGAATATGGGAATGACAATATCTAGGCTGTCATCACTCTCCAATCTGGCACGTTGCACATATAGCGGGTAGCCTTGTACATCGGTTATTTTGACAAGCTCGGAAGGGTCGGAGTGTCCTTCTATGATCTTTCTCATGTCATCTCCTTTCCCTTGAGTTTTGCCTCTAGCTCTATCATCTCCTGCCAGCGCGAATCGCCCCGTGCTCTTAGACAATCGTGTACTGGATCGCGGAGCCACTGATCCACCAATATAAGCAGTTGGTGGGTGGCGTGCTGGATTGTAGCCTTTAATGCTACTCCCTCTCTCATGTCCTCTCCTTTCCTGTAGAGTCTTCCTGTGCTAGTTCATAGACCACTTTTGCCTTTTCGTCGTCGGCCCTTAGTTCGCGTGCGCTGGCTTCGCATTCTTTGATTGGCCCCCATCCAACATCACGCCCGTTGATGAAAATGTGTGGATACCCGTGTCCCGATTCGATGACTTCTATTTTGTACCTCATGTCCCCTCCCTTCATTCTCCGACTCACCCGTAGGCTATCCTACGCTAGGTGGCAATCTCGCTCGTGGGTCAGCTTTCGCTGGATCTTCCCCAAAAGCTCCCGCTTGGCCCCTTCATAGGTCTCCCCCGGTAATGGGCCTTCAAATTGGCCCATGATCTCGGAGAATAGCTCCGCAAAGAGGCTGTAGGCTGTATCCCCTAGTGGAACCATTAAGGACGTGTCCGAGAGAACTGCCAGGGCCTCGGCTCGCGTGCCTGGTGCCGTATCGGTATCTAGGGCTACACGCTCCAGAATCTCATGGCAATGAGCGCGATATAACGCCTCGTGTTTTCCCAGCAAGACCCCAGGCATTAGAATCTTGAATGAGTCGTGTATCTCCTGCTTCTTGTCTGGGTGCCGTTTCTTGGCCTTGTCAATCTCGTCCTCTGCCAGCTCCCACACGTCAAAGATGGAACCCAATATATACCCCGTTCGTGTTTCTCCAATCGCTGCAAACGCTTTTTGTGCTTTCATGGTCTCTCCTTTCCTCCGCGGGCCAGAATTGGCCTGTTACTCGTGTAACTTCACACATTCATTACAGATTAGGCTTCCCCTTGATCCTTTCTTGCAGATTCGCCACCACCCCTCAACAATTGGCACTCTTTTCTTGCACTTTGAGCAGGTGAACCAATCGAAAATATACCACGGGCATAACGTGGCGGGCTGTAGTCTAATGGCATGCATTGCTATTGCCTCAATGCCCATATCAAACCCACGAGCCAATACAACCCGAACACGATCGCGACCGTCAAGGCAATGTCAAGCCATGTCATCTCACCACCTCAAATGCAGGTCTCTTTGGTCGAGGCTTGCCGCCATCTATGAGCCGGACGGGTTGGCCATCCTTACGCCAGATGTGCTTATCGTCCATCAAGTAAGGCCCAGGCTTCCCGTTGAGTAAAATCTCCTTGGTCATTGTCATTGCTCCCCTGGGAATAGGATAGTCACCTTCCCGCATGATTCGCACGTCCTCTCAAAATGACGCATCCACTCTTTACGCTTTGGGCACTGCCAATTAAAGCGTCCTGGGAACCCCTTATCCTGCTTGACTTTGACTATCTTTGCTTTCATTGTCATTGCTCCTTTAGTCATCCGTCCAGCCAACATGTTTTGTGGCATACCAGAAATAGGGCGTGTAGAGTTGGACAACCTCCACGATCCGGCCCAGGATGACGGCCTTGCCCCGCAGCTTGCCGTCGGGGCGCTCCTCGATGTCATAGATTCTCCGCCGCACCGTCCTCCTTCCGTTCGTCGTGCGGCTGAACTGCCAGCCGATCACGTCCCCCGTGACCTTGATGAGTTGCCTTCTCATCTCTTTCATTCTATGTCCAGATCTTTCCCGAATACAAATCATGCCCCATCGCTCGGAGCGTGGTAATGATTGTGCTATAATTGAAGTATTGATTTTCGGAATAGGTCTTGCTTTTGGCTCTGGATTTGAGCATCTTCCGAATAGTCTCAACCAGAGTTGGCATTCCTCCGAGCCGTTCCGCAAATTCCTCGGTATATTTGATGGTCGCATCAGATGTCAAGCCCCGGGCTTCCTCGGGTGGCATGAGGGCGATTGCCCTCATGCTATAGCGCATGTCCTCAGCACTGATTTTGACCTCTTCCATTGTCCCTACTCCTCTATGCAGATCGGGCCTTCTACAAAGTCGCATCTGTACCTTGCGGGACCATAACCTATCCTGCTAATGTACTCTGCGTCTTCGATTCGGACATCATAGATAGGATCCCCGGTCTCCATGTCATGCCGCTCATTGTTACAGATGACAGCGTCCAGGAGCCGTCCTTGCTCACGCCATTTGATCCTGGTACCGATTGCCAACATGTCCTTATCTCCTGCCTCATCAGCGCCGGGAATCCCCGGCGGACTCCCCCGGAGGGGAGTTTCGGCTTATCCAAAGGCTCTGATATTCATTCTCTGGCCGTCCTCATTCCAGCGCCGCCACTCAGGGGACGGATTCTCAGGGTGATTCAATTGGGCTTCGATCTTCCGCTTTGCTTCGCCTTTGTCTTTGGCCTCAACGGTTGTGAGTGGGTAGTCTTTGCCAGCCGGACCATAAACCGCGGTATAGTACCTCTTGCCTTTCACTTCACATTCCTTGCACATGTGATAGACACCATTACCTACTGGCCATGTGAGGTCTTTCGGCACAAGACTTACGCGGTTGCACTCGATACACCTAGCCTCGACCTCTGCCAGCCGCTTCGTTATCTTCATCGTCCTCACCTCCTCCATGTCCAGAATTGGCCTTTTGCCTATGCTCAGTGTATCACAACTATTGGATTTTGTCAATAGTAAAATTCGCAATGGTGAACAAACTGGAGGACTCTACAAAACTTTTAAGGAAACCACAATGATTGCAGTGATGCAGTACTGTGATGGATTCGGTACAGATTATGAGGCTGATTAGGGCCGAGGAGGTGAGCTTGTATCTTCAAAAGCCCCCTCACCCCGCCATTGCTTTCAGTGTTGCAACACGGCATTGATTGTACTGCCGCAACGAATAGCAGATCAGCTTTGATTGTGGTAATGCCGCAATGATTAGGCGAGTCTGTTGTAGTTAGGACAATGATTGTAGTGGTGCTATACTACAATGATTGTAGTGGTGCACCACTACAATACATGGCACTATCACTTTACTGCAATGAATGTAGTAGTGCAGCACAGCACTGATTGCAAGTATGTTTAGAAAATGATGGAGTGATTAGAGTAGGATGATCCACTCACAGAATTTTCCCCCAAAATCCCCATCCATATTCCATCATGCTATCGTGATACACCGAGTATTGACAATCAAGGAAATCTATGATACACTACAGGCAACCCGGGAGGCGAACATGAGCATCACCAAGCAAGGCATTTGTGAGGTCTGTGGCAAATACTTTCGGGATTCAATAGGACATCCTAAAGCCCCCTACTGGAATTACTGGGCCCCCACAAAAAAGACACCCCTAATGCAATGGTGGTACGAGAATGCACAACGTTGTATCCAATGTGAAAAACCGCTTAAGGAGGAAGAATGACAGCACTTGATCCGCGCACGCTGCAAGTCCGATATGTCGGGAAATCCGATTCTCCTGAGCTGCGATTAGCCGTTCACCAGACGCGGAGCAAGACAGGCGACACGCCCGCAGAGCAATGGCTGCACGA
>Ga0180007_10007310_pt1 | contig 10478 bp, 5 predicted proteins | sample MM_PC_MetaG_FD_121122 | JGI IMG/M metagenome (GOLD analysis project Ga0180007, IMG submission 121122) | Groundwater microbial communities from the Aspo Hard Rock Laboratory (HRL) deep subsurface site, Sweden - MM_PC_MetaG | ecosystem: Environmental > Aquatic > Deep subsurface > Groundwater...
CTAAAATAATTCTAACACGAAACTGCCTAGATTAAAGACTATTGTGAATTTATAACTGCTGACATAAATTGAGCGCGTTTCCGCCTTGCCACTAAAGCCATTCAATGAACTGTCCTTAGACAACCTTAGACAAATGTGAGAGAAAAAATTGCCTATTGACATACAGGTCCTTAGTTTTTTAGTTTTGAAGGGACGATCCCTTCACCCACTTCAGGTTCTTAATTTTAGATTTACTATTATTCAACAAGAGCCACAGCACCCCTTATTATGTTACGGATTGTTTCAGGAATCGAGTCCGCATCAATAGCTTCGGCGATGTTTTTAGAGGCAAACGGTTTAGCTTTGGTAAGAAATCTTCTAACTTGTTCTCTTAGCGAAAAGTCTCTCACGGAATGGTGGCTCTTATATTGTGTAAATATCTCCCCGTAAGCGTTAGTAAGGAGAGCATTTACCGCTTCGGAAGTTAAATCCGCTATTAACATTTCCTCAAAATCAAAATCCATGGGAAAACTTGGGGCAGAGATAGCCTCGATAGTTTTGTTTAAAGAGGAACCTTCAGTATCTATATCGTACACAATTACGTGAGGTATTTCGAAGCCGCTCAAATAACGCGAGTAACGCGCGAGGTTTGGTTTCCCATTAACTTCAACTAGAATTATCCCCTTCTTCGCCAAGTCAATACCCATCTTGTCTGCAAATGTTGGGAGAGATAGATATTCCGTTGGACCTTCAACCAGCACCACAGCTCTAGCGAAAAACAGTAGGTTCCTTTGTGCATCGATATCTCTCTCTACCTCGTCTTCTCCACGGGGAGTAAGCCAGTGAGAGCCTTCTGTAAGCTGTACCACACCTGTCTCGCTGTTATGTTTAAAAACTCTGGCTATGTATTTAGGACGAGTGACATTAATCAGGAAGGGAGAGTGTGAAGAATAAATTACCTGCCCTTCAGTACTTTTTTTCTGCATGGCTGTGTTTAGAACGAATAATGCTGAGGGGTGTAAAAACAGTTCTGGCTCCTCCAGCCCAATTATTAATTTTTTATCACTCTTAGCGGCTAGTATAAGTAAGGCTATCACAGCCAGGCTTTGTACTCCATCACCTTTACTACCGAGATCACATTCAAAACCGTCGTCGATTACTAGTCTTGCTGTTTTTAATAAGTCGCCCGGGTCAGTCGGCAACAAGAAAATATCAATGGTTTTGTGCTCGTCCGTAAGAAACTCCAGTAGATATGTTTTTATATCGTTATTAAGGTTTTGAACATCCGCACTCTTTGAAATTCTAGCTGTCAAATCTTTCAATGCCTTTTTTACCTCTTCATCCGTATTTACTTGGCCACGCAGATTACCTATAATTTCACCCCAAGCATATCTTGTTGAGTCAGAAAAATATTTACCCGCATCACGAAGTCCTGGAATCAAAACAAGGTGGGGGAAGTAATTTCTGTCTTCGGATTTAACAAATATTTCCCTACCGTCGATGTGATTTCCATAACGCAGCGGGACCGAATCGTCCCCTACAAAATAAAACTTAGCAGGTTCCTCGAACGGCAACTCTAAACAGACACTTAGATTCTCTGAATAATTGTATCGGACCGACTGCCCGCCTTTCTTCCGCATATAACCGCGATTCTTTGCGCGAAAGTGTTTCCTTTCCTCTTCGTCAAGGCCAGAAAACGTAAGGAAAATTTTAATAGGGGAAAATACCCGTCTTTTGTGGAAATCATCTATGCTAATTGACGTGTAAGTCGGGTACCTTTTACTGAGAACTAAATTCAACGCGCTGAGAATATTGGATTTGCCTACGTTGTTTGGACCAACCAGTGCAAGTGAGTTTCCTACACTAATTTCCACCTGATTTATACTTCTATAATTGTGGATTTGAATTTTTCTAAGCTTCATTGTGTTGTAATAATCTTCCACTAATTCTGCTAAGTGCTGTTCTTAGATGCGTTGATTTTGCAACCTAAACATTTTATCTTGCTCAATGTTTTAATCAGTAATCAGTTACACCACGAATACCATACTCATAAACCAATATCTATCTTAGTACAATACTCATTCTAAAAACAGTTCTCCATTTTAACAGGTTATTACTTCTACTTATTTCTAACATGTAAGTTTTTGTTTTTCATCTTGTTAAATATCCAACACTATCAAATTCCACTTTCATGTTGTGACCATCACTCCATGCCGCGAGAAATGCCCTTTTAAAAATTTGTGGATTAATTCGTGTAGCCGATTCAAATTCAACTTGATCGTTGATAAAACACTTAGTAAAGTTTTTATCATTAACTTCAAATTTTATACTAATTGGTTTTTGTTTATCTAAGGGTAAGGTTTTATTAAGTGATTCAACCCATTCCCCGTTAATATATGCGGTTATTCCAAATTTATCCTCGCTTTCAGTGGAACCCAAATGAAAAAGCAGGCTGTTATTCGTCCTTAATGGCAAGATTGTTCCGTTTGGGTCTGTCAGTTTAAATCCTGCCCGCCAAAAGGGACTCGACGGTCGTATTGTAAAAAGTAGTTGCCTTAGTGGGTTTCCATGTAACTGTATCTCCCTATAATCTGTCTGCTGCTCATTATTTGTATCAGTTGCTATCCACCTGTCCATGAGAATCAGGTTTTCTTTGAAGAAGGTCTTAATTAACCTTAGGTTTGAAAAATTACGTATTCTAAGAGATAAAATTGTCCATGAAACTAGAAACCCCAAAAATAGAATCATCCGCAATCTAGCTTCCGTCACAATTGGATTAATTATGAGTACGTAAGGACAAACGAACACAATCATAACGACAAAGATATTGAATAGATTTTGCTTAATAAATTTGAGTACATTAGGAATTAGCTCTTTAGATCCAAAAAAAACTAGTGCAAGTAAAACATAAATTATTCCGGATAATACAACGACTACAGCAATAGCAAGGGGATATTGGCTATAAATCAGCGATAGAGATAGAACGGCTGCAGCGATATAAAGATAAAGATTTAAAAGTGAGTGTTTTAGATTCTCATTCATTTTGTATTTTTCTCCACAATTTCGATTTCCTCCGGGGTGAGGTTGTAGAGTTTGTAAATTAATTGATCGATTTGCTCCCCTAAAGTTTGTTCCAAACTTGCTTTAATCCCAGATATGTTAAAAAACAGGTTGTGACTGTTACCCACCAGGAATAACCGAGTAATTGCCTAACGAATATGGCAATTTCCCCGGGTTTAATAAACTGAAAAAGTTGACCTAGAAACACAAAATAAACAGTAAAGAGTAAAACCACAAATGTGGTATAGAAGATAAGAAGGGAAAATTTATATTTCCGAAAATTTTTTGACCAAAACCCTGGATTTTCGTATGTTTCAAAAAGCAGTTCACCCAAAAGGAACCCTTTTAAATTTATGGTAATTTCTTTCAATTGAATAATATCTTCAACTTCAGAATTGTTCTTTTGGGTGAGTCTTTCCGACCGGCTAGTATCCCTGGTTACAAGCTCTAATGTTATCAAGTTTTCCAAAATTCGTTGTACAGCTTCTCCACTCATAATATTCCCTTTAATCCACTCAATTGCCTCGTAATTATTTCTTCCAATCTTTTCCGAATTTTTTATAATTATTTCTGCTCTTTCCTTTTTGGTAAAAGTCCCTGCACTTAAAGGTACGCCAAGATGTTGATGTGCGTCAGAATACCCCCAAAGCATCATGGCTTTCTCACACAACCAATAAGGGTTTTTTGTTCTTTCGAGCATGGAGCTCTCGTTCAGATAGTCTTGATAAAGCTTTAACTTATCAAAGAATTTAAATGTAATCGGAATGTCCATAGATTTTGACTACTTTATATTCCCCTCCACAATCTCGATTTCCCCCGGGGTGAGGTTGTAGAGTTTGTAAACTAATTGGTCGATTTGGGTTTCGTATTTTTTAACTTGGACTTGTTTATCTGAGTCTTCTAAATAGTTCTCTGTTTCAGTTAAAGAAAAGATGTTTTTAACTAAATCTTCAAGCTGTTTTTGTTTGTCGTTTTTGACGTCTAGAATAATAGGAATCTCAGATAATTCTGCTGTTGCAATTTCATAAATATTACCCTTCTTTTTCCCAATTATTTCGTAGAGCCATTTAACCAATTTCGAATTTAACATTGCCAACAACACAAAATCATTAATTGCGTTTGAGTTATTCATGACGAGGTAAGTATCAGTGCCTGAAAGACAACCACTGTTCATAGTAAAGCCAATATTTTTTGTGCGGTAGGGAACTATGATAAGATTTTTCCCAGTTAAATATATATTTTCCCTAGCTCTATAAAGCATCCAAAATTTAGAATTTTCACCTCTGTCAGTCCATTTCTTTTCTAAAAGAGTTTTGAATTGCGAGATATACTTTTTAAATTGTGGATAGTCATTAATCGACATATGTGAATTCGGATAAATAATTTGTTTTGATGGTTCATCAATGTAGTATTTGTGTATATCACTGTTTTTAAGATAATTTCTAAGCAAATCTTCTTCTATTAATACTTTATTTACTTCTTTTTTGTTTAAAATATATATGCTATCCTCTCCTGATTTTATTCCGTTTGATATTTGTGCAAACGAACCTAATTTTTCCCCGTCAGACATAATTTTATTAATTAATCGATTTTCATCTTTATCGCCTAAAAGCCATGTCTTACCAAGATAAGGTTTATTGACTGTATGCCCATCTAAAGAGCCATGTTCTAGAAGGTTGACGTCATTACATTCATAGTAGTGTAAATCGTAGTTGGTAAAGTTACCTTTCTGGAGTAACAGTATAGAGTTGTGTACTCCAACATTTTCAAAAACGTGTTTGTCCGTGAAATTTATTATTGTGTTGATCTTGAAATTGTCTGTTATAAATTTTCTAAGTGTTCCACCATGCCCGGCCTGTAAAAAATAGTTTGAAACAATATATGACAAAGTCCCATCATTTTTCAAAAATTCATAACCTCTAAAAACAAAGAAATACCATAAATCACTTTGGCTTTCATAAAAAGCATGCTCTCTTAACAGTTCCCTAAAATTTTTATCAAGTTTTTGAAATTGCACATACGGAGGGTTTGCTATCACAATATCAAACCCATCTTTTACCCCAAACATCCACTCCGGGTCGAACCATGTGGCGGGTTCGTGGCTGAATGGATCCCAGCCGGTTAACTTGGTTGTTAAATCCGCATTAGCTCCTCGCCTTTCGTCAATTATTTTTTGAAATAGTTGTTCTTGAGTTTGCTTAAATTGAGGTTTGAGTTGTTCTCTTTCTGATTCTGGGGCATTGAAAAACATATCCCTAATTTCTTTGAGTTCATCAATCCCTTCATCGGCTTCAAACATACTGGTTCGCGCTCCATGCTTTTTGTCTATGTTTGTTCTTTTTGGCAAGCCAATCAATGCATTGGCCGTAACAAACTTAAAGTCCAGGTTTGGGAGGGGTTCAACTCCTCGGTTTGGTTCATCGTCATTGACAGACCCATCAACTACCAAAGTTAAGAAACACCTCAAACGAGAAATCTCTGTGGCAATTGGTTGAATGTCCACACCAAAAATGCTTTTTCTAATTACACCAAGTTTTCTGATGTAGTCAAAATTTTTATGCTTAAACTCGCGCTCTAGAAGCCGCCTGACTTCGGGAGTAGTAGTGGTAATTTGTTTTTGAAACCATAGTTTCGCTTCAGGGTCAACTCTTTGAAGTATAAATACAATTTTTTGCAAGGCGCCGATTGGAAAAGCACCAGAACCGCAGGCGGGGTCAAGAATAGTAACATTACTTAATGCTTCAACAACCTGCTCTTTTTCTTCTTCAGTCAAAGGATAACTTTCATCGGCGCCCAAGTCGTAAATAGACAATGATCTAAGTTTTTCTTCTTTTATCCCTGTCTTTTCTTTTAGGTATTGATATAGACTTTCGTCGACCATGTATTCAACTATTGTTCTTGGCGTGTAGTAACTTCCGGTGCTTTTCCTGGCAGATATGCCCGTCTCAGGGTTTATTTCAGCCAGCAGGTTTTCAAAAATTCTCCCCAGCATTTCCGGGTCAATAGACAGGTCAATATCAACACTGGTATTTTCATCAACCGTAAAGTTATATCTTTCTAAAACCTCAAACAATTCCTCAAACCATCGGTCGGGGAGTTTTAAGAGACTGCAGTTGGTACCTTGCATATCTTCATCAGAGTTATAAAAGTCATCGGCTTGCGGCGAGAATAATCCGCCGTTGAGGTAAGGTGCTTGCGCATAGTAATCTTTTGCATACTCCTCTTTTCTGGACTCTCTTGATTTATTGAGAACTTCAAAAAAGAGTGGTTCTAGCTTTGAATGGTAAAAATCCTTGGTGTTTTGAGCCGAGGCTAAAGACAAAAGTTCTTTTGACACAAGAGGCAAACCAGCCTCGCTCTTTTTTTCTCTCAAAAACCAACAAAATATGATTCTGCCAAGAAGTCTTACTGCAAACTCATGATTAGTGCGGCTTCCCGAGGTGATAAGAGGCAGTTCAATAATCCCCGGATACTCTTTCTTTTTCTGCCCCGAACCTCTAACACCACCCACCAGCTGAGTGTAAAGCTCCGCAATTTGCTGGTAAAACTCTTTGTTCACGACTTCTAAAGAGAATCGCTTTTGTAACTCTTCAAAATCAGATACTGCCCCTTTCTTTATTAGAAAACTGTACGGCGTGTTGATTTTTGCATCTGGTCCCAGAAAAAATGAGTATCGCCGCGGGTTTGAATATTGAATAGTAACTTTGCCTTTTTCATTAGGTTCTGGAGTAAGCGTCATTAAGGACAAACGCCAGTCATCGGTTTCGTCCGTGTGATAGGCAATCAATGCTCTAAAAGACGCGCTTTGTTTCATGATGCGAAACCCATCTGTAGCCAGAGCTACGCGCGCATTAGGGGATACTTTGTGGGTTAGTTCAAAAACTTGAAGGTCTAGCTTCTTAGATTTGCCAAGATAGGCAACCTTATCAGTTGCCCCAAGACTTTCAAAACTTGCCTTTCTTACATCTTTCTCAAAATCTGGCAAAAACTGATTTATAAAGTCTGTAAAATCCTGGCGTAGATACGGCTCATTTAATTTCATCATTTATTTAAACTGTTCGGCAAATAAGAGCAATTCCTCTTCGCCTTCGAATTTGCTCACTCTCTTTTGTATATTTTTAATAAAGTGCTTGGGCACAAAATCAAGCAATGTTTTATAAGCCGCTTCAACATCCAGAAGGTTTAATTGAGAAATATCCTTTAAAACTCCGTCGCTAATATCATCAAGTTCTTTGATGATCGTTATGATATCTTCACAATAATCTCTTGCTTGAGGATAACTCTCTCCAATAGCTTTTAGCCTAGTAATTGCAGTTGCCCGCCTGCCTTGAATTTTTGGAAGTTCATGTTTTGCGAATAGTTTTTCTTTTACCAAGTTAAAAGCAGCCGTAAAACTCTTATCAACCGGTTCACCAGACTCGTCTGCTTTCGATGCGAAGTAATTTAGGGCTTCTTCGGTAGAAACAACTGCAGGTTCAACTTTAGGCAGACCCAGTGTAAAAATGGCATGATCTCCTTTTTTACCAAAGACACTCACTGCATTATCCCTGGATACAGTTCTTTTTATCCTGGCTCGTCGGGGAAGTTTTAAGACTCTGTCCATTAATTCTTGTTCCTTGCGGGCAATATCATATTCCTGCCGATGAGGAGCGTCCCAGGAAAGTTCCTCTGATTCTTTATGGGCCTTCTCATACTCGTCTTTAAAATAACTAACTAATTCTTCATCTTTAGTCAAAGTTCGCATATCACTGCCTACAACGGCATTGATAAGCCTTATCTTTAAAGTTGCAATAGACTTGACCCTAACTTCTTCTTCACCAATTTCAGTTGGAAAACAGTTGTAAATCTCCAAGAAGTCAAAAACTCTTTTATTGATGCGGTTGATTCTTCCTACTCTTTGAATAACTCTTGTTGGGTTATAGGGAATATCGTAGTTGATAACTATTCCAGCTCTATGCAAGTTGCAACCCTCGCTTAAAGCGTCTGTGGCAATAAGCACATCATAATCATTTTTCTGCTTAGCTGCGGGTATGGAAGCGTCAAAGTTTTCTTTAACTTCTTGGCGGTTGCTCACAGTTGAATCAGCAGCAGTATATTTAAAAATCCGAAGCTCATTTTTCAGTTTCTCATACAAATAGTCAACCGTGTCTTTGTAGATTGAGAAAACAACTATTTTCTTATCAGGATTTTCTTCTAAGAAACCTCGAATTCTTTTGGTTATCCCAGCCAGCTTTGGATCAAGGTCGGCTGTTTTGGGATCTGAATGCCAGTTATTTCTTATTTCTTTAAGCAGTTTCGTATCGTGCCTCACCGCTTCAATAAATCCTGATTCCAGCATTTCTTTTGGTGCTTCTAGAAATCCTTTTTTGCTTCTTAAGTTCTCCAATTCTTCCTCCAAGGCATTTGACTCCTCGCCATCTTCTAGATCGTAATCCCGTGGGTCAGGAAGCTTGCCTTTTTTCATAATCGGCACAATACCCAAATCGTCCCACCAATGTTCAATCCTTTGGTTAGACGCAATCATATTATCTAGTGTTGACTTAAATGCCGCCTTGGAACTTTCAAATCTCATTACCAGAAGCCGCCGCATAAACTTTGCCAAGTTGGCTTGGGCTATCCACAAATCGGAAACATCTTCGAGCTGTTTCTTAAAAGTTTCAATAAACTTCTTTTTATTTTCCCCTTGAATATAGGCAGTAGGTTGATATCTAGCCCCAACCAAACCTTGCTTCTCATCAGTGATTTTATCTAGTGTGTCTACATATAAATCTGACAGTTCCCCTAATTCATAATCTAATAACTCGGGTCCTCCGCCCTTAATATCGGCAAAAGAAATGTTATGCCTTATTAAATCCTGCCTGTATCGCGTGATGTATTCCAAGTCTAGCCTTGAACGCCTTATTATCACGGCTTCAATTAAGCGCCTTTGTTCGGCGGCAATGTCTTGGGCCTCTTTATCAATATCTTCTTGCGTAACGTCCTTTTTTGCCATTTGTCGCCTAAGCTTGCTATATCTTTGGATAAGCTCCCTATAGCGCAAACTCAAATTGTCAATTGATCTGATTGTGCTTTGTCCTGGAGTTTGGAATAGCTTGATAAGAGCAAATACATCTTTGGGGTCGTTGTTGAACGGCGTCGCGGTTAAAAGGACGATTTTGTTTTCCGGGTGGCCACGGGAAATTTGATGTAATAGTTTATAGTTATCAGTATCTTCGTTGCGATATCGGTGAGCTTCATCCAGAACAAAAAGCATCGGTTCGTTTGGTTCCTGGTACTTTTCATAAACCTCAGATATTTTACCGGAACTAAAAACTTTTGACCCCCTGATACCAAACTCTTCCTTATAGTCTTCCCATTGAGGTATAAGATGCGGCGGAGCAATAATTACCGTCTTCATATCTAGATTCCTGGCGATTGCTGAAGCGATAATGCTTTTTCCCAAACCTACAACGTCGGCCAAAATAACTCCGTCATATTTTTTAATCTTGTCTATGGCTATTCTTACCGCATCAATTTGATACTCCAGATCGATGTAAATTCCTTTGGTTATTTTCGAGGGGGTTAGAAGTCCGTCTTCTTTCTCTTGTGCAAACAACTCATGGAGAACTCTAATATAGATTTCATAGGGCATTGGAGTTGCGTGCCGCCAGAGCTTCTTGTTCAAGATTTCTAAAAATTCTTCTTTAGTGTGTTTATCAACTATGGTTATCGCTTTGGCATCGCTCCACAAAGCTTCAAATACATCTTGATATTCGGAAAACTTTTGTTTCTCTCGACTAGAGTCATTTAGCTCACCTTGTCCTACTAATCCTCTATAGGTAAAGTTGCTTGACCCCACGAATACTGTCCCTGGATAGTCACCTTTTTGAGATTGTTCAGGTTTATTCTGAACTAAGTAAAACTTACCATGGAAGTCTTTTAATGTCTTTTTTATTTCTAAAGTCCCATTCTCAATTTTCTCTCTATAAATATCATAGGCATCAATGGAAGCCTCAGAATCGAAAATATCGCTGTCATTCATGAATCCAACTAAACTATCAATATAATTTTCCTTGAGAGCAGTTCTTGCGGTGGTCTGTCTTCTGGGCTGAAAGCGTGTTAAGTCTTCATCACCCTCTTTTGCATATTGAGAAATTTGGGGAACCAATTTTGGATCAACTTCTAGACCCACTAATATTCTCAGTTTTTTGTCTTTTAATTCTTTAACAAGAGCTTGAAAACCAGAGAAGTAAAAATATCCAACTGCTATATCGACTCTATCTGCCGAAATCAAAGCATTAGCAAGAGCTTCATGGAGTGTTTGATTGGTATTATCTATTATTGATTTGCTTTGGTTTCCCTTTTTCACAATATCCCCATTTTACCATGTTCTGCTGGAGTTCTGGCGGATAGGGTTGCGGGTGTAGTCAGCGCAAGAGAGTTATGACAATGACAATGTC
>Ga0180007_10007312_pt1 | contig 10475 bp, 21 predicted proteins | sample MM_PC_MetaG_FD_121122 | JGI IMG/M metagenome (GOLD analysis project Ga0180007, IMG submission 121122) | Groundwater microbial communities from the Aspo Hard Rock Laboratory (HRL) deep subsurface site, Sweden - MM_PC_MetaG | ecosystem: Environmental > Aquatic > Deep subsurface > Groundwater...
GATACAATGACAGTCTATAAGGACATCAAGGACATTGCAAAAGAAACTAAAGCGGCACTCAAGCAAAAATACCCAGGCTATACATGGTCAGTCAAGATTGACCGCTTCTCAGGAGGACAATCAATGAAGGTGGCTCTAATCTCAGCACCCTTTGAAGCGTTCGCCAATGACAAGGATTGCAATGGTAACAAAGTACGAGGCTATGCACAGCTTAATCACTACCAGTTTCTAAGGCCGGAAGATGGTACCGTAAATAATGGTACTCCTTTAACCCGGGAAGCATGGGATTGTATGGCTGAAGCTTACAGAATAGCCAGCCGTGACAACTGGGACCACTCAGATAGACAGACAGACTACTTTGATGTTAACTACTGGCTTTCCCTGGACATCGGTCGCTGGGACAAATCATTTATTAAAACTAGCTAACACATAAGCCCCGGCGGAGGCTTTGTATCCGCCAGAAAGGATAGAGACTATGAATATTTTACCTGTACCTGTAGTTTGTGAGTGCGGCTTTACTACTATGAACGCCGCCGCCGCTATTAAACACATCAAGGAAAAACATCCCGAAATGTGGATAGACTGGCCGGAAGACTACCCACACGATGACTGCCATTATTGCCAGAGACACCACGCCCTCTGTGCAGACTGTAATAATAGGGACTTGTATCTGTCCCCAGACAAGGAGGTTGAGAAATAATGTACTACACAACATTCGCACTAGCTAAACAGAAGGGGACTTGTATCGTAAGCTATAGAGAGTTTGCCAAGCATGTGGGTGGAATAAAGAGATATGGTAAAGATACCCTCATCCCCCTAACTGATATACTGGATGTCCTAGGCTTAAATGATGCCTTGTGGTGCCTGCGATGTACTACTGAAAATTGTGATAGAATGGTCCGTCTCTTCGCCTGTGACTGCGCTGAACATGTACTACACATCTTTGAGAAGGAATACCCTGATGATAAGAGGCCAAGACAAGCTATCGAAACATCCCGTAAATACGCTAACGGACATGCTACCCTCGAAGAGTTAGAAGCCACCGTGTCTGCTGCCTGGTATGCGGGCTGGTCTGCCACCTGGTCTGCTGCCGAGTATGCTGCCTGGTCTGCTGCCTGGTCTGCCACCGTGTCTGCTGTCGGATATGCTGCCTGGTCTGTCGCCATGTATACCGCCTGGTATGCCGCCAGTGATGCCGCCAGGTCTGCTGTCGTGTCTGCTGTCGGATATGCTGCCTGGTCTGTCGCCATGTATGCCGCCGGGTATGCCGCCGAGCGGGAATGGCAATCTAATAAATTCAGGGAATATATGGAGGCTAAGAAATAATGGAAACGATATTGATGGAAACGATATTGATGTTTATAGTCGGTGCTCTTTTGGGCATCACGGTTGCTGTCTCGTCTGTTTTATTTTATGAGAAGAAATGGAGTAAGGCCATCTCTCTAATACCTTGGATATACCTATTTGGAATATCCTGGCTGGCTTTACTTGCATATGGAGGCTAAAAATGATCATCAATTCAGAGGAACACTATATAGAATTAGCACAGAAAGTCCTGCTACTACTAGATAATGATGCGGGCATGAGAGATATGCCCGCATCAGAATGGACTATCATACTCAGCTTCGCTATCTTCCAGATAGGCGCCGAGTGCGCTAATGAAATGAGAAGGGAGGTGTAGACTATGCACGAAGAACTGAACAAGAAACTGGCAGAGTGGGCAGGGTTCTGTGACGCCCACTCAGGGACGAGTAAGGCTGGGATATCTTATTGGCAACCTGGAAAATATCCGCATAAAGCACCATGCCCCCGCTTCACCGAGTCCCTTGATGCCTGCTTTGAATACTTAGTGCCAAAGCTGTACTATATCGAGATTAAGTCTGCGTCTAATGTTCCTTTTGTTTCGGTAAAGATTAGCCATGAAAACAGGGACTACTATGGTAAACATGAGATACCTGCCCTCGCCATCTGTCTGGCTATTGAAAAAATAATTGGCCCTTCTGTATAACTAAGGAGGTGTGACTATGAAATGCAATAGTTGCCGTAGAGTAATGACAACACGTGCCGGGTCTGACTGGTCTGGTAATACCAAGTACCAGCGTTATATCTGTCGGTGTGGGCATAAACAACTGAACTATCACGAACCCTGGATTAAAATGAAAGATGGCTCATGGGTTAGCCCATTCAATGGAGGTAATTGATGGAGTGGCCAAACTGCGAGATTCATAATGTTGAATTGTTTGTTAACAAGGAAGGTAAATATATCTGTCCTCACTGCTTGGGTAAACTGTTAAAGGCTGAGATAGATAGCCATATGAGCACTATTTTTTGTAAAGTTAATGAAGCTCCGAAAAGAAAAGAAGGTAAATAATGTTATAAGGGGGCCGGAGAAGGGCTAGTCCGGCCCCCTTAAAGAAAGGAGGGAGAAAATGAAAAAGCAACTTAAGACTATCACGAATAAACTCGTCTGTCAAGTGGTAATAAAAGAGGAGGGCACGACTATGAAGTATAAGACTATCCTGGCCGACCCACCGTGGCAATATGGAAGTTGGGGCAAGCAAAGTAGCAAGAGCCACTTTAATGAGAAGTGGTCTAATAGAACTTTCCCTATGCCTTATAAGACTATGACTCTCAAAGAAATATCAAGCTTGCCTATTTCTAATTTAGCCGATGATGACTGTGAATTTTACTTGTGGACTACGCAGAAGTATCTACCTCATGCCTTTGAACTCATTGAACATTGGGGCTTTAAGTATTGCCAGACTCTAACCTGGTGTAAGACTCCAATGGGATTAGGTCAAGGTGGAGCCTATTGCCCGACTACTGAGTTTCTCATCCTCTCACGTAAAGGGAAGATGCCTAAAGTAAAGCGAATAGATAGCACATGGTTTCATACCAAGAGAACAGCCTCACATAGTACCAAACCTGAACTCTTTCAAGACTTAATAGAACAGGTATCTTATCCACCACGCCTTGAGCTTTTCGCCAGACGTAAGCGGTTAGGTTGGCACGTCTGGGGTAACGAAGTCGAATCAGATATTGAACTGTAAGGAGATAATAAAAGAGGGGGCTCAACACCCCCTCTTTCTACTGGTTAGCTTGGCTATCCTTTCTTTTAATATTTTATTCAGCTAATGACATAGTAAGTTGTGGCGAATATATATCCACATTAACATCATGCCCAGCTTTCAGAAGCCGATGTATCTGTGCTATATCCGCCGGTTCCAGTTCCCCCTCAAATGTTACCTGGGTAATCAGGAGTCTATCTATCTCTTCACCTTTATCCATGATTTTCCTGATTGCCGTTTTTGTTTTGATGTTATCTATGCCTCTGATTTCGATTCGCTGGTCGGACATTTATTATTTCCTCCTTATTTTATTTGTAATCTGACGATCATTCTACCATCTATTCTAGTACAATGGCATCACCCCCTGTTCCCAGATAGTCAAGATACTGCATGAATTTTTCTACCTCATCATCAATGGCAATATTCCTTTCACCCTTTGCAACTTCCCAAAGTAAATATGTTAACTTCTTCCGTATCTCTTCCCGAATCTGTAAACTCATCGATAACCTCCTGTAAGTCTCGCACTAATAGATAGATTGCACCTTGCTCCTCAATCTTCTTTTGAAATTCTATCTGCGCCGGTGACTGCTTCCCGCCATCCGGGGCTTTTGTTTCAAGAAAGTAGATTTGGCCTTCTCGTATCACCATCACATCTGCCGTGCCTTCAGGAGACAGTTTGATGCGGTAGTTCTTGTTCTTGCCCGGGACTATGATGCTCCCACTATTCAAGCGAGTGTGCCATACTTTCCCTTGATTCTGAAGGTATTGCAATAGCTCCAGGACTCCAGCTAATAGTTCACTCTCAGACATGATACTCCTCATTCACTCTTATTTTCATCCTATCCTCTCTTTGTAGGCTTGCCACGCTCTTGTTATACATCCAGGGAACCCAGATGTGGGAATCGTGGTTGCCAGTGTGACAACAATTAATATACGTTCTCACTGTTTTCAACCTGCCTTTTCAGCACTTCTTTGCGGATAAATAGCGGTGCATGGTGCATCAAATCCACTGCCGACCAACTCATATATTCGGATATATGCCATATAGTTTGACATTTCTGGCAGATAACATCATCAGAGTAGCCAACCTTTGTTTCATATTCATGTCTACATCTTTTAGTCACCTTCCCTCCCTCCTTTTATTATTCTGCCCGCCCCGTGCCCGCTGTGCAGTCGTACTTTCATGCACCGCCAGCCTATCAAGGTCAGTGTTAAATCCTGCACCTTCTCTCTGGCCGTAGTCGCGCACTTGGTGGCAATCAACACAGGTTCCTATGTTGTCGCTTCCTATTTCCTCACGATGTACACACTTGAGGTCATTCCCTTGTACTAATATCTTGGGCTTAATGATCATCACTTAACCTCACTCTCTTGAAGGTATAAACCCACACCCAATCATTATTAACCCAGAGATTCTTCGGGTTGATTGAGTCCCATAGTGCTGAGAAGTGGTGGACGTAACTTTCACCTATCCCGTCATAATAGTCACTGTCACCATCGCCAAAAACTCTATAAGGTAACACAACTCCTTCACTCACACAATCCTCACCTGTTATCTCCTGCAATCTCTCAGCTCTCACCGCTGTTATCTGGATGAAGTAGCGGGCTGCCCAAGCTGGCATGAAGAGAGGAGAACGCCATTCTCCATTCTCAGCAATCATGTTTACAGGTAAACCTTCAGGCCACGCCACTTTGTAATAAATATCGCCGTCTGTTGGATCGCTAGTCCACCATGCCTCTTTGATATAACAAACTTCGCCAACCTGGTAGCGAGGCTTGAACTGTTCCCCTTCTTTCGTACAAGGATATTGGCCATCGCTATTGTAATGAAAATGTGTGGGCTGTGGCTTTATTAACCTTCTTGTCTGCCACTCCATATCAGGTGAACTCTCAGCGATGGCTTTAATTTTCCACGGTTTGAATAAGATTCCTTTCATATCACTTACCCCCTTATCCTTTCTAATATTCACGCCTATCGGAACTATTTACCCTGCCACCCTACACCATAACACCTGTCACAGTCTGTCTCTCTATTCTTGCCTGTTTTACCAGTACCACCGCAGCCCCGGCACTTCACTACCTCATGGAAGTTCATTATCTTGACACCGTTCTGTAAGTAAAAATTGTACGTCTTCCCCATGACTGGCTTCGTGGCTTGCTTTACCTTGCCCACTGTGAGTAGTATCTCATCTTTCATGTCTCCAAAGTTATCAAGCTGTATCTCACAGTCAACATAATGCTGTGTCTGATACCCACCCATTGCATGACCCACGCCAGGATTCATTTGCAGTACCGCCACCAAAATCCCCTTGCCTATTGCCAGTTTTGCATCCCTTAATATTTGAGAAGCCTTGGAGTAATCACCACTATTGTCTATCCAGTCAATAAAGTTGATTCTGTCCTTAACTACATGCTCGGCAAAATCTTCCTGCACCGGGTACAACTCAAACTTATCCTCCCCATTACCGTTACTCCACTCTACCCAGTCCATCTTGTCCAATCTATCCAGGAATCTCGGCTTGGCTTTCATGTCTACATCCGTAAACTCATTACCCATGAGCACAGGATTAAACTCTATTAACTCGGCAACCCAATTCATAATCAGCCCTGTCTTCCCCTTATTGGTGAAACCTGTTATGAGAACCAGGTCTCCCTCATAGAACACGATGTCCCTGAAGAATGGCAACTCCTGTCCTGTCTCAAAGTCCCTGGGAAAGAATAACTCTATCGGCGGCTTTCTCTGGCTTTCATATACATTCACCCTCTCCACCTGCCTGATAATCTTGAACTCTCCCTGCCTCCCTGTCGGCTTAACTAACTTCTTACCCCTCAACTCCGGCATCATCTCCCTCACCCGCTCCCATGACCTTGTCCCTTTGACAACCTGTAACTCACTACGCACCCAGTCCAGGGTCACAGTCTGCCCCTCATGCCCGGATAATAATTCCCTGACCGTCTGTATATCTATTTCTGCCATGCTAAATCCTTAAATCGAAGACTTGCTGGCTACATCTCTTAGTTCTAGTAATTCTTCCTGTGTGAATACAAATGTATCCCTACCGTCTGGAAGCGAGCCAAAGTAGCGACTAGCTAACAGTAATACTACCTGCCTGATTATATTGCCCTCGGCTTCTCTTTTTACACTGTTTAACACTTCTTTTGCCCTATCATAATCTAGAAGTGCTTGAGCAGGTATTAGTCCTAGTATTTCTTTCTTTGTAAAATCATCCCGTCTTTGTATCATAATCTATCCCCCTATCACACGTTCCACACGTTTCACACGGAACACACGCACTATAAAACAAGCCTAGTTTGCGTGTCCAACGTGTGATAACGCCAAAATTTACGCACGAAAAAAACATTATGTAATCACACGCAAAACACACGCTAATCATATTTTGGTGCTTTTTGTAGTTGATTTTCCTTCCGGCCGGACAGATATTTCATTACCCCACCATACTTCCCTTCCAACTCTTCCATCCGGTAGTCCATCTCGATAATGTCCACCATTTTAACCTGATGTGCCTCATCAAAGTAGAGGTCATGAAGCATATCTATCCTGGCATGAAGGTCCGCATTACGGTGAGCCAGGAAAAGAATATCGTTATATGCTTGCTCTAATGTGTAACCTTCTGGGAGTTCTTTCATTTCTCTACCTTATGTTTATACATTTCTGCTATCTTTAAGGCGAGAGTCGCTAATTGTATAGCTTCTTTCACGACATCTTCAGGTTTGCCATCCCGATAGTATTCCTCAGATATAGCGTTAGATAATTCCCCTAATTCTTCAGTTGTGAAGGCCAGCCACTCAAAGGGGTTGTGGTCTTGTACCCCCCACTTCTCTAATTGATATAGATTCTCATGGCAGACTAAACTCCATAACCAAGGGTCTGTTAAACATAAATCTTCCATCTTCCCTCCTTTAATGGTGAGGGTCGGAGTGCCCACATTATGGGAGGCATCACATTAGCCCTAACCATCTTCAGCTTTCGCTGCGTGCCTACACACTCCGACCATCACCCCACCAATCTGTGCCAGCTACCTGGGCTGCAATCCCGAAGGAAGGCAGGCCGTTTGCGACTACAAGTCTGCTGTCGTCCCCGCAGGGTAGCCAGCTTTTTAATCGGTATAACCTCTGTGCAGAGTTTTAGTTCCTCTGTCTCGTTTCGGCACTAGCAAGTACATATTCTACTTTTAGCTAGTCGCACCGCTCCCTGGCAGTACAGCCAGCATCCCAGTAGAAGGGTTTAGCTATTAAATTCTTAAAGTCCTGCATCATGGCTGGCTGTTCCAGCTTAATCTACCGTCCTATAATCTAAGTTTACTCTCGCTGCTACCTCATCAAGAAGTTGCCTGGTTGTAGCGTTCCCTAACCAAGGTTGGCTCCATATAACATCCAGTATGTTAGCAAATGCTTCCGCCAGTTCAGGTATCATAACCAAATGACTTGTTTCTGGAGCGCACCATGCTTGAGCTGCTTTTCCCCTGGATAATTCGGTTGCCATTATTCCTCCTTCCCCCCGAAGGGGAGTGCTAGCTATTAAATTCTTAAAGTCCTAGATCGGATCCGATGGTGGTTCGTCCATAGCGTCATAGATACCTAGCAGCCACTCATTTTCAATAAACTCGTAGTGGAATCCCCCAGCCTTATCGGTTAACTTCTTATGGTACTTCTCCACAATATAGTCGGAGAGCCATGCCTCTGTGGTATTATTCGATTCCATTGAGCTTATCAAGTCTGCCTTGGCTTCCTCATCTATGCAATGTGGTTTACTGAACTCACCTTTGGTCGGCTTCTCTGTCGATTCTGTGGCCTCTGGTGGTGGCTCTGTGTGTTTATAGCACCATACAGGCTTGCCGTTCTCATCATAGATTTGGTTACCCTCTTTGTCTTTAACCGGATGAGCGAACGATTTCATCTTGCCCTTCATAAAAAACTCAGTGTCATGCTCTTGGCACCAGTGTTGCCCATCAGGTACCATTGTCGGCTTATCCTGCACGGGCTTCTCCGGTGTCGATTTCTCCGGATGTCTTTGGCTGAGAGCGTCATCATCCTCATCAGCAGATATCCCCAGGATACTAGACATGCCATATCTGCGTCCATAGGTCATTAGTGAGCCCATAGCCTGTGGATCTCCTGCATTGCCTATAGTGAAGCTACTGGACACCCACTCCCCTGAACTATGGCAGAGCACAGTCTCTATCACTATCTTCCCATCTTTACCACGTGTCCAGATGTGTTGCATTAAGCTCAATTCATTATCAGACAATGGCTTCTTGCATGCCTTAATAATATCCGATAGTGGCGCATAGGAGTACTTGATTTTAGCCCCTGATTTTGTTGTAAAGTCCACCTTAGCTGTGCGTTCTATGCCTGGGAATTGCCCTTGAGCCTTTGTCAGTGCGCCAGCAAGAGCAGCAATCGTATTAGACTTTTTCATTTCTTTTCCTCCTTCTGTAAATTATATATTGCTAGTTCTAGTTGTCTTATTCGCTCTTGATGCGGTTTAATAATTTCCGATGGGGAATGACGCTTGCGGGACATAGCACATAAATTCTCAATTCGGTTATCATCCCTTATACCATTGAGATGGTGAATTACCCATCCTTTAGGGATAACTCCATGTTCTTTTTCCCAGATAACCCTATGTTCAGCTCGTTGCTTTCCATCTACCCTCACCGAAACATATCCATCTGTATCAATAGCCCTTCCCCCTCTCCATCTTGCGTTTAGTTCCCCCGTCTGCTGTTTCTTGCGACCTCGTTTTGCCGAAAGAGTTATAGCCTCGCTGAAAGACCTCAACGGAATACCAGCTTTTAGTAGTCTTTGGTAGATGGCTTGGGGGGTTAGTCCCACATTCTCGCTAATTTCTATGGTAGACATACCTTGCTCATACAGTTTCTTGATGTAATCAGTGCTTACAGGACATCTCTGCGACCGAGGATTGTGTAAAGAAATACCACTTTTATGGACATGGTAGGCGATAACGCCATGAGTATGTCCTAACCGTCTGCCTATCTCATTCATAGATAATCCTTGCTGATATAACTCTACAACTTTCGCCATATCTACTGCCTTGCCTCTTGTTGGTTTTCCTTTCATGGTATCCTCCTATATATAGAATACCATAATTCTACCTTATAGTCAAGCCTTTAAGAGTTTTTGTAGGTTGTATATGTCTAGGCATCGTAGGAATATCTGCCATGCAACATTATAGTTAGTGATTACTTTTTCCTCGAAACCTTCATTCTCATCTCTACCTATCCGAAGTAAGTGTAAGGCTTGGGGAATGTAGTTATTCTCTTTTAATAGATAGGCATATGCTGAAATCTGCATTGTAGCTTCTGAGTAGAGAGCCTTACCAGTCTTGAAATCTAACAATGTGGCTATCCCGTCGAGGCTACAGAAACAATCTATTGTCCCTCCATATCCGTACTCCACTGAAATAAGTGGAACCTCTGCCTTAATTACCTTTATATTATGCCCCTTCTCCCACTCCCAGAAGGAGAGTAAACAGTTCTCAGCTAATTCTATCTGGCTCCTAGAGTATTCGCTAGTGTCCGTGTCTTTCCCTTTGAAATAGTCCAATATCATTTGATGTGCTAGCGTTCCAATATCAGCCATTCCATCACGGTACTTAGAACTGTCTATTCCCTGTAACCCCAGGTTATTAGCCCACTTCACCAACGCTGGCTTGTTCAGAACCCCAAGGATAGTAGTCACCCCAGGCACTCTAACACCATCAGGTAATTTATAGATGGTATGTGCCCTTGCCTTCTTACCGGTCTTAACTTTTTCCATGATTCCCTCCTTTATTTAATTCTCCATTCTTCATACGGTAGCATCCCGGGTAGATAATGTGCAGGTGGTTCGCCAGTTACCCAACAAACGGATACTACAAAAAACACCATTAGGAAAAATATTGAGATGCAGGCGAGAATGGATATAAATATGAACTTTGTTTTCATTATTTAACCCCTATCCTGGGACTTTCGTGCCATCCTGTAGTTTATAGATGGTATGTGCCCTTGCCTTCTTGTCGGTCTTAACTTTTTCTATGATTCCCTCCTTTATTTAATTCTAAATCTTCAGCTCGATGCGATTTTATAGCGAAAGGCATTATCAGCTTTTTAATCTGTTGATACTCAGGCTCATCACAGTCTAAACAGGCTACATGAGCTAGGAGTTGATAGACTATTCTCATATCCACCGTCACATTGTTGATGCCGCACCATAGAGGCCAGCATGAGAAATCCAGGTCAGCCCCTCGCAGGTTAGCCCCTCGCAGGTAAGCCGCTTCCAGGTCAGCCCCTCGCAGGTCAGCCGCTTGCAGGTCAGCCGCTTGCAGGTTAGCCCCACGCAGGTCAGCCGCTTGCAGGTCAGCCCCTCGCAGGTTAGCCCCTCGCA
>Ga0180007_10007313_pt1 | contig 10474 bp, 12 predicted proteins | sample MM_PC_MetaG_FD_121122 | JGI IMG/M metagenome (GOLD analysis project Ga0180007, IMG submission 121122) | Groundwater microbial communities from the Aspo Hard Rock Laboratory (HRL) deep subsurface site, Sweden - MM_PC_MetaG | ecosystem: Environmental > Aquatic > Deep subsurface > Groundwater...
CCTGTGGGTCGGAAAGGGTGGTGACGTAACCTTTAGGTTTGTTGAGGAGGATATAGATGAACCGTTCCTCGGCGACAACTTCTTTGCCGTCAAAGTAAACCTTCTGCTTTCCGGGGGTAATCTGTTCCCCCATGGCGGTGATGACCTTCCCGTCCACTTGCACCCTTCCCTGGGCAATGTACTCTTCTGCCTTGCGCCGGGAGGCAACACCACATCTGGACAGAAATTTTTGAAGACGAAGCGGACTGGGCATGGTCAGCGTAGATGGGAGGGGAGTAGTTTGCTAATACGCGAGTCAACAAGATTACGCGTGGCCTCGTCGACTTCAAGGACATCTGTGTACCAGGGTTTCATGCGGCAGTCAAAAATAATGGGAGGGGTGAGCCCGACATGGAAGCGTTGGACCTGGGTTGCTGAACCGTGTATGTCGGCTGCTGGTTCGAAACGGGTGAAAAAGGTCCAGAGAAACTCCTGTAGAGAACATGTCGCCTCCTCACAGTTGTCCACCAGGAGGACAACCGACCACTCGGCAAAGGCAGGGGCTACGGCAAGGGTTGCGGCAAGATCGGAATTGTCCTGATACGCTGTTGCCTGGACCACGAGGGTTCCGGGGAGATAGGCTTTTACCTTTTGGCAGTCGGCAGGAAGGTCACCTGTGAACTCTAAGGGCAGATCCCGTACTTTTTCTTTGCCCAGACCCATCATCATGGCCTTGGAGCCCTTGTTGACTGAAGGGCCGGTGTAGTCAAGGGTATCCTGGGAGACGTTGGCAAAAACAAAGAGGTCTCTATTCCAGTGGATACGTTCCAGCACATGGGTCCAGAGGCTGGGAAAATTACTGATATCAATGTCACCGTCAGTGAGAATGAGAAACTTGGTAAGCGAGAGCTGTCCTTCGCCCAGGATACGCAATCCACTGGCAAAGGCTTCCCGTGGGTACCGGTCGGCGACACGGGCAGAGGCGAGACAGTGAAATCCGGTTTCACCATAGGTTTTCAATTCACGGACGCCCTTCATGACCAGAGGAAAGAGGGGTGAGAGTAGATCCTGGAGATAGTCACCGATAAAATAGTCTTCCTGTTTGGGTCGGCCAACCACTGTTGCCGGATAGATGGCATTGTTTCGGTGGTAGAGATGAGAGACCTGGAATACCGGATAGTCGTGCTGTAGAGAGTTATAGCCGTAGTGATCACCAAAGGGGCCTTCAGGCCTGCGCACATGGGGAGGCACTATGCCTCTTACTGCAAACTCGGCATTGGCTACCAGGCGATGGCCTCCTTTTGGATCCGGAGTCATGTCAAGTTTCTTGCCAAGCAGCAGCGAGGTGAGCATCAGTTCCGGTATATCTTCGGGCAGTGGTGCAATGGCTGCCAGCATCAGTGCTGGAGGGCCGCCGATATAGAGCGTCAAGGGCAGGGCCTGATTGAGTTTTTCAGCTTCATGGTAATGGTAGCCACCTCCTTTGTGAATTTGCCAGTGGATACCGGTGGTCGTGTCGTCGTGTCTCTGGATACGGTACATACCGAGGTTATGTCCCTTGCCGCCAGGATGTTCGGTATAGACCAAGGGGAGAGTGACAAAGGCGCCACCATCACTGTGCCACGAGGTAAGCATGGGCAGGCTGCCAAGGCGTGGCGGAAATTGGCAGTTTTCCAGGATAGGCCCCTGCTTTTTTTCTTTGAGGCCGATTTTCAAACCGTCCTGGATAAGATGGCGATTGTCCCACAGGGTCTTCATCTTTAACGGCATCAATGATTCGGTGAGGTTGACCAGATCACGAACAAATTGTTGTGGTTTGGAGCCAAAGGCGAGTTCCAGTCGTTTTGCTGTACCAAAGAGATTGGTGACAACGGAAAAATTGCTGCCCTTGACCCGAGTGAAGAGCAACGCCGGCCCCTGTCGTGCAATGACACGACGATGTATCTCTGCAATTTCCAGATACGGATCAACTTCCTCATCAATTATCAGGAGCTGATTCTCGCTACGCAGCAGCTCGAGAAAGCTGCGCAGGTCGTAGAAGATGTCGTGAGCGGCCATGGCTATTTTTCCTCAGGATGGTGATGGGGAGACTGTTCGAGGAGAAACAGCCGGTGATATTCGTCTTCGCTCAGATTATTTTTGAGAATGCCTGTAAAAAAATGGACCACATCCTGGATTTCCTCACTGGAAAGTCTGCCGGCAAGTACGTCGGCGAAGTCAGGTCTGCCGGCAAGCTGCAGGAAGCAGGAGAGGGAGGAACGGTCAAGCTCCAGGTTCAGGCCAAAGCACATCTGATGGGGATCAATCTTCATAAGTTCGTGTTGGATGAGAGTCAGTCAGCAGGAAGAAGCCGCCAGTGGATTTTTCTGGTTCTGGGACCATCGAATTCGCAGAAAAAAATCTTTTGCCAGGTGCCAAGTTGCAGGCGGCCACTATCGACTATAATGGTGAGTGACGAACCCATGAGTGATGCCATGATATGGGAAGGCGAATTTCCTTCCCGGTGGCGGAAGGGAAACTGGAGAGGAACCATTTGCTGGAGACCATTGATTATGTCGATTTGCACATCGGGGTCGGCACCTTCGTTGATGGTCAGTCCTGCCGTGGTATGGGGATTGTAAAGACAGCAGATACCTCCCGTGATTCCAGACACATGAATCTGATCTTGCACCTCGGAGGTTATATCGACGAGGTGCATATGCTGTGTTGTGGATACTGTAAAATTGCCGCTGTACATATCAGGAGTTGTCTTCATAAAAAGAGCTGTGTGTCGATGGCTACAGCAGGCAGCCTGCAACTGTATCGTAAGCATGCGGCCTGGGCAGAGAACTTGTTCCAAGCCGCATGTCAAATCACAGACTGTTAATTCTGCAGCTGCCAGTGTCCGTTCTGATCACGGCAGGCAGTAGTGTAAGTGGTTTCTACTTTTCCATCAATGACAGCCTGGATTTCTGCCTGACGGCAAGGTTGACTCGTCGTTGGATTAGTATAAGCCGGTTGCGGTGTAACTTTGTAACTGTTGCCACTGTCCGGATTGCGCCAGGCATTTGTCTGACCTGAGACTCCGCGTTCGTAGACATGGTTCAGCTGCTCTCTGTCGTATTTGTCCATCTCATTGCCAACCATGTACCCCAGCATGGTACCTACGGCTGCTCCAATCAGTGTGGCTTCAGTATTGTGGCCAATGGCCTGGCCAATCAGTGCGCCTGCCGCAGCACCTCCACCGGCACCTACTTGAGCTTTATTGGCTCCGGCACAGGAGGAAAGTAAAATGGCAAGGCTAAGGAGAGCAGGGAGGAGGATGGTTTGTTTCATGGATGGACTCCTTGAATATTGAGGGTTTCTGTTGTCGCACAGGATTTAAGATGCTGTTGAATAATTAGTCATGACAGACGGTTTGTCAATCTTTTTTAAGGCTGTGCGGCAGCTGCTTTTTCGTGATGCAATTGAAGAATTACTACTGGTTAGCTGGTTGAGGAGTTCCTCAATGTTTGAAGGTTTGAATCCTTCGCGCCTAGTGGACTGCAGTTCTTCATTGAAACGAAAGAGTTGCTTGTGTCGGGTAGCGATGATGGCTATATCCGGTTCATACCCGTTTTTCCAGCGCATGGAGTTGCTCCAGAAGTGATTTGCTGCTGCGCAGTTCCTCGATTTCTTCAAGCAGGTCCAGGGCCAGGGCTGTGCCGGGAAGATTGACTTGCAGGTCTTCCTGCAGGCGGATGGAAATCTGTATCCGTTTGATCTCAACCGCGCCGAAGCGCCAGCTTTTGGGATTGTTTCCCTGAGGTGAGAGAATACCTTCGTCAATCAGGTCATGGATAAACTGGGCATGGACTCTGCAAAGTCTGCAGAGATCTTTAAGGCAGTATGCACTGGTCTCGTCAAAAACTGTACACTGGATGTCGGTTTTCATGATGTCACACCAAGGTGTCTGCGGGGGTTGAATGACATGGTCTCCGCCATTTTGCGATAGAGTTCCCGGTCCGATTTGTTCGCTGGGTGGGGAGTCATGATGGCAAGGGTCACATATTGATCACCACTGACTGTTGAGGAGGAAAGTCCCCTTCCCTTGAGGCGCATTTTTTTTCCGGTCTGGGAATTTGGCGGGATTTTCAGTTCCACAGTGCCGCCAAGGGTGGGGACTTGGATCGTGGCCCCCAAAGCTGCTTCCCAGGGCGTGATGGGAAGGGTGAGCATGATGTTCCTGTTGTCGGCGCTGAAGTGGGGGTGGCTGGCAAAAACGATCTCCAGATACAGATCACCGTTCGAATCTTTGCCGATCCCGGCTCCTCCCTGGCCTTCAAGTCTGATACGCTGGCCCTCGGTGACGCCTTTTGGAATAGTGATGTGCAAGGTGTGGGGGCTGGTGAAGACATGACCGTTTGCGTCAACGGTGGGGCGCTGCAGGGTCACGGTCTGCTTGCTTCCGCGGAAGCTATCCTCCAGGCTTATGACGATTTTTGCATGGAGATCCTGACCTTTTCTGTAAAATGACGGGTCTTGTCCGTGAAAAGTTTGTGCGCGAGTGAATGGACTTCGTGTACCAAAAAGAGATTCAAAGAAATCACTGAACTGTGAGGCACCGGCCTGGGTATATTCTCGACCTTGAAACTCGAAGCCTTTATCCCAGTTGGGTGGTGGCTTGAAGTCCTGTCCTGCCTGCCAGTTGCTGCCGATCTTGTCGTAAGCCGCCCGTTTCTCGATATCTTGCAAGACCTCGTAAGCCTCACCGATTTCCTTAAATCGTTGTTCGGCGTTTGGGGATTTGTTGATATCCGGATGAAATTTTCTGGCGAGTTTCCGGTAGGCCCGTTTTACCTCATCCTGGGTGGCATTGCGCTCTATTCCCAGAGTGGCGTAATAGTCTTTGAATTCCATTCTGAATTTCTACCCGTTGGGGACCTCTCTTGTTGATGAACTCTTAGGAGAAAGCTCTTTCAGGCTTGATCTTATCTTGACACAGTTTTATCATACCGCATACTATACTAAATTAAAGGAAAAAAAGGTTGTAAGAGTTTACCGGAGGAACTATCAACTTGGTGAACTCTTACAAAAAAAAAGCATGAAAGATTGTGTGTATCTTATTGGCTGTCGTGCTGTGGGCAAGTCCAGCATAGGCATGGAACTGGCCAAAAGGCTTGGCTATGAATTCCTGGATACCGACACCTTGATTGTCGGAAAAAAAAAGGCTTCTGTAGCAACTATTGTTGCAGAGGAAGGGTGGCAGGGCTTCCGGAAGGTAGAAAACGAGGTGCTGTCCGAACTCAGGGACAGAAACCATTGTGTCGTTGCCACCGGCGGAGGCGCAATTCTGCACCGCGATATCTGGTTGGAACTCAAAAAACAGGGACAGGTTATCTGGCTCACTGCTGATCTTGAAATCCTCTGTGAGCGTCTACGTCTGGACCTCTACTCCGAGACTCTCAGACCGAGCCTGACGGGTAAAGATATCTGTCAGGAGCTGGGTGACATCCTGATAGAACGGAAGCCTCTCTACCGGGAAACAGCAGATATTGTAGTGGATACCGGGAAAATGACTGTGACCGAGGCGGTTCACTTTATTGAACAGCAGGTAGTGGGGAGTTGAGGGTGAAAAATTCTGCGCGAATTGGCAGGTACTTTTTTTGCTGAAAACTGAAAACGTTATTTGATGTCTGTACAAAGGATTACATACCAATGGCAGGAAATACTTTTGGCAAGGTCTTCCGGGTAACCACCTGGGGAGAATCACACGGTACCGGGATAGGCGCTGTTATTGATGGCTGTCCTCCCGGGATCATACTGGATCCGATTCTGCTGCAGGCGGAGATGGATAGGAGACGCCCGGGACAGGGGGGAGCATCGAGTCCCCGCAAGGAGCCTGACCAGGTAGAGATTCTTTCCGGTATCTTCACACCTCCTGGAGAAGATGTATCCTATACCACCGGGACTCCCATATCGCTGGCGATTTATAATAAAGATGCTCATTCCAAGTCTTATGATACACTGCGTGATATCTTCCGTCCGGGACATGGTGACGTCACCTATCTGGCCAAGTACGGTATTCGTGATCATCGCGGGGGCGGCAGGGCATCGGCTCGGGAAACAGCAGCCAGAGTGGCAGCAGGGGCTGTGGCAAAACAGTTGCTTGCCACTCATGGCATCGATGTCTGTGCGTATACCGTGGCTCTCGGAGGTATCAAGGTCCGGGAACGAAACCTTGATATCATCAACTCCAACCGTTTTTTCTGCCCTGATGCAGAGGCGGCGGAGAAAATGGAGGAACGGGTGCGCCTGGTTCGAAAAGAGGGTGATACCCTGGGCGGTATTGTGGAGATCATTGCCGACTGTCCGGCTGGTCTTGGCGAACCTGTCTTTGACAAACTCGAGGCTGAATTGGCCCATGGCCTGATGTCCATCGGGGCGGTGAAGGGTGTGGAGGTCGGAGCCGGTTTCCAGGTGGCGGATATGCTTGGATCTGAAAATAATGATCCTATCAACCCGGATGGTTTTGTCTCAAATAATGCGGGCGGCATCCTCGCCGGTATCTCCAATGGCAGTCAGATTGTCCTTCGGGTTGCCGTGAAGCCCATTCCCTCCATCTCCAAAGAACAGCAGAGCGTCAATCTGCACAATGAGGCCGTGACAATCCAGGTCGGGGGGAGACACGATATCTCTGCCATTCCCCGTATCATTCCGGTTTGTGAGGCCATGGTTCGTCTCACCCTGGCAGACCATCTTCTGCGTCATATGGCCATCATTTTTCCAGGGGAGTGACATATGAGCAGGCGAGAGGAATCTGTTCGTCAGATCTGGATGGTGAGCCGTGAGTACGGCAAACTTGCAGGTGCCGGGGGGATAAAGGATGTGGTTTCTCAGCTGGCAGTAACCCTTGCTCGTTGGTCTGGGCGTTCTGTACATGTGGTACTGCCTCGTTATGGGTTCATGGAGCCTGAAGAGTTGGGCTTTCAGTTGCTTCCGGATCCTCTGTACCCCGAAAAAGAATTGAGCTTTGAGGTTGATCTCAATTATACGAATGAAGAGAGACGGGAGCGTGTTCGGGTCTGGACTGCGTCCCAGGGCAGGGTGACGCTCTATCTTTTGGGGGCTGAACGCTTTCGGGAAAAACAAGGTGTCTATACCTACACAGCAAAGGAAGAGGCCCTTCATCCCTGGCAGAAAAAAGGGGAAGGTCATCTTGATTATTTTGCCATGAATGTCCTTTTGCAGAAAGGTGCCCTTGATCTGATGGTCCTCCTTGGTTACCGCCCCGATGTTATCCACTGCCATGACGGGCATACTGCAATTCTACCGGCATTGCTTGCTGAGCATCCAGGTCTGCGCCATTATTTTCGTAATACCGGATCAGTGGTTACCATTCATAATGGCGGAAAAGGCTATCACCAGGAAGTGGCTGATCTTGCCTTTGCCCTTGCCAGTACCGGTCTGCCTCGGCAGGTGATCATGAAGAGCAGGCTGGATGAGTGCTTTGATCCCTTCCTGGCCGGAGCTGCAACTGCGGTGATGAATACGGTCAGTGAAAATTATGCCCGGGAGCTGCAAGAGACTGGAGATGATCGTCTCACAGGGTGGCTCGGTCATACTCTGTTGGAAAGAGGTGTTCTTCTGGAAGGGATCACTAACGGTATCGATCCTGATGAATTTTCTCCTGTCAAACATGAAAAAAGCGGTATTGCTGCAGCCTTTGATCCTCTGGGTCTGTCTTCTCTTGCCGGGAAGCAGATATGTAAACGGGCTCTGCTGCAGCTTGTTACCGAGGGAGGGAAGGTGGCAGGGGTCCGTCGATCCGGTTACCTCGACAGTAACCTCTCCACACCGCTTGTCACTTTTATCGGTCGGCTCAGCGAACAGAAAGGGGTCAATGTCCTGATTGGTGCATTAAAACATCTTCTTGCCAAAGAAGTGGATTTTCGTTTTTTGCTGCTTGGAACCGGCAGTCAACAAGATGAAGAGCTGTTGGTGCGTCTCGCCGAAAAGAAAGAGAACAAGGGAAAGATCTGTATCCTGCGTGGGTTTGATCCGGCACTGGCCAACAAGATTTATGCGGCAGGCGATTTCTTTCTGATTCCATCTCAGTATGAACCCTGCGGGCTGACGGATTTCATGGCCCAGCTCTTTGGTAATCTGCCCATTGTTCATTATGTGGGCGGTCTGGTGAAGGTGGTAGATGGAAAAACCGGTTTCACCTATCAGGAGCAGAGTGTGTCCGCACTGTGCCAGGCAATCGGACAGGCCTTGCGCCTCTATTCAGCAGACCCTGGTGCAATCCGAAAGATGCAGCGCCAGGCAGTCCAGTTGATTTTAGAGCGATACACCTGGGGAGCGGTCAGTAAAGAGTACCTGAAGCTGTATAAAAAGGCAAAGACACAACGGCTTGGGATGAGATCCGCTGGGCTTGAATCCGCCAGATAAGCATTGGCAAATAACAGGAAGAGATGTTTTCACCCAGAATTCGGGGTGACAGGTTATTAACAAGACGAAATATCTTTCTTAAGAGGCAGGGCATCTGCAAGTTGCTCTGTGATCCCATTATTGCACAGGAGGCTGGACATGACAGTTAAAATAGGAATAAATGGTTTTGGCCGTATCGGCAGAAATATTTTTCGTGCCCTTGGCAAAGATCCGGCCTTTGCTGATGTTGAGATTGCTGCCATCAATGATCTGACAGATAATGCAACTCTGGCTCATCTCTTGAAATACGATTCCGTGATGGGGGTCTTTGCGTCTGAAGTGGGAAGTGATGAAGATGGAATCATCGTTGACGGTCGTCATATCAGGGTTACCGATCACCGTAATCCGGCTGATATTCCCTGGGGAGATGCTGGTGTAGAGTATGTTGCTGAATGTACAGGGATCTTTCGCGACAGTGACAGTGCTCAGAAGCATCTCGACGGGGGGGCTGCCAAGGTGGTGATTTCTGCTCCGGCCAAGGGAGACATCAAGACCTTTGTCATGGGGGTGAATGAGGATGAGTATGATCCTACTGTTCATCATGTGGTTTCCAACGCTTCCTGTACAACGAACTGTCTGGCACCTATGGCCAAGGTCATTCTCGATAATTTTGGCATCAAACGGGGACTCATGACCACGGTTCATGCCTATACCGGTGATCAGCGTCTTCTCGATTTTCCCCATTCTGACCTGCGTCGGGCAAGGGCCGCGGCCCTTTCCATGATCCCCACCAAGACCGGAGCCGCAGCTGCCGTAGCCCTGGTCATTCCCGAATTGAAAGGAAAATTTGACGGCCTGGCGGTCAGGGTGCCGACTGCCAATGTCTCACTGGTGGATGCTGTCATGGAGGTGGAAAAAGAAACATCGGTCAACGAGATTAATCAGGCCCTGAAGGACGCTGCCAACCGTTACCTCGGTTACAGTGACCTGCCGCTGGTCTCTATAGATTTTCAGGGAAACGGGCATTCGTCCATTGTTGACGGTCTTTCAACCAAGGTCATTGGAACCACGATCAAGGTCATGTGCTGGTATGACAATGAGTGGGGATATTCCAATCGGATGCTTGACCTTATTCTGCACATGGAGGCTAATAAGGCCCTGTAGATGCAGAGTTGTCACTATTCCAGTGAAATGGGTACTGAAGTCGGTTGAGTTCGTTTTTGTAATACGGCATTGAAATACGCCCTTGAAATCTCACGGGAAAAGGTGTAGGGAATAATAAAGAAAGTATCAGGGAGAAGATTGCCTCTCTTGATCAGTTCTTTATCATTTTACATTAGGAGGAAAATATGAAAGCAACAGTTATTGCTGCTCTCGGAGCAGGACTGCTTATGGCCGCAACGGCAGGGGCTTCAGGGCAAGATACCCATTGGGGTTATAGCGGACATGAGGGACCGGAGTTCTGGGGTGATCTTTCTCACGATTATGCCATCTGCAAGACTGGAAAAAACCAGTCCCCTATTGATGTTGATTCCCTGGTTGAGGCAGAATTGAGCCCCATTGTTTTTCAGTATAATGCTGTTCCTCTGGACATAGTCAACAATGGTCATACTGTTCAGGTGAACTATGCTCCAGGCTCTACCATCACCGTGAATGGCCACACCTACAACCTTCTGCAATTTCATTTTCACACCCCCAGTGAAAATACGGTGAAGGGTCAGTTCTTTGCCATGGAAGCCCATCTGGTTCATTCTGATGATGCCGGAAACCTGAGCGTGGTTGGGGTTATGTTTGAAGAGGGGGCGGAGAATCCTTTTCTGGCAGGGATTTGGTCCCATATGCCGGAAAAGGCCGGGGTGAGTAAATCCCTGCCAGAGGTCACTCTTAATGTCAAAGATATGCTGCCTTCCAATAAATCCTACTATCGCTTCAATGGCTCTCTCACCACCCCGCCCTGCAGCGAAGGGGTCAACTGGATGCTTCTGCAGAATCCGGTACCTGTCTCTAGGGCTCAGGCAGATAAGTTTCATACTCTAATGGGTGGAGACAATAACCGGCCGGTGCAGCCTGTAAATGCACGACCGATATTGCAGTAGGCCGAAAA
>Ga0180007_10007314_pt1 | contig 10474 bp, 18 predicted proteins | sample MM_PC_MetaG_FD_121122 | JGI IMG/M metagenome (GOLD analysis project Ga0180007, IMG submission 121122) | Groundwater microbial communities from the Aspo Hard Rock Laboratory (HRL) deep subsurface site, Sweden - MM_PC_MetaG | ecosystem: Environmental > Aquatic > Deep subsurface > Groundwater...
TGGTCGATGCCGTCATCAGTGGTATAGATGACTCGCAGGGCAACCGTATCGGGACCACCGGGAGTACCGTCTTTCTTAGGATAGTTGAACATGTTGAAGCGGGCTTCCTTCCAGACGACATCCGCGTCCAGCAGGGGCAGACCACCCACTACATAGGTTTCTGGATTTAATGATACTGGGCACATAATAGTTTTCCTTTTGCAGAGGAGTTTTAATTTAAGCAGGAAACCATCCCTACTTACCCCACCGCACTAACTCGTTGTACTGGCTTTTGGTTGAGCGTTTCTGTTGTGTCTGCTTAATCAGTTGACTGGCATCACCTCCTTTTGCTTAAGTATTCAGGTTTGTGGTATATCCCGTTCCACAAGTCGTGCAATCTCCTCTGCGACCTCGAGCAGTCGTTCATAGTAGTCAATATCAATAGCACGCTGTCGCGCTACCAGTGCCTTCTCATTGCTGGTCAATAGTAAGTAGTCGCTTATCAGTGGTGGTGATTTCATAACTCGACCTTTCTAAAAGACTACTTAAAAGACTCAGGACATTAATTCTACCATGTTCTTGACAGTTTGTCAATACCCCCCCCTTATACCAATGGTTCTGGCACACTTTTCAGACTGCCCTTTACCCCACCCTTTCGGTTGTTGCGTTCTTTGTCCCAATATGGTGTCTTACACTTGGCGCAACGAATAGGACGAAGATTGCGGGATGCCCACTCATAGCCACAACGTAGACATTTATGAACGTAGACCATACTCCACTCCTTGTGCAAAGTAAGCAACCTGATGTACAGGAACATGACCTTTGACTTCTTCTACTGACAGCACAGACGGAGGCCGCAACCTAAACTCACGACCCCAAAACCACAACAGGGCGGTACTGTTTACATTCCAATATCCTTTTCCACTTCCAGTCCGCACCGATAATGCCCTAGTATTGCCTGCTGCACCCTCGACAGAAATCTGCCTAACATACTGGTCAACCATTATCTTCTCCTGCTCGGTGGCTTTGAAGATAACACGACCCTGACAACCCTGCTTGTCGTGTTCATCGGAGTGCAAAGTTACCCCACGCTGACCCATAAGTAAGATGCTACCGAAAACTGCTTGCCACTCATCCAAGAACAAATCTCGTACCGAATCACCAACAAAGAACCATAATCCAGATTTGCGAGCAACAGCAAATCCAGTGAACCAGAATAGAGCAGGACAAGAGCGGATTTTACCACCCCCGATAGACCGCTCTCCAGACGACCCACCCGAATAACCACTAGTAATATCTCTAATCTCTCGCCCAGACAGGGCTACCCGCTTTCCCCGAAATTCTCCCGAGACATACTCCACTTCTGCCCGCCCTGTCCTCCTATCCACAGATGCTACTCGACAGACACCACTTGCTGTTTTGATGAACTCACCTTTGTCAGCCATTAGACTACAACCTCCGCTTTGAACTTGTTATCCTCGTTTCCCCAAACCGTGAAACCTTCGCGCTGTTCTCTACCAAACATATCAAGGCGAGGTTCGGGACTTACGGACTTAACCAAGTCATAGAACTCATTGGGCTTGCGAGAATGCTCCCTGACCTTTGCTGAGAAATCCAAACGCTTCCCCATTTGAAGCAAAGGTAGACTACCGATGTGAGCAAATAGACAATGCTCGGTAGAATACATAAAACTGAATGGGGTAAATCCCACATTCTTTACCCAAGTGAGCAGACACTGGTATTTAGCCTCCCACCCTTCCAGCAAAGCAAGAGCATCCGGCAAATGTTTATGGGTTGTCCAGAGATAGATATGGCAACCGTCCTCGGACGCGTACCTCGGGATAGGCAAGTCCGCTATCTCGTCCAAGGTCATTGTTGGATACTCAATATCAAACTGATTAGGACGATTATCTCGCAGAACCTTCTCTATCGGCCATGGAGGGTCTATCGAGATAGTACGATACTTGCCCTCAACAGGTAATGGTTTAGGGACAGATTGTCGCTTAATCTCATTAACAAGCTCACGGTGATTGACCTTCTCAACATCCTGGTTATAACGAACTTGTTCCACAATACTTTCTACTGACCTAGTTGGGACCGCTTTAGCTAACTGAACAACCTTAGCTGTGGTCAAGTAGGCCAAATCCTTATCCACCACCTCTTTAGCTACTCTTTCCTGCAACTCAGGAGAAGGCAGACGACTTATCTCATAAGCAGCTCTACCATCCAATTTACCTGATTCAACTAACGATTTTATGCCATGGCATAATTTGGAACTCAAGGCAAACAATCTGGCTACCATAGTCTGTGACATACCAGATGCAGAAGCAAACTGGCTTTGATTCATACTATACATTTCACAGTGCTTAAATACAGACTCCGCCAGTTCCATCACAGGAACATCCTCATGCTCAGTGTTCTCAGCAAACTGCATCTCTCGCGCCTTCTTGTCATCCACATCCTCTCGAACAATACAATCTATCTCTACCGACCCATCCAGTTGAGTAGCCCTAAACCGTCTCTCGCCGACAACGACCATATACTTGCCGTCCCCACACGGACGAACCGTAATCGGCTGGATAAGTCCAAGCGATTCTACGCTACCCAGAAGCTCAATTATCTTTTCCATATCAAAGGTCTTGCGAGGCTGGTCTGGGTCTGGAATGATATTTTCTATTTTAATCTTCAATGCTTCCTCCTAAAATAATACTTACCCAATAGTGTAACACAACCAAGTAAGTTTGTCAATACCCTAGACCAAAACTTCTGGAACATTTTTCAGGCTGCCCTTTACCCGCTCTTGAAACCATTTGGCGGCAAGATGTTTATAACGTCGCCAATATGAAGTAAAAACATCGTCTATAACTAGCACTTCACAAACATCTTCAAAACTTCGGCTACCCCGACCACACTCCTGCTGGAAGACACCCATAGTCAAGTATGCAGCCCAATCCTTATCCTCGGCAACACGAGCTATAATTACTTTGTTGCTGATGTCGGGAAACGGCATTTTTCCGATTACGATATAACGGCAAGAATCGTCCTCAAAATTCCAACCAGTAGTAACCGTTGGACTGACCAACACGGCAGGTGCGGTTGCTGCCTTGAACTCCGCAACCACTTGTTCTGTGCTACCCTTGTCGTGGAAGTGCATAATCTCCCAAAACGCAGACAAGTGGCGTATAATTTTAGCCCGTGCATAACTCACGGGGAATACAATCCCCTTGCGGTCTAACCTGCGCTGGATAATCTGGTCGATACGGGCTGCCCACACATCATAACCTGCAGCATCTGTTTTATGGTTAAGCCAGATAGTCGGTATATGCCATATCGGTGTATTCTCGGCGGGGAAGTAGGAAGGGGCATCTATCCAGGTTCGATCAGCGTCCACACCAAGATAATCACAGGTCTTCTGCGACAATATAGCCGACATAAGCATAACCTTTGGAACTTCACCGAACAACTTCTCCGCATGGTTTGCGACCCACTTGGGAGTAAACTTGTAACCGTACTTTGTCTCCTCTATAACCCAATCCTCGTCTACGGTAGCCAGCTCTGTAAAATGACCCTTCAGGCTCTTGGCGGAACGCAACGCGCTAACCACATGACCGGGAGCGTACTGACCTTTGTCCCGATACTCCTGGGCATCCAATTCTATTCCAGACGCAAACTGCTCAACATCGGGCAAATAACGGATAGCCCACCGCTGCCATTCTTTCCAGTGGTCAACAGTAGTCGGGAACTTAATGCCCAAGGGCTGTAAATCAAGACGGGCTAGATGGATAGTCAGAAAGCCCTCAACAGCATCAAAAGCTTTGTGTGCCTCATCAAAAATAACCAGACCCACCTCGCCCAATCCGGTACCCTGATTACGCTGATGCAGCCAATAAGCATAGTTGGTAATCACTAGATTGGATTTTACAGCATTATCCAGTTGTGTTTGATACGGGCATATCTTTTTAACATCGCAGGTCGTGCCGGCTCGGCAGGGACCATCATCAGCCTTTAACATTGGCAGTAACAGGCAACGGAAGTTGTTTCTGCCAATTACGTTAACGCCGTCCATCAGGCAGGTATCAGTGGTGTACTGGCTTTGTAGACCTTTTGTATCCGTGACAATAACTGTCCTAGTCCCAGCATAATGAGCGGTAAGTAATGCAGCTAGCGTTTTGCCTGTACCTGTTGGCGCCGCTAATCCCAAGAACCGCTTCTTGCTGGAATACCAGGTCTTTATGTCCTCGTATACTTTTTCTTGACCAGGATACCAGTTTTCGAACCAAGGTATACCGAGGATTTCTTTGGGAGTGGGAGTAGTCAAATTACCGTCTCCTCTTCCCAGACCTGTTCCTCACACGCCGCATCGAACTCCTTGTTCCATAATATAGTCTCCGCCAGTGGAGGCAGGTCGCGAAAGAATGCTCCCTTACGCTCTGCTGTCCAACCTACATCAGGGAATTCGTACTCCAAGACACAACCACAAGGTTCTAACTTCTGGGTAATGGTAACTCCCAGTTCCCCAGCTGCGGCAATGATGCTCTCTGGGTCAGCATGTATGTTGATACTTGGCTTAACCATCGGAGGCTCTCCGACTCTCCTGCCTTTGGCTCGAGTACGCCGCTTGTCTTTGTGCTTCTGGCTATTGCTCATCGCTATTTGCCTTTCCTTTTACTTTTCCCAAAGGTACTGCCAACAGAGTTAGAAAACTCTTTCCCTAATCCACAATAGCGGCACCGACCATTTGAGGTCTTACCACCAGCGGACTCGATAATCCAGTGGTGCATCCCCGATGGAGATTTCGGGCATAGAGATTTTGGACAAGGGATGGCAGGGATTTCTTCCGGTGTTGTACTTTTCAACTTTCGACCTTTCCCCTAATTTTTTTTTTGTCTAAATTTCTTGCCGACCCGAATTTCTGTAATCCGTCAAAACCCCACCAAAATTTTTCCCACCGTTCTATTAAGTCTATTAAGTAGTTAGTACGCGCGCGCGTATACGCACCGTATTCTTGTGAACACTTTTTTTTGACCAACCTCTATATATATTATATATATATAGAGGCTCCCTGTTTTCCCCATTTTTGTTCACAAGATTACACCGTATTCTTGTAATCATTTTGCCAATTTCCGACCCGATTTCTACCACTTTTCGGGCTATTTGGCATACAAGAATACGGTGTAATCTTGTAATCAGTTTAGTTGATTTTAGACCCATCCCGCATACAAGAATACGGCGTAATCTTGTAATCATTTCGCTAATTTTTAGTGTGTTTTTCATCGATTTTTTGCCTTTTTGGAATACAGGATTACGGTGTAATCTTGTAATCAACTTTGGTGTTATTCTGCAAAAGGATTTTTCTCAAGCATGCCAGCGATGGCACCTAAACGCATCCTCATCCACTTATCCCACCTTGACGATTCTATAGCAAGTTCAGCCTCCAGTTTCTCCATACCCCTGGTGTCGTCAGTCAATAATGACCGCAACATAAACACCTGGACGATTCGGTACGACCACACTCCACAGGCTTGAGCGAGCTCTTCAAATCCAGAAAGTACCCACGAGTCGTACAGGCGTAAATAGCCTGGCTTTTCCACTATGTGCTTGGGGGAATAAGGAACTACAGCGTGCAACACATCCAGCATATCGGCATCGGCAGACTGAAGTCCCACTCGAATCAACTCGTTGTGCTTGGCGACCAAATTGCTAATAACGATATCATCCTGAGCCATCGAGATAGCGTGGAAACTAATCCACTTGCTCATCTGGCTCTGCGACACATTGTATCTGCTGGACGCGTCAACAATAGCATCGGACAACAAACGAATACTGGTCCGGTAACTGACGCGGCAGTACTCTACCTTATTATTCGACTTGTCTTTTTCCTTCTGCTTGAGGTGATCAATCACCTGTGCCAGAGGCCAATCCGCAACGCTCTCTGAGGCTGCATCCGGGGACAGGTTCACTGCCCTGCTAGAACTAACCATAATACTCGACGCTCCTTAATGCTAAAGTGAGGGGGTTCTCAGGATATGCTAATACGACGGCTTTGGCATAGCGGCAAAAGCAGGTCCTTCGCCGTTCAACGAAATCATTGTGCCACAACCGATTGAGCACTCCAAGAAATAATAAAGCCGCTCGTCGTCGTAATCTGTCTCAACAAACAAGCGGCCTCCGCAGCGCGGGCAACCCTTAATTAACCTTGGTAGTTCTTTCGTTGCTGTTTGGGTTTTTAGATGACTGTCCATAAATCCCTCCCTGCGACTATTTTTAATGTAATCCACTATGTCTATCGAGTATGACGCATTGTCAATGTCTTTGTCAACGGAGTTAATATCTACTGATGTGCAGGTAGCACCCCTAACGCTATTCATATGCTCGGCCTAACTCGCTCATAGTCCGTTTTTCTAGCTTATGCGTATGAGTCTAACGTTTTGAGAAGATTTCCTCTATGGCACGATTCCGTTTCAACTCGGCTCGTACATCTTTCGCGGTCAATCGGTGAACATACTGATAATTGTAACCATCCATTATATCCAGATGAATCAGTTCCACAGGCTTTAGGTTCAACACAACATACCTGGCCCTACCGTCAGCAACCCCAAAGTGTATTTCCTCTCCCGCTTCGGCACACTCGGGGCATTCCCTTTTGCACCATTCCTTGATTTGGGTCACATAGTCATCGCAAGACTTATTGTACTTGTCAAAGTCGTAGTTGTCGATGCTAGCATCCGGTTTCTTGATTTCCTCTATACCGCTATAAATTTTTCCCATTTCCTTTTGCCTCCTTGCTTCATTACTCTCCCATCAGTTTAAACTATTTGTGACAGTTTGTCAATACCTTTTAGCACTATTTTTAAACATTGCCCAAAAATAATTCTCTATCCCTACTCCTGACCACCCTATACCTCATTTGACAAATAGGCATTAAAGTAGTATAATTAGTAGTATGGTAAATCAAACGATACAGCCAATCAAGATGAACAGGAAAGAGGTATCCAAAATCCTGGGAATAACTGTGTCCGGTCTCTCCCGGATACTCTGTGGCAATCGTGTGCCATCGCTTCATACCTTCTACAGGCTTGCGCAATATCTCGGTATGTCCATGGAGGACCTTTACGATAGGCTCTACGGTAGCAATCATCAAAACCCCACTGACGCTGACTGATAGCGTTCTCTCAAAAGGTCGTTCCCCGTCATTGGAAGATTTTCAAACTGACGCTGTTGCAACGCAAACAAATCTCTCAAATCGATATCACCATCTTTTCCAAACTTACTCGCTGCCGGATGATTCTGTAACTGCTCCAGCAACTCAGCATACCCTGTACGCTTATAATTTCTCTTGGGAGTGATAACAGCCCCCGGGGACAACACAATCATCGGGTGAACACCTGAATACCGCCACTCCCCCATCTCTGCTTTCTCGGGAAGTGCTATGTGTCTGGTCAGCTCAATGCCATCAACACCAATGTGGATTAACTCTGCCGGCGTAACAGCGTGTGATACCAGGAAGTCGAACACCCGCAAACGGGTAGCCGTCGTAATGATAGCGTGATAGATAGCATTGTACAAATCACCGTATGCGGTAATTACACCTGTACCGTCCACTCGCGTCTCTAGGAGTTTGCCGATAACACCATTCATCACCCTCTTGAGAAAGAACGACGCAGTAGGCGATTGGGAACGGGATTGATAGAACTTCGGCATCATAGCCTGAAAAGGCAATCTGGGGGTTATCCCCTCTCTGGGTTTGATAAACCACCCGTGGTCTAACTGGAACTCTCCCAGGTTATGCCGGTATAGAGCTCTTACCTCACTAAGCTGACAGGGATAGTCTTCCGCCGTCCCAGTGAAATTCACCAGTGTGCCATCACCGCGATCAGCCAGGAACGGCGAACAGAAGGCCATCGGGTGGTCTGGATATACTGTAAACTTGCCTACCAGGAAGCCGTAAGTGGCAGCACCATCACCCTCTAGTAGTTGCGTCGGCTCAATCGAGCAATCACGCAAATCAAGTAGTTGAGCAGCATTGCTTGGATACGAACTAGCGATATCAACGCTGTGGGACTCCCCAAAGTGACCTACCTGATAGTTACAGACCCATTCTCGCGGAGTACACTGCCTCGCCAGTTCCATCGCATCATCGTAATCATCAAGGTCAAATATAGTAGGGATGATGCCCTGATACTCATCCAGCATTTTAGAGGCACTGGCGACCGCTACAGGGCTTATGAGATTGGTCACCGACTCAATACCCAGTTCATGCAGAGTTTCCAGCAGAAGGTCAACTTTCTCCTGTAATGCCAATACCGTATCAGGTTCAAGGTCGCTTGGAAAATATTGTGAGATATCCGCATAGACGATTTCAATGAATGACCGTTTGATGGACAGCATCTTACCTGGAATGCTGAATATCTTGTAACCTTCATAGAAGGTCGTGCGTCGGTCGCCAACAGGTTCTTTAGTGTCCTTCTTCGGTAAATGCTCTAGAAGACGAGATGCAAACTCATCCAAGTCCCATACGCACCGTGGTGCCGTTGTCGGGCAAGCCGACAATCCCAAAGACCAGAGAAAATGTAATAGCTCTCTCGGGTCTTCCGATATGACCATATTGCCGATAGAGTCCTCGATATGGATCAGGTCACCCATCGATGTCATTTTACAGGCTATCGCTTCTTTCACACTAATGCTCCCTATCGTCCCCGGACACAATCGTGCATCTGATAGCCGATTTCTCCAGAACGATTTTCCAGTTTCTTTATCTCCGCATAAGGTAGGCTCTTGTACACGGCTGGATGGTTACGAACTGCCGCGCAATCGGGTGTGTGGTAGTAGTGTCCCATTCTGGGATCTACCATGAATTCATCTGTAGCGTTAGGATTTCTCATTATTCATCTCCTTAAATTAGATTCATAAGCCAAGCATAAGATAACATCAACAAGATGCCGAAAATAACAGCTTTCATTCTAATACTCCTGCGGTTGAGCACCCACACCCTGAATATAGCCACACCTGTGACACTCCCACTGGTAGATGTCGCCATCGGCATGCGGAGACCCTTGCGTCATCCACGTTCCACACTTAGGACACTTTTTCATTTTTGACTATCCTCCCTCTTCGCCTACTTGGTGCGCGCCTTTTATTTGGTTCCCAAATCACCCATTTCCAAATACCGAATAAAGACAATAATTGCAATGGTAAAAGAATTAACATTAACCAATCAGCCATAATAACCCCTCCTCGTTTAACTCAATGACCAATTATATAACACAATATGACAGTTTGTCAATAGGTTACAGTACTATTTTTGTATTATTTTTAGGTACTACTGGACCGAGGTACTTCTCGAACACCTGGACAACCTTACTACCCCGGCGCTCACTGCGTACCTGGTAGCGATACTTGTTCCCTTTTATGGTCTTGATAACGATATAAGACATAATTCCCTTCTAAGCGGTAATTAACCACTACACAAATTAACCACTACAATCGCTTGAGCAGATTATCCCTCACCAGGTCGCCTGAAGTAAAAAGCCATCGTGTACCATTTCCGTGACTTGCAAGAGGGACACTTCTTGGGGACTTCATCCTCGGACGACCAACGATGGTCACAACGCAGACATCGGTGCTTGTACTCCCTCTCCTGTTTCGCCTTATTCTCTTTCTTCATCTTGCTCTATCTCCTTTTGCTCTATCTCCCTATAATTTCTTGAGCAGATTATCCCGCTGCTGTATTAGTTGTCTCCGTCTTGCCCCTCTGGACCTGCGAATACCAGTATTCAGTTGTGCTATCCAGCTCTGTATCTGCCCAGACGATACCGTACCACCCTTTTGCTCCACCCTTCTAGCTCTCTGTGTGTATAACACAACTCTATTGAGTAGAGGTGGACCACCCTTTTTCTCAGGACGTAATTCCCAAGGACTTCTGTAGCGTTTATCTGGAGTTATCTTTACATATCTTCGATATAACGCCCAAACGTTGGGTGCACCTTTGACCATACGCTGCTGCTTACCTGTTGGACCATACTGGACACGCAGATTATTCTTACGGTACATCCGTGCCAAGTTGGCAACCCACTTGCCTTGAACATCAGCCTGTTCCCATTTACCAGTCTCTATCTTACGATTGACTATCTTGACAAATCGTTCCCAGCGGGCTATACGGTCCTTCCGCATAGCCTTGAGAGCCGGCGTGTTTCGAGGTAGTCTGGATAACTCTCTCGCCTCTAGAGGTGACCAGTGCTCGGACAACAAAAGTGAGACTCTTGCTTGTCTTTGACGCTTGGGTTTAGCCACGGGCTTTCACCTTCCTCACCTTTCGCACACGCTCTTTGTCCCAATAAGGTGACTTACAACTGCCACACCGAGTAGGATGGCAGGATTTCGATGGCCATTTGTGTCCGCATCGCAAACATTGGTGAATATAGATTTCTGGCATTAGATCTCCTGCTTATTAAAGCATCCTACCTTAATCATCTTCTTGATTACTTCCCTGACAACA
>Ga0180007_10007315_pt1 | contig 10474 bp, 10 predicted proteins | sample MM_PC_MetaG_FD_121122 | JGI IMG/M metagenome (GOLD analysis project Ga0180007, IMG submission 121122) | Groundwater microbial communities from the Aspo Hard Rock Laboratory (HRL) deep subsurface site, Sweden - MM_PC_MetaG | ecosystem: Environmental > Aquatic > Deep subsurface > Groundwater...
ACCTGGCTCCCCCATCGAGGGGATGATATCGAATCTTTGTGTCCCGGACGAAATTCAGACCATCACCACATCTGACACCATGAGCACAGCTTCCGAAAGCGGGATTGGCGAGACGTCTAATAAGCCTTTCCTTCGTGTTCCTTCGTGCCCTTTGTGGTGAAAACAACACATTCCCCGATGATCTGGGGCATTTCCACTCCTGGAACCTGGCTCCCCCATCGAGGGGATGATATCGAATCTTTGTGTCCCGGACGAAATTCAGACCATCACCACATCTGACACCATGAGCACAGCTTCCGAAAGCGGGGATGGCTAGACACCTAATAAGCCTTTCCTTCGTGTTCCTTAGTGCCCTTTGTGGTGAAAACAACGCATTCCCCGATGATCTGGGGCATTTCCACTCCCCTATCACGGCAAGCAATCATTTTTCGGACCAATTGTCCGTTTTCTTCTCGTGATATACTTCAGGCTCACAACCCAATGAAAGACAAAACCGGACTCCCCCGTTTCTCACGTCCCCTGGCGATCTCCCTGACCGTGCTGATCCTGGCAACCTTTGCCTTCGGGATCTTCCGCTCCTTTGCTGCGGCCAGCGGCCCCAACCCGCAGGCAACCTCCGGTCTGCTGGACGCCACTCCCACCCCGGAACCGACCCCGCAGGCGGATGAACCTGCGCCTTACGTCCAGCCGGTCTCGGCAGATACAACCGGGATCATTGCCCTCTCCATCCTGCTCGTGGCGATCATCATCCTCGGCATGTTGCGCGGCAAGTTCCTGATGGAGCCCCGCCCCGGCCAACCCGGAGCCGGTCCCAAGACCGAGAAGACAAAACCCAAGAAATCCTCCTGATTTCAAGCACCCCTGATCTATGGCGTCGACAGAAATCCTTACTCCCGACAATGATTGGGGCCTCATCATCCACCCCCAACGCAGTTGGTGCGAAAAACGCGCCCGCTATGGACGCGTTTTTCTTCTGGCAGGGAGGGCGGGATTCGAGCCCCGGTGACCTTGCGGCCACGATTGATTTCAATTCAGTTGCGTTAAACCTGTCGTCCATCTATTGGCGGAAGTCGCTGCGTATCGCGTCAATAAAATAATGTTAGAATGGGCTGGTCACGAATATGCTGTTCCATACTTGCAGCATCCATTGCGAGGGAGTAATAGCAATTACCGGATCGTACTCTTGCGAATCCTGGTTATTGTTGGAAGCAGAATGACACAGATTTCTTTGCCCGGAATAAATCTTGTTCGCCTGCGTTCCTGGGGAACGCGGGGCGGGATGGCTGTTCTGGACCAGGGTATCTTTTCCGGCAGTAATTTTGTTCTCAATATCCTGTTGGCGCGCTGGCTGGCACCCGCTGAGTACGGGGCATTTGCGGTAGCTTTTACGGTATTCTTGTTCCTATCGGGTTTTCACAGTGCTATTCTTCTCGAGCCGATGAGCGTCATCGGCCCGGCCAACTATACCGACCGGATGAGTGCGTATCTGGACAGACAGATCCGCCTGCACTTTGCGCTTACGATCCCAGCGGGGTTATTAACCGCTGCAACTGGGGCAGCATTGCTGGCCGCCCGGGTGGGTGATGAATGGCTGGCACAGGCTCTGGTGGGGGCCGGGCTGGCCCTCCCTTTTATGCTGTTCTTATGGACGGTGAGGCGCATGTTCTATGTGGTGCAACGCCAGGCAGGCGCATTAATCAGCAGCACTGCATATTTGCTCATCCTGTTTCCAGGCATTTGGCTGCTCCACAAGCAACAAGCGGAGTCGTCGTTAACCGGGTTCGCCCTGATGGGATTTGCCAGCGCGCTGGCCAGTCTCCTGACGCTCGTGTGGAGAAAATTGGGTTCAAGGAAGGCACCCGAAGTCGTCCCGATGCGTGAAGTGTGGGGAGCGCATTGGGGCTATGGCAAGTGGGCCCTGGCGGCTGCCTTCCTGAGCCTCGCTTACGGACAGGTGCAGATCTTCTTTACCGCCTCGATGGTGAGTCTGGAGGCAGCCGGGGTGCTGCGCGCCATGCAGAATTTTATGCTTCCGATGCTGCAAGCTGTCATTGCCATCAGCCTGATTGGACTACCCGCTCTGTCTTATGATTACGGTCGAGGCGAACTGCGCAGCCTGCGCCGCAAAGGGCTGTTCCTTACCATGGCGCTGACAGGTATAGCTATTGTTTATGAACTTATTACCTGGCCCCTGGCATCCTCCCTGGAACACCTGGTATACGGCGGGAAATACAGCGCTTACGCGGGACTGATCGCTCCTTTGGGATTAATTCCGATCTTCGCCGCTCTTGCAGCCGGTTTTTCGCTCATCCTGCGCAGCATTCAGAAACCGAAATCCATTCTCATTTCCGGTATTGTCACCGGGATCGCGGGGGTGGCTTCCAGCGTTCTTTTTATAAAAATATGGGGAGTTGCTGGCGGGGTTGCCAGTTTGGTATTTGCGTACTTGGCTTCTTTTCTTGTTGCAGGATATTTATATAGAGCATGGTTCCCATCAAAAGAACCAACAGGTTTCGGAAATGATCGAATGGAAAAGGGTTAATAATGAAAAGTCGGTTTTTTGATCATGAAAATCCGAATTCTGTTGCAGCGAAACTTCGACGACGACGATTCCAAATATTATTAAATATGCTCAAGGACAGTGAAGGACCAGTAAACGTTCTTGATATCGGCGGATCTCAACAATACTGGGATATAATGCTCACCAATGTGATGGGAGGCCTGAAAATCCATATTACTCTTTTGAATATAGAACCTGTGAAAGTTACATCCCCCCAATATACCAGCATGACCGGTGATGGAAGATCATTGCCAGGGTTCCAAAACAAACAATTTGATATCGTTTTTTCCAACTCAACAATCGAACATGTGGGAGATTATTCTGATCAGGGCAGCATGGCCGCAGAGGTAAGACGCCTTGGGAAAAGGTACTATATCCAAACCCCCAACCGCTTTTTTCCACTTGAACCGCATACCTTATTTCCTTTTTTCCAATTCCTACCGGCAAGAACAAGAATATGGATGGTAAAGCATTTCAACCTGGGCTGGTATGCAAAATATCCAGACAATAACAAAGCTGTTCTTGATGTCATCCATACACGGCTCATAACCAAGGCGGAATTAATGCGTTTATTTCCAAAAGCCGAAATTTACGAAGAAAAATTATACGGCCTGGTTAAATCGTTTGTCGCCTACACCCCGACCCAAATATAAGACCGTTCCAATTCCTGGTCCAGGGAGAATGCAAAATGAAGGCAAAAATATTAACGACCATTCTGAACATAAAAGTACGCGGTATTTTTGGTATCTATCTTGTTGTTCTCCTGATAGGGTATATCGTTCTGAACAAGGGGTTCGCCTATCTAGGAATTGGAAAATTGTATGTTTCTGAGATCGGTATTGTTTTGGGGGTCCTTACCGTAATTATTCTTTGGGTCAGGCGGGAGTTTTTCTGGCAGCGTTTGAAGCAGCCAGCCGTCATCCTGCTCTTGATCTACATGACTTGGGGGTTTGCACGAACCCTGCCTTACCTTCGGTCAGATGGTTTCAATGCCCTGCGCGATGCGATGCTGTGGGGCTACGGGGTTTACGCCCTGCTCATCTGCCTGGTTTTCCCAAGGAACTACTTTAACTATTTTATAAAAATATACAACCGTCTCCTGCCTTTCATCCTGCTCTGGTTCCCGATCGCCTTTATCCTCTACTGGTATGGCGGAGTACAATTCTCCCTTTTCGGCGCCCCGATCCCACTCCTGGCTTTGAAAACGGGTGATGTGTGCGTCCATCTGGGCGCGATGGCGGCTTTCCTGCTATTAAGATTGGACAAAACAGACCGGCCCTATTCCGGTTGGATGCGGACGGGCATGTGGGTTTTATGGTGGGTCGCCTGGGTGCTGTATGGAACCAGCACCCGAGCCGGTACGTTCAGCGCGCTGATCGGCCTGTCTGCCGTACTTTTCGTCCGCCCCAGATCAGACTGGGTCCGTCCCTTGCTGAGTGGGGCTGTGATCATCGGGTTCCTGATCGTCAGCGGACTGAGCATTCACGTTCCCGATCCCACCCGTAATGTGAGCATCTCTATCACCCAGATCAAGAATAATTTTGTGAGCCTGTTCGGACTTGGAGCAGACGACGGCGAAACTCCGACGACCACTCCGACGACCACTCCGACCCAAAACCCCGACCTGCGGATCGGAACCATGCAATGGCGGCTGGACTGGTGGAAAAAGATAGTCAACTATACCTTCGAGGGGCCTTATTTCTGGGCCGGGAAGGGCTATGGGATCAACCTGGCCGACGATGACGGTTTCCAGGTGATGCCCGACCACAGCTTGCGCAGCCCCCATAATGCCTTTATGACGGTACTGGCCCGTTCAGGGGTACCCGGACTGGTGCTGTGGCTGGTTTTTCTAGGTGTGTTGTTCTTTCAATCGGCGCGGATGATCTATGCGCGCCTGCCCCGGCCGGACCGTCTCTTCATTGGCTGGGTGGTGATCTACGCGCTCGTGCTCTTGTTCAACGCCTGCTTCGACGTATTCCTGGAGGGCCCGATGGGAGGCGTATGGTTCTGGAGCATGGCAGGAATATTACTGGTATGCAGCCAAGAGCGCGCTTGAACCAAGGCTTGTTCGATTTATACCGAAGGCTGCCCATGGTTCTACCCGAATGATCAATATAAACTTTAATTCGAGGCTGATAAATTTTTATCCCTGGAGAATTTTTGCATGAGGCCAATAACAGCATTTAGAAAAATGAGGATCCTGCTTAAGCAATCCATTCGCCGCCTGTATTATGGCGAGGAGGAAAAACTTCTTCTAGGCAGAATGATTTCTAATCAGAACAAAACAAGAGCGGTAAGTTCCTTGAAAGAGGTCGAGTTCAAAGTTTTTTCCCAGTGGGGAGATGATGGCATCATTCAATTTCTGGTTTCAAAACTTGATATCAGCAATGAGTTTTTCATTGAGATTGGAGTGGAAGATTACCGGGAATCCAACACACGCTTCTTGATGATGAATAATAACTGGTCAGGGCTGGTTATGGATGCATCGAAAAAGAACGTCGAAAACATCCGGGACTCTGAGTATTACTGGAAATATGAGTTGACCGCGTTGCAAGCTTTTGTTGATCGCGACAACATTAATGACCTCATCTCCGCAGAAGGAATCAACGGGAAAATCGACCTTTTACATATCGATATTGACGGGAATGATTATTGGATATGGGATGCAATCAGGGCGGTCGACCCGACGATAGTCGTGACGGAATATAACAGCGTGTTCGGGCCAGACAGAGCGATCACCACCCCTTATCAACAAGACTTTAGAAGAAACAAAGCCCACTATTCCAAATTATACTGGGGGGCATCGCTTAAGGCATTAAGCATCCTGGCGGATAAAAAGGGATATGGTTTTGTCGGCTGCAACAGCGCCGGAATCAACGCGTATTTTGTTAAACGCAAGAAACTAAATAAAGAGATTAAAGAAATTTTCCTGGAGACGGGCTTCGTAAGATCTAAATTCCGGGATAGCAGAGATAAAAAGGGTTCCCTGACATTCCTTGCCGGGGAAGATCGTCTCAAAGCAATCAGCGGGCTGCCTGTCTATAATGTTATGGCCAGCCGGATGGAAGTAATATAGAATCCAAGGACAAACGCATGAATTTCAGTAATGAGTTAAAATGCCCGCTTTGTAAATCTAATGCCAAATCCTTATGGCCTGAACTAAAAGTCTGCAAATGCCAGTCCTGCCAACTCCTTTTTCGTTACCCGGCAGCCACCGAGGAGGAATTGGCCGTTCTTTATCGAACCAGCTGGGGTGATCCAAATAACCAGACCGATGAAACAGGTGCCACTAGCCAGGAATTGGCACAGGTGTACATCAGCGAACTGGCCAAATCGCTGGGCAGGACCGATTTCAAAGGATTGCGTATCTTGGATTACGGCGCTGGCCGTGGCGCAATGCAGAAAGCTTTATTGGATGCGGGCGCGGATGCTTACAGTGTCGAACCATTCGGCTATGAATATTTATTACAAAAAGGCTACAAGGCCTTTCGTTCCCTGGCTGAATTACCCAAAGATATCTTTTTTGATGGCGTTATCTCGGTGGATGTGGTGGAACACCTGCAGATTCCATGGGATGACTATAAAAACCTGAAGGATCACCTAACCGTGAACGGTTGGTTATATATTTCCACCCCCAATGCGGCTGGTATCAACGCACAGTTTTACCGGGCGAAATGGAGAGAGCTCTACAATCGCGGGCACCTTTTCTTTTTCACGCCGGCGACTTTAAAACTTGCCCTGGAGGAAAGCGGATACAATCATATTAAAAGGCTCCAATGGTATATCAATTACCGCCGAGGCCCCGTCACAACCATCCTGCACTGGCTGTTTGAATTCATGAAAATCGATGGTGAACTTAGATATCTGGCCTGTAAATAAACGCATTATGAAAAAGATCAAAGTTTTGCATGTTCATAATTATTACCTTCAAGCGGGGGGAGAAGATACGGCTTTCTCTGCAGAAGTCAGCTTGCTCCGTGATCACGGTCACGAGGTTGTTGAGTATACCGACCATAACAGCCGTATAGAGACGATGAGCAAGGCCAGCGTTGCAGTTCAAACTCTTTGGTCCAGGGATTCTTACCATAAGCTGGCGGGCATTCTGCAGCGCGAACGACCAGATGTCGTCCATTTTCACAACACATTTCCGCTGATATCTCCATCTGCTTATTATGCCTGCCATAAAGCGGGAATTCCAGTTATTCAATCACTGGACAACCCGCGCCTAATTTGTCCGTCTGCAAATTTTTTCCGAGATGGCCGCCTGTGCCAGGACTGCCTCGGCAAAACGCCACCGTGGCCAGGCATTATTCACCGCTGTTATCACAATTCGTCCATCCACACGGCAGTAGTTGTATCCATGCTCAGCTTGCATCGCTGGATATCAACATGGAATTCGAAAGTTGGCTTTTACCTTGTCGCGACCGAGTTCTATAAACGCAAATTTATTGAAGGCGGCCTGCCAGGCGTAAAGGTCCTTGTAAAACCGCATTTTATTTATCCTGACCCCGAACCTCGTCCCGGAGATCAATACGGGGAGTATGCTCTGTTCATTGGGCGTCTTGACCCTGAGAAGGGGGTGCGCACATTATTTGAGACTTGGAAAACGCTGAAGGGGATCCCTCTTGTCATTCGAGGGGGCGGGCAAATGGAAAATGAAGTTAGCCAATTCATCAAGGACAACGATCTGTCCAATTTTATTCATGTCATTGGACGGTTATCAAAAGAAGAATTAACAGAAAAGATCAAGGCGGCCCGCTTTTTGGTCTGGCCTTCGGAAGGATATTATGAGACCTTCGGATATGTGGCTGTGGAGAGTTTCAGCTGCGGTGTACCGGTGATCACTTCGCGCATCGGCGTCTTGAGCGAGATCGTCACCGATGGAGTTACCGGTCTGCACTTTATTCCCGGCGACTCTCAAGATCTTGCCGCGAAGGTACAGTGGGCCTGGGACCACCCGGTTGAAATGGCCGAGATGGGGCGGAACGCCCGCCGGGAGTTCGAGGCCAAATATACGGCGGAAAAGAATTACGGGATGCTGATGAATATTTATCAGCGTGCGTTCGCAGAAAACAGCGCTGCAAAATAAGCTATGGCTCCAACTATCCTCGGTACACGGGTTGACCCCACCAGTTACGAAAATGCAAGCTCCCTGGTGCTTGCCTGGGCGCAGAAAGGCGAGAGTCGCAATGTTTGTGCGGCCAACGTCCACGTGATCATGGAAGCGCACGACTCGCCGGAATTTCAAATGATGGTCAACGCGGCCGATCTGATCACACCGGACGGGATGCCGCTGGTGTGGGTCTTGCGGCACATGGGTTACGCGCAGCAGACCCGGGTCTATGGGCCGGAGCTGACTCTGAAATTGGTCGAGGCTGCCGCCGCGCAGAGCGTGCCGGTCGGTTTTTATGGGTCGACTCCCGAGGTTCTGGAACGAATGACGGCCAAATTCCGGGCGCTTTTTCCCGCGCTGAAGGTGGCTTACTCCTTCAGCCCGCCCTTCCACCCGCTGGCGATCGAAGAAGATCAGGTTATCGTCGACGAGATCAACACCTCCGGCGTACGCATCCTGTTCGTCGGCCTGGGCTGTCCGCGCCAGGAGCGCTGGGTCGCAGAACATAAGGGACAGGTGCAGGCTGTTATGCTTGCTGTGGGTGCGGCCTTTGACTTTCATGCCGGTGTCAAACGCCAGGCGCCTGGCTGGATGCAGGCGGCCGGCCTCGAGTGGCTTTTCCGGTTGATCCAGGAACCCAAACGGTTGTGGCGAAGATATCTTTACCACAACCCGCGATTCATTGCGCTTATCCTGCTGGAATTGATTTTTAAGCGCAGTTCCCATCTGGAATTATAGTAAGTTATAATCCTGCTTGTACCAGTAACGCTGCCCCTATTGGAACAGGGAGGAATATGCTCAGGCGCTTTTCCACCAATTCGCGGTTTTCGCGATCGGTATTGACCTGCTTGTCGTAGCTTTTTCGCTTTGGGGCATCAACCTGCTGCGCCCAATTCTCAGCAGCCTGCCTTTTGCAAAGCCGATCGCTGACCCGCAGGCCCTGCCTGCCCTGATGTATTTCATCTTTCCGGTCGTCTGGGTCGTGAGCATGCTGCTCACTTCTGTTTACGACGGGCGCAAGAACATCCGCATTGTCGACGAATTCACCAACCTGACATTCAGCTCCCTCTGGTCAGGGATTGCCATGGCAGGCATCCTCTATCTGACCTATCGTGAGACCTCGCGCTTCACCTTCATCACCTTCGTTATTGTGGCCTATGTCCTGCTTCTTCTCTGGCGTGCGCTCGTGCGCAGCCCATACCGCAGGCGGACCGAAGCACTTGGAAATATCACAAAAATATTGATCGTCGGCGCCGGGCCGGTTGGGCGGGATATCGAGAAACGCGTCCGCGATCAGTCGCATCTGAACGTCTCGTTGGTGGGCTTTCTAGACGATGACGAACAGAAACAGGCCCAGAACCCACATATCCTCGGGACAACTGACGCCATCCGGCGTGTCGTGAAAAAGGATGGGGTGACAGATGTTGTCTTCGCCCTGCCAAACCGGGCTTTTGAGCGCATCGACGCCCTTGTGAAAGAGGTTGATGAGTATCCCGTCAAAGTGTGGGTTGTGCCAGACTACTTCCAGCTTTCCCTGCACCATGTCGAGATGCAGGATTTTCTGGGGATGCCCATGCTCGACCTGCGGGCTGCGGCCTTGAGCGAATACCAGCGCCTGGTCAAGCGCATGCTAGACCTGGCCCTCACGCTCATCTTCCTGGTTCCAGCATTGCCTGGGATGGTGATCATCGCCCTGGCGATTTGGCTTTTAGATGGACGGCCGATCCTTTATACGCACCAGCGCGTCGGCGAAAACGGCAGGTTTTTCAAGTTCTATAAATTCCGCACCATGGTCCGGAATGCCGCGGCGATGCAAAATCAGGTCGAAAGCACGAATGAGCAGGGCAAGCTGATCCACAAGACCCGCCACGACCCGCGTGTCACCCGCCTTGGGCGCATCCTGCGCCGCCTGAGCATGGACGAACTGCCTCAGCTCTTCAATGTGTTGCGCGGCACGATGAGCCTGGTCGGCCCGCGCCCCGAGCTGCCAGACCTGGTCGAACGCTATGAACCCTGGCAGCGCAAACGCTTCGCCGTGCCGCAAGGGATTACCGGTTGGTGGCAGATCCACGGGCGCAGCGACAAGCCCATGCACCTGCACACCGAGGACGACCTGTATTACATTCAGAACTATTCGATTGGGTTGGACATCCAAATCCTGATCCAGACCGCCTGGATCATCATCCGCGGAAAGGGCGCCTACTGATGACTACGAAAATTACCTCCCCGAAAAAGAAACCGGTCTGGGCTGGCCTGCTGCCTGTTTTGAGTTTGATCACCGTGGTCTTGACACTCTATACTACAATCTCGCGCGTGCTCTTATGGGAAATTTTACATCCCTTTCTAGAACACAATCTAAACCTTATCCTGAATTTAATCTTCAATTCGGATGCACTCGTCCGCCTGGACTTTGGCCAGATCAATGTTTGGGTTTGCCAATTCGTGATCGTCGCCGCATTGATCCTGTTGGGAATTAAATTTAGAACGATTCTTACCCGCCCGTTCCTATTGACGAGCCTTCCGCTGGTCGCCCTGTTGATCCTGACCGGGCTGTCGTATTACTGGTCTGTATCACCCGGTTTCACCCTTTCGCGTCACCGTCTCCTGTTGGCGGCCGCCATCGGAGCAGTCCTGCTCGGCCTGAAATATCAAAGGACTTGGATCAGGGTACTCCTTGAGATCTTCGCTGCGCTGTTGATCGTCGGGAGCCTTGTGATGATCCTTAAGTACCCGATTTATTCTACTGCGCAGGATTTTCGAGGATTTACCCAGTGGCACGGGATTTTTAGTTGGAAAATGCC
>Ga0180007_10007316_pt1 | contig 10474 bp, 14 predicted proteins | sample MM_PC_MetaG_FD_121122 | JGI IMG/M metagenome (GOLD analysis project Ga0180007, IMG submission 121122) | Groundwater microbial communities from the Aspo Hard Rock Laboratory (HRL) deep subsurface site, Sweden - MM_PC_MetaG | ecosystem: Environmental > Aquatic > Deep subsurface > Groundwater...
GCAAGTTTTGACTGGTCACTGTAAAGTGCATCATGGTATTCCCAAAACTTACTCTGATCACCGGCACATTCTGATGCTTCTGCTGCCGGTACTGCCTGATCATGAATTGAAGTTAGAGGAAAATGCTTATAAACTAATCGGACCTCTCCTTCGTATTTGTCCAGTAGCGCTTCCAGAGTTGGAAATAGTCTAGAACAGTATGGACATTCAAAGTCAGAGAATTCGACTAAAGTAATCGGGGCATTTTTGTCACCTCGAATATTATCACTATCAGTTATTGCAGCAAGCTTAATAACAGTTGCGGTTGGTGCTACCGCTGTATTTGTATTTGCTTGCGCCGTGTTTTTGTTAGTATTAGTTTCTGCTGTTTTACTATCTGCATCTCCATCAGCTGACATAGATAGTACTGTTGCAAATCCAACTATACTTATAATAGCAACGCCCAGAGTTAGGCCAAAAACAAAACTGGCCTTCGGAGACATGCTATCAAAAAAACTTTTTTGTTTGTCTTCGCTCATTTATTAAGTCCCTTCTAGTTAAATTATTTTGTAATACAGTGTTATTAGTATAAACGAATAGAAAGAAGTTGTAAAATGCTTATTTAGAGTAACTCTGGATGCTCATTAATGTCCACAATACTACACGCTAATATGGGACTAATTCCTAATTTTTTTGCTTTTATTATTAATTTTTCACTTTCAGTTCCAGGATTCAAAAAGACTTCCTTAGGGATTTTTTTTGCTATATCCTCAATCAGATTTATACCAACAGAAGATGGCACATACAAACTAACGCGGTCGATATTCCTTCTAATATCCAGAATTGAACTAACTACTTTCAATCCCTCGATCTCTTTTTCATTTGGATTCACAGGAAAAACTTCCCACCCTTGACTAATATACGCCCTAACTGCTTTATTACCGTATTTTGACCTATCTTGTGAGGCTCCGATAATGGCTACTGTTTTTTTCATAGTTGGTTTAAAAATAAAAACAACCCCACGTATTCTGCAAAGCTTATTTTAAACATATGCATGTGGGATTGTTTTTATAAGTAAAAATTTACTCAGTTTCTTCAGTTTCTACTGCTGGAGCCTCGGTGGTTTCTTCTGCTGGAGTCTCGGTAGTTTCATCAGCACCCTCTGTTGGGTTCATTTCGTCGTCCATTAAGTTATTCACCTCCCTTCAGAATAATTATTTTTCCTCCTCTATGAGGATAAACACAGAATGATTGTTTGTCAAATAAGTTATTAACAACTGGTTTTTTATTCCAAGAAGGAACAGGAATTGACTGGATAACAACATCACGGCCAATAAAGAATTCAATCCCTGAAACAATATATTTTCAATTATTTATTGTTTCGCATCAATATCACTTTTGTTGTTCTTGACCCATCGAACTCCAAGATAGACAAAAGGAGTATCCAGCATTGCAAAAACCACTTTCAATATCCAATAGGGAAAAACTAGAGAAAAAATGAATGCAACTGTAAATTTTGGTGAAACATGATAAAAGGCAATAAACATGAAAATAGTAGTATCTATGAACTGGCTGACAATTGTAGAGAGATTGTTCCTGAGCCATAAAAATTTGTTTTTTGTTTTACTTTTCCAGAAATCAAATGCCCATATATCATGAAACTGTGATATAAGGAAAGCCGCCATGCTAGCTAGAATGATTCTTACAGAATTAGAGAAAATTGCATTATAAGCTTCACCGTATTCATATATCGAATGAGCAGGCATTTTTACTGCCAGAATTGTTAACAACAACACTAAAATATTTGCTACAAATGCAGTGATAATAAATGACTGAGCCTTCTTTTTGCCATACACTTCAGCAACGATATCTGTAACCAGAAACGCAATAGGCAGAGCAAAAATTCCTACAGATGTTCTTACGCCAAATATTTCTGTTATCTTTGATCCTAGAAGGTTTGCTGAAATAAGTGCAGCAATAAAAACACCTAAAAGGATGCTAATTTTGTTTTCTTGTTTGATCTTCATTTCTTGGTCCTAATTAATAATTCAAAAATCCTCACTTTTCTTAGAAAAAAATTGTTGTTTTACTCACAACATAGGACCAAAAGAGATTAGTTTGCTAAATAGATTTCAATTATTTCCTTGAAGGCATCCAAAGGGATTATTCCTTCAATCTTGATACCATTAATGAACCAGGTTGGGGTTCCTCTAACATCAACAACAATACCATCTGTTCTGTCTTTTTCAATTTCATTTGCAAATCGTCCGCTATCCAAGCATATATCAAACGCATTCGTATTTAGACCAATTTCCATTGCGTATTGCTTTAGGTCACTTATAGCTAGTTTGTCCTGATTTTGATATAGTTTGTCGTGCATCAGCCAAAATTTCCCTTGATCATCTGCACACTCTCCTGCTTCGTGTGCTTTCTGAGCAGACGGATGAAGATCAGGTATAGGATAGTCACGATACACAAATTGAATCTGGTCTCCATAAGTTGAGGCAATTTCTCTTATAATGGGATATGCATCAGCGCAGAATGGACATTCAAAATCTTCGAAGGCAATAATGGTAACTTTTGCATTAGGAGAACCCAAATACGGATCATCGTCAACACTTACATCATATACTTTGGCTTCACTGGTTCTATTGTTAGATCCATTCACTAATACATAAACCTGATAAGCCACTATCAAAACAAATATTGCTGTAAGCAAAATAAATACAATTATGGTAATTCCCCACCATTTTTTATACCATCTCTTTTTTTTCGTAGCGGGTGTTGGTATGGTTGAACTTGAATTTAGTTCTTCTTCCAAAACGTTTTAATTACCAGTTAAAGCATAATCATTATATCATATTTTTACCCTTTTCAAACGTAGTGAATTGAGTACAACAAATATCGAACTAAATGCCATCGCTCCTGATGCTATCATAGGGTTCAACAACACGCCTGTTGCTGGATACAGCACTCCAGCAGCTATTGGAATCCCGATGATATTATAGATAAAAGCCCAGAAAAGATTTCCTTTAATCGTTCGCATGGTCTTCCGACTTAGTTCTATCATACTCACAACTTTTTGAAGATCGCCTCTTAGCACTGTAACCCCTGCAGACTCCATTGCTATATCCGTCCCAGAACTTATGGCAATACCAATATCGGCCTGGACTAAAGCCGGGGCATCATTTATACCATCGCCCACCATTGCTACGGTCTTGCCTTCTTTTTGTAATGCTTTTACTTTTTCCAACTTTTCATTTGGGAGTACTCGTGCTTCAAATTTTTCAATACCCAGCTTGCCTGCTACTGCTTGAGCTGTTTTGGGGTTATCACCTGTCATCATAACTGGTGTAATCTCCAATTTTTTTAGAGCCTGAATTGCTTCTATAGAGCTTTTTCTAATCTCATCTGCAACACTAATAAACCCCAGATAATTTCCATTATAGGCAAGTGCAAGAGCAGTCCTCCCCTCTTTTTCTTCTTTGGCAATCGCCTCTTTTTGTTCTTGAGTAATATTAATGCCCTGTTCTTCCAAATAAATTTGATTGCCAAGATGTGAATTTTTTCCATCAATTTTTCCTTCAACTCCTCGGCCCACAATTGCTTTAAACTGCTCTATTGGGAGTGCTCTTAGATTCTTTTTCTCCGCCCTTTCAATAATTGCTAGCGCCAGGGGATGTTCTGATTTTTTTTCAAGAGAATAAGCAAACTGAAGAATATTAATTTCTTTTTCTCCTACCGATAAAATATTAACTACTGACGGTTCTCCTTTAGTTAGGGTCCCTGTTTTATCAAAAACAATTGTATTGATTTTTCCAGCACGCTCAAGTGTTTCCGCGTCTTTGATCAATATCCCATGTTCTGCTCCCTTGCCGGTTCCAACCATTATTGCTGTTGGAGTAGCAAGACCCAAAGCACACGGGCAAGCAATAATCATAACAGTCACTGCCACAATTAACGCAAATGTAAGTGTGGGTGCCGGACCGGCAATAATCCAGACCACAAAACTGATAATGGCTATTGTTAATACTATTGGAACAAAGTATCCGGAAATCAAATCAGCTAGTCGCTGAATCGGTGCTTTAGAACCTTGGGCATCTTCTACCATTTTCACTATTTGAGCTAAGGCTGTTTCCTCGCCCACTTTAGTGGCTTCAAAAGTAAAAGATCCGGTTTTATTAATCGTAGCACCAATTACTTCATCTCCTATTTTTTTAGCAACCGGAATACTTTCGCCGGTAATCATCGATTCATCTATCGCAGATTCCCCTTCAATAATCTTTCCATCCACAGGTATTTTTTCTCCCGGGCGAACAATAATTTTATCGCCTTTCTGAACCTGCTCGATAGCGATATCTATTTCTTTGCTATCTTTTATTATCCGTGCCGTTTTCGCTTGCAATCCAGCTAATTTTTTTATTGCTTCTCCTGCTCCTTTTTTTGCACGTGCTTCTAAAAATTTTCCCAGGATAATTAAAGTGATGATAATTGCTGATGTATCAAAATATACTACTATTTCTCGTCCCGCCGATTCAAATAAAGAAGGAAACAACATAGCAACAGTACTATAAAGATAAGCAGCACCAGTTCCCATGGCCACTAATGTGTCCATATTTGCACTAAAGTTTTTCAACCCCCTCCAGGCGCCGACAAAAAATTGTTGACCACTCCAGAACATTACGGGGGTTGTTAAAATAAAGAGGATAAAGAATCTAGTTTGTTGGGGAATGTTTTCCACAAATGGAAATATTTTTTCCATTGATCCCACAAGAACCAGAACCGAGATGATAATACCAAAGACCAGTTTTTTCTTTAGCTTATTAATCTCATCTTTTTTTAGCATTGCTACATGATCATGTTCCCCTCCCTTCATGTCATGGCTTGAATGGTCCATCGGCACTTGAGAATGATTAGGGGGAGGTTTTTCTTCCTCTATAATTTTATACCCTACTTTTTCTACTGCCTTTTTCACCTCTTCCTTGTCAATTGGTTGATCCGATTCTACAGTGGCTTTTTCTGAAGCGAAATTAACCACTGCATTTTCAACACTTGGCACTTTTTTCAGTGAATTTTCTATTTTCATTGCACAAGAAGCACAATGCATTCCCTGAATAGGATAGGTTTCTTTATTGCTCATAAAATATATAGTTTATAATAATTAACTTTTTGTACTAACGGGACATTTTTGATCACTATAATTGCAAATCACACAACAGTTTCCTTTTTTTGCCGGAATTACTTTACGACAGCCATCACATTGATAGAAAGGTAAACAACGATTAGTAAAAATATTTACGATTTGATTGTGTCCACACATCGGACAATGTAATTGCGCTTTTTTCATTAATTAACAAAAGTAAGTAAAATATTCAGTGTTGTAGGCACTAGCCACCTGCTAATACCCACCCTACCGCATATTTAACAACAACTTCCTCCTGATTCTCCTGGTCCCATAATATCACCTCCTTCAAAATTATTCGTTTAATATTTTTATAATTATTTGAAAATAATACGATTGATTGATTAATTATTTACGCTACCAATCGGTACTGTATCTCTTTTTTCAGATAACCACTCGTTCATGCCAAATGTTAGATTATATATGTTAATGTAACCCTGTTCCACTAATTTTTCTGCCATGTTCCGACTCATACTTCCTGAGCGACAATAAAGAACCACTTTTTCATCCTTATTCGGAAATATTTTCTTGAATTCATCTATATCAGTGTATGTAATTAAGTAATCTGTATCAGGTACATGCTTTTGTTCTGGCACATGGACATCTATCAGCTTAAAATCTTTATTAACAAGCATTTCTGCCAATTCCTCTGAAGTAATATCAGTATATTGTTGGATATCTTCTTGATTATTTTGAGTGGCATCTGCATCTTCAGTAGTATTGTCCCGATTACTTAACACAAAAAAATAGACCCCAAAAGATAATACGACTATTACCGCAATCACTACTATTATAATTTTCATATATTTCGATTTAAATAATTGATAAGCTATCGAGCGGAGCGCTCGTAAAGACTGAGTAATTCACTGATCGCTTGATCACTCTTTTTGCCTTGTCCTTTTAGTGCATCACTTACACAAGAGTGTAGATGATTATCCAGAATCAAGCTGTCAACTTTCTGCAAAGCACGCTGGACTGCTAAAGATTGATTGAGAGTATCAATACAGTATTGATCATCCTCAACCATTTTAGTTACTCGTTTAAGATGACCGCTAATTATTGACAACCTTCTTAAAACTTCTTTTTTTTGTAGTTTGTGCATAGAAATGTAATTTAGTTATTCTATATCCCACCCCCCTGGTAGGGGTATCTATTAATCATAATAGCATACCTAGTATTTATGTCAAGAGGCGCTATATAATAAGCTTCCTTTTTATACTAGATTAGCATTTATTTTCCACTCCAGTAAAATGCTTTCACTCCCCTATTCTCATAACTCAGTTATGTATATATATATTGCCAGATAGACAAATTTGGAATAAATAGCACTATTATAGGGGGGATGTTTTTTCAATCCGACATAATAATGGATTCTGAATTTTACTTCCTATAAGATAAATAGAAATAATAAGTACAATTACTCCAGTAATTGCAAATTCAAGTCCGTTAAATGGAAGAATACCAATAAAACTTGCAGCAGCAGAAAATCCAATAAATGAGGATAATACAATTGAACCGCATGAAGCACAGCCTATACCCAGAAAACCAATAATAATTCCCAATACGCTTATACCTGCCGATTTTTGAAGTTTAACTCTTCTTTTGAAATAGAAGACGAACAGTGTCATATTTACTCCACCCAGCAAAGATAGAATAACCACTAATGTCCCGGAGGTTATAGAAAAATTAGTTTTAATTAGTCCAAACATTGACCAAAGAAATTTAATTCTCTCACCAAAGTTGAACAGTTCAGAATCAAAAACTAATCTCAATAAATCCTTACTTGGTAGCCAGATACTTATAACATAAATCACAAAAGAGATTGCGGTAGCAAGAATTATATAACTTGGTTTTTTAAAAACCTCTTTTAGCGATCTAAAAACGTTATTCATTACTAGTTATCAATGTGTTCTTTTTATATACTCAAACACTAATCCTAGATCCATTTCTGAACATATTTTTCGATGTCTTATTCTATAACTGAATCTTTGAAAGACAGTTATAGTTGACTATCAATAACCTGTTTAAGTGATTCAAAAGGAACTGCACCCGGAACAGATAAACCATTCACAAAATTACCAGGGGTACCGTTTACACCCAACTGTTGTCCCTCTGTATAGTCTTCCTGAACTTTGTCAGCTGTTGCTTTAGATGAATAACATTCCTCAAATTTAGTAGCATCTAAACCAAGATCTGCAGCAATTTCTTTATAGAGATCATCACCTAATCCACTTTGATTTTCAAACAATCCGTCTGCAAAACTCCAAAATACATCGTTACCACCTAAACTAGCGGCACACTCAGATGCTATTGCAGCTGGACGTGCATTCGAATGGATAGAATCAAGTGGAAAATGTTTATATACCCATCTAACATTGTCACCATACTCCGCTAAAGCCTGCTGCATAGTCGGATGAAATCTGTTGCAATATGGACATTCAAAATCAGAGTATTCTACAATTGTAACCAGTGCATTAACATTCCCTCGTATATGATCGGAATCATCAATTGGGATAGAAACAATCGTTCCTGCTGTTGGAGCTGTATCAGAAGGCTGAGTAGGCTTGGCGACAGCAGAGTTGGTATTTGCATTGGTGGTACTTACTTTTTCTGCAACAATCGAAGCAGAGCTACTATTACTAAACAGTAAAACAAAAAATCCGGTGATCGAGCCAAAGAAAACAGCAGCAATTATTCCCAAAATAAATGATCTCTTGGATCCCAAAACTGAAAAAATATCTGATATATTTTTTCTTTGAGAAGTATTCTCATTATGATATTCTTTTTCTTCCATTTGTTTATGTTTTCAATAATTAATATTCACGCACAAAAATTCTAACCCGCTCCATTAGCAACATATATTGCTAATAAAACTAATAGCTTTAGTTACAGGAGTTTGATTCGCTATATGGAGTATGGATTATCTTCGGCTCTACGTCATAACTGCAGTAACTGTTACTTTTTTCCATTTCACCCATTTCCATCGGACAAGTTCCATTATCAAGACTGCTAGCGGGATGGTTAATTTCGGTAGTTTTTGCAAGTATAGCCTGAGAGTTAAAAAATAAAACAGATAACCCAACAATCACCGCAATGCTCATTACTAATTTTGGAGTAAACCACTTAAATTTAGGTTTATAGTGAGTATCAATTAGTCGATCAATTCTTGCTTCAGTAACACTTAAAAAAGTAACCGCAATATTATGGTTTACTCGATGATTTAAATTCTGGTCCAAATCTATTATTTTTAGCAAGGCTTTACTTAATGATTGTGTTTCTTTGAGATTATTAGTAGCTCTTTCGTCTGCCGCAAGTTCTAAACCTATTTCAAACTGACTTGCTAGATGATTTAAACCTGGAATGAAAAATAGGCTTTTTCTTATTATATTCACCAAGAATAGCTTAAGAGGGTCAAATGATTTCAGATGGTTTTTTTCGTGGAGCAATATTGCCCTTAACTGCTTTTTTGAAACCTGATTAATAAGTCTTGAAGAAATACATATCTTCGGCTTAATAAAGCCAAAACAGAATATATCAAGAGAATTACTATCAATAGCCACAATCTTTTTATACAAGCCCAATGAAGTAACAACACTATTAAGTTTAGGCATCAATTTCATCTCATTACTAACTACTTGATTAACGTACTTTTTTGTTAATAATAAGCTCTTAATCAGATTATAGATTATGAAAAACAAAAATATTGTTGCAATAAGTCCTAAAAATAGTATAAATGAACTTATGTAGGGATGGTTCGTTAATAAAGGAACATGGTGAATACAATCACAATCAGGATTTGCTCCAGTAATTACAGTATGATACATATGAATAAATATTGGAGCAATATTAAACAGCAGAATTCCCAGTAAAAGAATAAACACAAAGAAGATACCTAGAATAAGATAAAATGTAATATTAGTTTTTCCTTGACTAATTGCTACCATTATCTTTTGAATTAACTTTGTCTTTAAGAAGTTTGAGTTTTTTAGGATCAACTTGATCCAAAGTATTAGCAAATTGAGTAATAGCTATCTCTCCAAAATCCTGAACTAAATTATCAATAATTTTTTGGGAAGTTTTTTTAACAAAATCGTTTTTTGTGAAATAAGCAAAATAAACGTGAGTCTTTCCTTCCATTTTTCTTTTTAACATTTTTTTTGTAAACAGACGGTCCATGATTGTCATGACCGTAGTATATGCTATTTTCCTCTTTTTCTTAATTACCTCAAATACTTCTCGAACTGTTATATTCTTATTTTCCCACACAATTTCCATTACTTCTGCTTCCAGCTTACCCAGAATTTGTAATGAAGAGGATTTTTTTGAGAAGTTTATCATAGTTGTAATATCATTTTTCTACTACATACTGTAGCACATTGTTTAAATAAGTCAATTATTATCACACAATTTTTTTAATGATTTTATACTTGGCCTGTCTTTTTTACTTTTTCCAATATATTGATACAAGATCTGATGTTTCGCATTGAATAAAAAAAGTGCTGGTTTAATTCTTTTTTCGTCAGTTGGACGTTTAAAGCCATAAAGTTCAAATATTTTCCAGGAATGATCGGAAAGAATTGGAAATTTTGATTTTATGATTTCTCTTAATATGCTAGTGAATAATTGATCATCGGAACTGACTGCTACAATTTTGATATTCTTTTTTTTAAACCACAAATAATTTGCATTCAATTCAGTTAATTGTTCACGACAATCTTTACACCATTCTCCCCTAAAGAAAACCAACAGTATTAAGGAGTCATCTTGATATTCATATAAATCAAATTGTTTTCCATCAGTGTTTTTTAATTGAAAATTTTTTGCCTTTGATAATTCCATCTCAACAGCAATTATTTAAATTTGATTCCTTTTTAGCATCTATCAGTAATTTCCCGTATTCTTTCATACACTGTTCACTGCAAAAATTACTTTGATACTTTTCTATCAACTCTTCTTTAGTAACCATTTTATGGCAAACGATACATTTATTTTTTTTGCTACCCATTATTAGACGAAAAATATTAGTATTCCCAAACCAAGTAGAATCATTATTATTCCTGACCATAGTCGCATTCTTTTAGAACTTGACTGCTCCCAATTGGTCATTTTTTCAGTAGCGTATTTATTTGCAGACCCCAGTAATATGATCAAAAGAGGTACTACAAACATAAAATTGTATATGAGCAAATATCCCAGCCCTCTGAAATAAGTTGCCTTAGCTGCCAAGAGGGTAACTACCGCTACGTAAATTCCGCCAGAGCAGGGAAAAGTACATAAACCAACTAAGACTCCTAGAATGAAGGCAGCAGGTAA
>Ga0180007_10007318_pt1 | contig 10471 bp, 13 predicted proteins | sample MM_PC_MetaG_FD_121122 | JGI IMG/M metagenome (GOLD analysis project Ga0180007, IMG submission 121122) | Groundwater microbial communities from the Aspo Hard Rock Laboratory (HRL) deep subsurface site, Sweden - MM_PC_MetaG | ecosystem: Environmental > Aquatic > Deep subsurface > Groundwater...
CATATATGGAGTATGATAGGAATTTATTAGTTGCTGATGTGAGAAGAAAAGAAGCTTATAAACCAGGGGATAGTAAAGCTAGAGCAAAACGTCAGAGTTCTAAGAGGTAATTATTTTATAAGATACCTTCTTCTAGTATTTTCAGAAAATTTTTCAGGAGAGCCTTCTTTCCATAAATATGAGCCATGCAATCAGCAACATTAACTATATAATATAATTTATCAAAATTAGCCCCATGATGTAAGATTATATCTCTTCTTTTTAAAGGGCTAATCTCCGAAAGAACTTCTTTAACAAAGGTTCTTTTGGGTGTTAAAAGTTCTCCATCAATAAAAAGGTCTAATCTTTCTAAATCATCCTTATTTATAACATCTATAATTAGGCTTGCTATTACAATCCCTATCAATTTTCTTGGAGGAATTCTATGACCATATCAGACTCATCTAAAGTCAAAAAAGTATAATCTCTTTCTCTAAGAAAGCCTGTATCAAAATCTTATTCTCTTTTTTTTGGGAATATCCTTTAAAAACGTCTTTTTCAAGTCTAGACATTGCTGCTACAGAGATTTTTGTATATCTTCCATGATTAGATTCGTCTATGCCAACATACAATCCTTTATTTGGTAGAATCAAATTTGTTTCACCTCTTACTCCCATTAAAGATAAAAAATAAAGTAAGTTTAAAAGAATTTATATAAAAAATTATTTGTTTTTAAAAGGAATAAATTTATAATCATCTCCAATATATTTGCCAAAAGTTATTTTGTAATCTTCGTGAAAATTAAAGTATAAAGGAACTTGTTTTCCTTGATGTTTTCTTTTCATTATACACTCTTCAAGACCCTCTGCTAACCTAACAACACCTCTTTTCTTATATAGATAAAGGATAGGGGGATTTAGCTCCTTTTAAAGAGAGTGTTGCTTTCTTATCCATAGAAGAGCCCCACACTATCCACTCTAAACTCTATGGCTTTACCTCTTCCTTTAATACGTGCCCCTTAATTTATGCCAAAAGCCCAGTGTATTGCCATGAAAAATACATTGCAAAACAATTTAAAAGTATTATTTAGAAATTGGCTTTATCCCTAATTTTTCAAGTTTGTTCTGAACATGGTTGAATAAAGTGGAGGAAATTAATGGTTGGTGAGTTCCTTGATGAGTTTGACCATCAAACTTTACTTTGCCTATATAGGTAAAATTTGTAAGAATTTTCTTTAAACCATTAACAGAAAGCTGATATTTTTTAGCTAGTTGAGTTAAGCTTATTTTCTGGTTTAAAAAATCCTGGAAAATCTCTTCAACAAGATAAGCATTTTCCGAGGGCACTAATCCTTTTCCTTCCATTCTATAACCAAACGGAGCTCGAGAAACAGGACTTCCTTGTGAGGCTTTCTTATTCATACCTTGTTTTTGATTCTCTTTTAGAGCTCTTAATTTCTCAATTTCTTGTTTTAATTCTTCATTCTCTTTTCTCAATTTTTCAATATCTTTGTTTTCCATTTTTGAGAAACTATCCTCTTCAAAAAGTTCTGGGTGTTCTTTTCTAACTAATTTCCATGCTTTTATTAAATTTGTTAAAGTCCCTTCCATTTCCTCGCCCATATATTCTTTGAATTCTTCTGGTTTATCTGGAGAATGATGGTGGCAATCAAAACATAAAGTAAATATGTTCTCTAACTCATCTTTTCCACCCATATATAAAGGAATTATGTGGTGCACTTCTAATTTTTCTCCTGTTTTATCCTGGAATTTACATTTCTGGCAAGTGAAATCATCTCTTTTTGCGGCTTTTATTTTTAATGTTCTGCTTCTTTCTCTCATTTTTATAGAGTATCTATGGGGGAGAATATTTTTTTAAGTTCTTCTGTTGAAACATGAGTATAAATTTGTGTTGTTGAAAGATCTGCATGGCCTAAAAGCTCCTGGATCAACCTTATATCGGTTCCATTCTCTAGCAAATGGGTTGCAAAACTATGTCTTAATGTGTGAGGTGAGACTTTTTTATTTATTTTAGCTTTTTTTGCTGTATCTCTAACTATTTTTTGTATATTTCGGTCTGATAAATTTCCTTTTGAGCCTGTAAAAAGAAATTCATGGTTAGCTTCTTTTTGTTTCTCTGCTTGCTTTTTTAGCCTTGAAGCTAAAAACCTTGGAATGTTAAAAACCCTGTCTTTTTTTCCTTTTCCCTGCCTAACATAGCCAATCATTTCTTCAAAATCTAGATTAGAAACTCTAAGATGGGTTAGTTCAGATACTCTAAAACCACAAGCATATATCAATGAGAGCATAAGTCTGCTTTTCTTGGTTCGGGCTGCTTCCAAAAATCTTTTTACTTCATCCTTTGTCAAAACTGCTGGAATTTTCTTTTCTCTTTTTGGCCTCTTAATACTTGAGGTTACATCTTTATCTAAAATATTAGAAAATGCAAACTTTAAGGCAGATAAAAATATGATTGTACTTGAAGCTGCTTGTTCTGTTAATTTTTCAGCCATATAAGTTTTTACATCATCAATAATTATCTGATCTGGATTTTTTTTTGTTAAATCTAAAAAATTTGAATTAGCCTTAAGATAGTTTCTAATAGTGTATGGAGAGTTTTTTGAAATTTTAAGTTCAATTTCAAGTTTATTGAGAAATTCTTTGGGAGTCATTTTATCTCAACTCCCAACTTTCTCAAATCTCTAAAGATTTGTTTGTTGTTTTTGAATAAAATAGTATGAATTCCTAATTTTCTGGCTTGGGTAAGGTTCCACTCCTGATTATCTATAAAAACTATTTCTTTTGGTCTAAAATTTAGTTTTTGTAACATTAATTTGTAAATTTTAGGATTTGGCTTTCTAACACCTTCTTCACAAGAAACTATTACGGGATTAAAGTGCCTAATTTTGTTTTTAGGCATTACGATTTGTTGTGAAATTGGAAATTGGTCTGATAAAATAGCTATTACATAACCTTTCTTTTTTAGTTCAAAGGCAAAGTAGTATAAAGCTGTATTTTGTTTGAAATGGGTTTTGTAAGCTCTTAAAAAAATGTTTTTTATGAAAAGAGGGGGTTTGCTAAAAGTTTTGGAAATAAATGAAAGGAATTTTTTTTCAGAAATTTTCCCAATAATTGCCTTTTTGTATATCTCTCCAATGTTATTCTCACCAATGTTATCAACCCAGCGATCTAATGAAACGCCAAGTTTCTTAGATATTTCTTCATGCACCCCTTTTGTCCTTCCTCTGGCTCTTATAGGGTCTTTTTCTAAAGCCAAAACCCCTCCAACATCAAAAATTATGGCTTTAATTTGTGATTTTTTATTATTTTTCTCTTTTTTCATACTTTAAATTGTGCGAACTTCTTTATAAATTTTGGTTGAAATTTAATAGTTGTCACAATATACATTGTGCGAAGTTTTTACGTATAAACCTTCTCTAAGGAGATTTTTGAGAAATTTTGTTAACTTAGGTTAGGGAAGTTAAGAGAAACATCGGGAGATACTTTTTGATCATCTAAACAATCTAAGATAAATTTTACAAGTTTATTAGCTATAACCTGCCTAGTTTCTGGATCATAAAGAGTGGCTTCTATTGAAGGAATTTTTACTTCAGAGAAACGTTCTGACCGTATTTCATAAACATTATTAACATGATAGATAAAGCCTGTTTGTGAACAAATATAAAATTGGCCTTCAACCCTTTTTTTGACAAACCTTCTTCAAATCTCATTACCTCATTATAATTCCTATACTTTTAATAATATCTATGTTTTCCCACTAAATTTTCAACACCAATTTTTATTCTACCGACATTTTGTGCACTTAGGTTGGCTAAGTTAAGATCTTTAGATAATAAAAAATTATCCTGTTAAAAGCCTATAGTTTTGCTCAATTATAGTTTTTATTAGAGGGATGTAAATAGCAGATTGAGCTATCAAAACCAGCCCTGAAATAGAGAGATCCATTGATTTAAGGGCATTATCTTCATATCTAAGGATGCTAGGTAAATGCCTTAAATGTTTTCCAAAAATAAAACCATCAGAGATGCTAAACTCAATAATATCTTTATTGTCAAGATTTCTTGGCATGATGAAATAAAATTCTTAAAGTTTTTAATAATTTCTATGTTTTTTCTCAAATTCCAAACATCAATTTTTATTCTATCGACATATCGTGCACTTAGGTTGGCTAAGTGAATTGTAGTTTAATAAAGCTGATTTTAATATTTATTTTTTGTAGAAGAATGATAAAGAGAAATATGATATGCTTGATATAGAACAAAATTTCCTAAACGCTCTGGATCTCCTAAATCAGGTATTTTTTCTGTTAGGGAATATTTTTCAAGCCAGAACTTTATCCCTTCGCTTTTAAACCCAAATATCTTAAACCATCTTGCAAGAGTATTTATTGTAGCTGGATCAAGTTTTGGCGGCATTTTTAAACAAGAATAGAATTTTCAGCATATTTAAAATTTTATTACCACTAAGATATTATAGATTTTAAGTTAGTTTTTTAGTAAATTTGTAGTAAATTTTCATATCCATTTTGTTTAGGGGAATATGTCGTGCACTTAGGTTTGCTAAGTATCTGTCGAAACAGGTGTTTATAGTTGTTTAAACAGGTGAAAAAAAATCTTTATCGAGGATAAAATAGGTAAATATAGCTAGGTTGTTTAATGGGTGTTTTGGGGGTGTTTAGGTAGTTATAGGTGTTTATAGTTGTTTATGGGTGTTTAAAACAGGTGTTTTGCTATTAAAAATGAGATAAACACCATACATTTTCCACAGGAAATCATGGGGCTTCGACACATAGTTTTAGAGAGGGATGTTTATAATAATTTCAAATTTTCTCGAATAAAAAACAGAAAACTTTTTAAATTATGAATATCTTAATTAGTTATGTTTAGGTGGCTTTTTGGAAAAAAAGGGGTAGAACGTGTCGAAGAAGACACAAAAAAGGGTTTTGAGGCTGTTAAAAAAGACCTTACTGCTGTTACAGGGTGGATTAAACACCTTGATTCTGAGAAAAATTTGCAACAAAGGGACATTGAAGATATAAAAGAGGTTTTATCGACGATGCAAAATGAGATGGAAGGATTAAAAAATATTGTGGCGATGATGAATGAGCTCAAACCTAAACAGGTGTTTAAAACACCCAAGGGGCTGTTTAATAAACAAACACCTGTTTATGCTGTGCAAACAGGTGTGCAAACAGGTGTTGAAACACCAAATTTAAGCCAGTTTTCAGTAACTGAAAGAGCTATTTTGTGGATACTTTTAAATAGTGACATTAAACTAAGTTATGATGATTTGGCAGCAATGTTAGGAAAAGAGAGATCAACAATAAGAGGTCAGATAAACAGAATCAAACAAAAGAATGAAAATTTAATTGAAGAGATAATTGAAAATAATGGTAAAAAGAGAGTTTTTATGAATGAGGTAATAAAGGAAAAAATGCTGAAAAAGTCAAAAGTGAGTATTAAAAAATATAAAAAAGTAGTTAGAAAGAGGGAAATAGAGGAAGAAGGTTAAAAAAGGCCAAAAAAGTAGAGAAAAAGAAGAAAGAGATTAAAAAAAGGAGAAAAAGACAAAAAAGTAGAGAAAAATAGCAAAAAACACTATAGAAAGTCAAAAAGTGAGAGTTAAAAAACAGTGTTTTTTATGATATACAGATTAAAAAATCAAAGAACAAAAGAAAAAGAGCTAAATTTTATGATATTAAGACCTAAAGTGAGTAAAAACTTAAAAAATAGGCTCTAAGCAAGAAAAGGAGAGTTATAAAAAACAAGGAAAAGAACATATTATTAGTTGGTCGGCTAGACGATTAAATAGATATCTTTAAGTTTAAATATCCCTAAGTTGTAAAATTGTGGATAGTGAGGCAATTTTTTTTAAACTATCAGAAATTTTTAATTGAATTGTTTTATTGTTAATTTTGTTTTTCTCGACGGGAATTCCTTTATCTACCAGTCTTTTAATGTAATCTCTTATAGAGCTTTCTGTCAAACTAAGTTTCTTAGAAAGACCCCTATAATCTGTATAACCTTCTTGCTCTTCTAACTGGTATAAAGCAGAAAAAACAAGAATCTCCTTCTCTGTTAGCCTCTTAAATTTAAGTCTTATTTCTTTTTTAAGAGCATCAAGGGAATCAAGAATTTGGGCAGCGTTTTGTAAGGGGTTAACTTCTTGTTGGAGTATTTGGGAAGTTGGTACTTTGGAAGGATATTCTTTAATTTTGTTTGGAGTTAATTCCTGAGGATTAAAATGGTTTTGAGAAGATGGTTGAGGTAATTGAATGGGTTGTTGGATGGAGTTTATTAAGCCATTTTCTATGTGTCTGTCTGTCTGTTGGTGTGTCTGTCTGTCTGTCTGAACCCCTTCATTTCCTGTGGAAATACTTAAATTTCGGTCTTTTAAGGCTGTAAAAATGGTGTTTTGTGTTGAAGGACTGAGCATATGCGTCTGAAATTGGAGTCTATGTGCTTGATCTTGTATAGAGGAAGATTTAACCAAATCTTGAGAGGGTATAAAAGGGAAAATAGGGTGTTTTAGTCTTTTAATTTCCTCTCTTAAATTGCTCATAGTAAAATTTAATTCAGCAAGGCTTACTTTTAAAAACTCAATTTCTTGAGTTAAAAAAGAAATGTCTTGTTTGACTTTTTGAAAAGCCTCTTTTATCTCTTTCATGAGAAACAAAAAACTAGCTAGTATAAAAAGTTTAATCTACTAGAAAATATATTATTGGGCCTTTTTATAAGAATTATAAGCTGCATCACTTAGTCTCCATCTAGACCTCCTTAGATAAGGCAGGCCTTTAGAGTTCTTTTTTATTTCTATTACTAATCTTTTGTTTTTAAGGTCTTTTAGAAGGGTCTTAATAAATTCTTCGTCCCTTGCAAGTTCAAAGGCAATATGCTTGGTAAACGAGGGTTTTGGGGCTATTGAATAAAGATGAGCAAGTATTTGCTCTGAAATTTTATCTTTTTTCTCTTTTGAAATGTTCATGAAAATAAGAAACAAACCTTTTATTTAAAGGTTTTTAAACCTTTAGGTCCTCTTGTTCTTTTCTCAAACTAGGTAATTGCATGTGTAGGGGAAGATTCATTTCTTCCTCAAGCCTTAAGGCTCTTAAAGTTGCTTTTTTAAGAACAAGATTAAAAACAGTTAACCTAAAATCATCTGAAACTTGTTTATCTTTCCATTTTTTTAAAACTTCTTTAGAAAGTTTGGAGTCTACTGAAATAACAATTGCGCCTGTAAATTCTATTTTTGCAACTTCTGGGGAATAATCAAGGCTAAAAGAAAACTTGATGTTTAAGAGCTCTTCTTTGGTTTTAAACATTTCCGGTTTTAATTCAGTAATGTCTACAAGATCCATCTTAGTACTCACTTTAAGATCCTGATATTGGTTCTTCATTTTCTCAACGTGAATTTTATCAAAAGCGAATCCTAAAACCCTCATTGTAATAAAATTGTGAAGATGTTTTTAAATATTTATGTTTCTAAAAATCTAAATCAAATCCTCTTCTGATACAATTAAAAAATCGCCAATAGCAATGATAGCACTATATGGGATTAAAAGGTCGTTTGAAGGTAATCTTTCGAGATTTAGGTTTTTGGTATAAATTGTTGCATCCTTAACAACTAGATTGATGAGTTCCCCAGATTTGGTTTCAAAAGTTATGTCTTTAACAAATCCTAGCCTTTTTCCTTCTTTTGTTACAATCATCTTTCCTACAAGGGCATTAAAAGGATTTTTATTATCTTGCATGATAAATTAAGGGGTAAGGAATTTTATAAACTTTTCTGTAAGTTTAAATAGATTTTAAGGTATATATAAAGGATAGGGTCACCCCCTGTTTTCTTATGGAAAGCTTTAAAAAGGGTTTTTGAATTTAATTTGTTTTTCTTTTATTTTTATGAATTTGTATAGTATAGTATAGTATATCTTATAACTATAAAATAATTAGAATATATTTCTCTTAGATATTATTGACAAGGAGATTATTTATAATCTCTCTTTTTTAGGATTAAATTCTAAACCAAAATCTCTTTTAGAATAATAATAATAATAATAATAATAATAATCTTATATAAATAAAAATATATATTAGAGTTTATATTTTTATTTAGAAAATCTTTTTTAATAGGTTTTCCACTTGAAATGTTGGTGTTTTTCTTAGTTAGTAGTTATAACCTTTTATAAAAGAAGATGGTTTTTTATCGTTGAAAAAAATAACTCCTTTAATTTTTCCATAGGAAATAGAAGTGTGAGGGAAGAGGGCATCTGAAGTGTATTTTTAATTATACTTTTTATATCATATAAACCCTTAAATAAGGATTTAGATTTTAGAGAGGATAAAAAAGATGGTAACAGAATTTGATCAGATTTTTGAACCTTTTAGTAAAAATGGAATCTTTAAAGATAAATCTCTTTTACAATCAAATTATAAGCCAGAAGATATCCCCCATAGGGAGGAACAGATAAAACAAATAGCTTCTATACTTGCTCCTGTTTTAAGAGGAGAAAGAACTAGCAACCTTTTTCTTTATGGGAAAACCGGGACTGGAAAGACTTTATCAGTACAGTGTGTTAAAGATGAGCTCTTAAAGAGAATAAGTAAAAAGGGAGAATTTAAGTTAAGAATAGAATATTTGAATTGTAAATTAAAAAAAGTTTCTGATACTGAGTATAGGATTTTAGCAGAGTTAATTAAGAAACTTGGAGGAAAAGTGCCTGCAACTGGATTACCCACAGAGGCAGTTTATAATAAGTTTATTGAGATCATTGATAATGAAAAGCAGTTGTTATTGTTAATTTTAGATGAAATTGACCAGACTGTAAAAAAAATTTCTAGTGATTTTCTTTATAATCTAACAAGATTAAATTCAGAGCTTTCAAAGACCCAGATATGTATTGTTGGGATAAGCAATAATCTTACTTTTTTAGAAGAGCTTGATCCTCGAGTTAGGAGTTCTTTATCAGAGGAAGAGATTGTTTTCCCTCCCTATAATGCTTTGCAATTGCAGGATATTTTAAGTAAGAGGGCTCAAAAGGCTTTTAAGCCAGGAATTGTTCAGCCAGGAGTTATTGAGAAGTGTGCAGCCTTTGCAGCTAGAGAGCATGGAGATGCCAGACGTGCTTTGGATTTATTAAGAATCTCTGGAGAGCTGGCAGAAAGAGAAGGATCAAAAAAGATTCTTTTAAAACATATAGATGAAGCAAATGAGAAAATAGAAAAAGATAAGATTCTAGATGTTATTAGAACAGAACCTAAACAATTCCAACTTGTTTTACATGCAATAATCCAACTTTCTGAAAAGCAAAAAGGAGAACCAGTATTTACAGGAGATGTTTATAACCTTTATCAAGACCTTTGTGTTCAGAATAAGCTTGAGGGTTTAACACAGAGAAGAGTTGGGGATATAATCCAAGAGTTTGATATGTTAGGAATTATTAATGTAAGGGTTATTTCAAAAGGGAGAGGAGGAAGAATGAGGGAGATTAAACTTGCGATATCTAATAATATAATAAAAAAAGTCAAAGAGATAATAAAAGATAGCTTAGATTATTATTAATTCCCAATGGATTCAAAAGAATTACTTAAATTTTGTTTAAAGAAGGGTCTTTTACTAGATAAAGAGGTTTTAAATCTTTTGAGTGAAGAAGGAGATATAGAATCTGTTAAACTTATGATAGAAAAAATTGGGATTTACACCCATAAAAGAGTAATTACTAAAGACCTCTTTTATAAAAATAAAGAACAAGTTAGCAGATTTTTTCAAGATTTGCCTAAAGAGGATCAAAGAAAACTAGAAAATTTGAAAATCAAATTGGGGTTAAGTATTGAAATTTCAAAAAATGTGTCCTTGCCTTTTCTTGAAAAAAAAGAAAAAGTTTTTTTAGATTCAAAAGTTAAGGTTTTGTCTTTAGATTGTAAATTAGGAAGAAAATTAAAAGTAGGGGATTTTGTGACCTCTTTTAGAAATAGGTTTTATGAGATGAAAAAGATTTTACAAGAACATTCAGAGCTTGATAATTTGATTTCAATTGATAAACTTTCAGGGGTTAGACAAGGGGTTTCTTTAATTGCTATGGTTTCTGATAAGAGATTTACTAAAAATAAGAATATAATCTTTGAGATAGAGGATTTAACAGGGGCTACTAAGGTTTTGGTAAATAATAATAAAGAAGAACTTTATAAAAAAGCCGAAGACGTGCCTCTAGACGCTGTTGTTGGGTTTAAATGTTCTGGTAACAATGAGATGTTGTTTGCCAATGAGATAATTTTTCCAGACGCAAATCTTTTTGAGAGAAAAAAAGCAGATGTAGAAGAATATGCTTTATTTATGGGGGATGTTCATTTTGGAAGCAAGAATTTTATGAAAGAAAATTTTTTAAGATTTATAGATTATCTTAATGGCAAAATTCCAAATACCCCAGAAGTAGAGAAAATAAAATATCTTTTTATAGTAGGAGATTTAATTACAGG
>Ga0180007_10007320_pt1 | contig 10471 bp, 8 predicted proteins | sample MM_PC_MetaG_FD_121122 | JGI IMG/M metagenome (GOLD analysis project Ga0180007, IMG submission 121122) | Groundwater microbial communities from the Aspo Hard Rock Laboratory (HRL) deep subsurface site, Sweden - MM_PC_MetaG | ecosystem: Environmental > Aquatic > Deep subsurface > Groundwater...
AGGATAGGTTTCAACCAGGCGCAGGGCCCCTTCAATGGTGTTGTGATCGGTTACCGTAACAAAATCCATTCCCCGGGCCTTTGCATCTTTATACAAGGTGTCGATTTGGGTATAGGATTCCCTGGCCCCCACTTTTTTTAAAAACCACTCGGACGGTCTTTTGGATGCTTTGGAATGAACATGAAGATCAACCTGTATCATTTGCTTCTCCTGAAAAAAGTTTGTTTTCATCTGAATTTAGAAAAAGGATATGAGAATTGAATTAAGAAAATATTTATAATTTATGAAAAGATGCGGACAGGACAATATCGCCCCGGGAAAAGAATATTTTGGAAGAACAGGACCTTTTAAATTCGGTTGAACCTGCCCCAAGGTCTGCTATCTTAAATTTAGGCAACAACCTTGGCAAAAAAAATCGTTGACAAAAAAAAACGATCGCCTATGATGACAACTCATTACTCCTTCAAGAAGAAGGAAAAAGAAAACAATCACATGGATGTCGTGATTCTCATCATCCATGGTTAAAATAACCAAAATGCCACGAAGGCAAACAACAGACCTTGATCTGTCGTTTGCCTTTTTTTTTAGAAAGAAGGAGGAAAGAAAACAGATGATCTTTGTGCGCGCATTCAGACAGAGAATGAACCGGATGATATCTTTTGGCACCGGTCTCCTTTGTCTGGCCATCCTCTTGACAGGACTGTTTGTGCCTGTCTGCCTTCCGGTTTTTGCGGGTTCTTCTGATCAGGAGCTGGTGGTGGGTTGCGGGGCGGATCAGTACAGCAAAGCCAAACATTACCTCTCCTTTGCAAAAAAATCTCCCTATGTATGGATTACAGAACCTTTGGTGTATCGGGGCAATGATTACAAGCCTGTCCCAGGCCTGGTGGAAAGCTGGGAACGGCATGGACAGCGCTACACCTTGCACATCCGAAAAGGGGTATATTTCCATAACGGGGATGCCCTGGATGCAGAAGCGATTCTATCCTCATTGAAAATAAACGCACTTAACCGCTCGGAAACCTTGCGGATAAAACCTGAATCCTACCGCATCATAGATAAATACACCTTGGAGATTGAGACCGCGCACCATACGGTTCATTTCATGGGGTTCATGTCCCACCCGTTTGTGTCCGCCTATGCGCCGGGCACCGATTTCATCAACCATCCCATAGGCACAGGCCCCTATGTCTTTTCTGAATACAGTCGCGGCCGCTATATCAAGGTCAATCGGAATGAGACATACTGGGGGGAAAAACCGCTGAACAAGGCCATTACCTTCCGTTTTATCCCCGACCCCCAGGCACGGCTTCTTTCCTTACTCAATGGTGAATGCGACATCATCTGGCCGGTTGACCCGATGATGCTCAGTTCCTTGCCGCCCAAAGGCCCCTACAAAAAAGTGGTGACCCCACAAAAAAACTATGTTGTGATGACCGTGAACCTGCACGGTGAAAAGCCATACGATCTTCTCAGTGATTTGAACCTGAGAAAGGCCGTAGGCTATGCCATCGACCGCGATTTGATTGCCAAAACCGTATATAACGGTACAGCCCGGTCCGCCCGCTCCATTCTGGCCCCCGGGTTCTGGAACCAGGGGGAGGATTTTTTAAACGGATTCGACTGTCAACCCGACCTGGCCAGAAAGCTGCTGACCCAGGCCGGTTGGCACCCAGGCGCGGATGGGATACGGATAAAAGATGGTCGCCGCCTCCAGATCCGACTGGTATCCGGCTTTCCAACAGCGGCAGAGATCAAGCCCCTGCCAGAATTGATCCAGCAGATGCTGCGCAAGGTTGGCATGGATGTCCAGGTCATCCAAACAGATGACATGGGGGTGTATTACGGCAACTACATGGCTCCGGGCAAGGCAGATTTGTTCCTGGAAAAATCAGGCAACACCGGTCCCACGCCAAGCTGGCTGTTGTATATGCTTTACCACAGTAATTCTCCCTGGGTCGATTCCGGTTATAAATGGTCGCTGCCTGGAAAAAAATTCGATCAGGCCATTGATAAAGCCCAGGCCAGCACGGATCCAAAAATCGTGGTTGAGGCAATCAAGGATGCCCAGAGAATACTGATTGATGAAACCTGCGCGGTCATCCCCTTGCTCTTTTTATCCGATGTCTACCTGGTGCGGCCCGACATCGAATTTAACCCGGAAACCTGCGGCGGCTATACCAGCTTTGGCAATGCCCGAAGAATCAGAAACCAGTGATATCGCATGATTAATTATATTCTCCGAAGGATTCTGTGGATGGTGCCCCTGCTTATCGGGGTGTCCATCATCAGTTTTGGTCTTTCCCATCTTTCACCCGGCAAGGTGGGGGATTTATTGTTGCGCCAGTCCGGCGGCGTCACATCATCTGAATCTGCCCAGCGCTTCAAGCAGGAGCTGGGTTTGGACAAACCGCTTCCCGTTCAATACCTGCACTGGCTGTGCAAGGCGATTCGGCTGGAGTTTGGCGCCTCATTTTCAACAGGAGCGTCTGTCCGTCAGGAGATGCTCAAACGACTGCCTGCAACCCTTAAGCTAACAGCGACCGCATTTCTGATCATGATCGGGCTGTCCCTGCTGGTGGGTATCCCTGCCGGTCTGAGACCCGGTGGTTTGTTTGATCATATTTCTCGATTGTTTTCCACAACAGCCATTGCCCTGCCCAATTATTGGCTCGGCATGCTGTTGTTATATCTATTCGGGGTCCACTGGAAAATCTTCAGCATCACAGGGGATGCATCCGGGGGGCGGGTACTCCTGCCCGCACTGACCCTGGCCATCGGCATGAGCGCTGTTTACAGCCGGCTTGTCCGGGAACGGTTTCTGGAGGTGTTCAGCCAGGACTATATCCGCACGGCCCAGGCCAAGGGGCTGGCGTTGCCAGCCATATTGTTCCGGCATGCCTTTAAAAATGCATTGATGCCCCTGGTCAGTCTGTGGGGGATGAGCCTGGGGTATATGCTGGGTGGTTCCCTGTTGATTGAAACCATTTTTTCATGGCCGGGGGTCGCAAGTTTTGCCGTTCAGGCCGTTCTGAACCGGGATTTCCCTGTCACCCAATGCTATGTGGTGCTCATGGCCCTTGTTTTTTCCCTGAGCAACCTGACCGTGGATGTATTGCAGACCATTGCAGACCCGAAGCTGCGGCGAAACATGCAGGCAAAGAAGGTATAAAATGAGCTGGGCTGGTATTTTTCACAATACAAGTATTCTGTTGGGGGGGGCGTTGATCGGATTCTTGCTGATCACAGCAGTGGCCGGACCAGGCCTTTCGCCCAACGATCCATTTCAAATTGATTTAACCCATCGGTTTGAACCGCCGTGCCAAACCTATCCGTTCGGAACAGATCATCTGGGGAGGTGCGTGCTGTCCCGGCTGCTTTGGGGCAGCAGTATTTCACTTGGGTCATCTGTGGGCATCTCTGCTGCGATCATGTGCCTGGGGCTTGGCATTGGCATCATGTCCGGGATGGGAAACCAACGGGTTGATTTTTTCATCATGCGCATGGTGGATATGCTCTTGTCCTTTCCATCTCTGGTGCTCACTTTAGGCATTATCGGTGCCCTTGGGCCATCGCTTTTCAGCGCAGCCGTTGGTATTTGTATGGGATGGTGGCCGGTGTATGCGCGGCTGGTCAGAGGAATGGTCCTCTCGGCCCGGGAAAAAGAATTTGTAACGGCCGCTCGCCTGACCGGCACCAGCGGCATCCGTATGACCACAAGGCATATTCTGCCCCAGGTTTTGCCCCCGGTACTTGTATTGGCCAGTCTTGAGACCGGAACCATGATTCTGGTGTTTTCCGGCCTTGGATTCCTGGGACTCGGCGTACAACCGCCGCAACCCGAATGGGGCGCCATGCTGAACGAGGCGCGCACCTATATCTTTACGGCGCCCTATTTGCTCATCGCTCCAGGGGCGGCCATCTTTACGGCGGTGTTGGGATTTTCCCTGCTGGGCGAAGGCTTGAGACAGGCCATGCAGGTAAGGGCCGTGAACCCGTGGTAGACTTGCTGGACATAAAAGACCTTCAGGTAACCTTTCCTCCCTGGTCTGATCCGTTTGTTCCGGTGAAAAACCTTTCTCTGGACCTTGCGGCAGGCCAGGTCCTCGGGTTGGTCGGCCAGAGCGGCTCCGGTAAAAGCCTCACCGGGTTGGCAGTCATGGGAATGATTCCCAGGCCCGGAAAAATCACAAAAGGACAGATCCTTTTTCAAGGGATGGATGTGACAAGGTACACCCCAGAGCAATACAGGCGTATTCGGGGCAGGGAGATGTTTTTGATATTCCAGGACTGCGGGTCCGCACTGACTCCCTCCTTGACCATTGGCCGGCAACTGGCTGAAATTTATGTGCACACCCATGGCCAATCATGGAAAAAGGGAATGATCCAGGCAAAAAAGGCCCTTGAACGGGTAAATCTGGAGCCCGGGATATCGAATGCCTACCCCTTTGAACTGAGCGGCGGCATGCGTCAACGGATATTGGTATCCATGGCCTTTGCCATTCAGCCCAGACTGATCATTGCAGATGAGCCGACCACCGGCCTGGACATGATCACCCAAGCGGAGATTCTGGATATGTTTGCAGCGCTCAAAGACAACTGCCGGGTGGGCATCCTGTTGATCAGTCATGATCTTCGGGTGGTGGGGCGCCTGGCGGACGATGTGGCCGTCATGTATGAGGGCAGCATCGTTGACAGATCCCCTGTGGCCTGCCTGCCGGAACAGGGACGGCATCCCCACTCCCGTGAGCTTATTGCCGCCTGTCAGGAATTGTCTTATCCGGTGAAGTCATGCTGAAAATTCAGGGTCTGAGCAAACGCTATGGGTCTGACAAAAGGGGATCAACCGCCCTCAATTCCGTTTCGTTAACCTTGGACGAAGGCCAATCATTGGGAATTGTGGGGGAAAGCGGCGCCGGCAAAAGCACTTTGGCAAAATGTATTTTGGGTGTGGTTCCCCCCAGCAGCGGACATGTCTGGTTTGACAGACGGAAGGTGGACACCATGTCTTCCCAAGAGCAAAAACAATTCTGGCAGAACGCGCAAATAATCTGGCAGGATCCCGGCCTTTCCTTAAGTCCCCACAGGCGCATCTGGCAAATAATTGCCGAGCCCTTGGAAAATAATACGCAACTAAACCGACAAGAGATCCGCAGGCGAGTGGACAGATTATTATCCCAGGTGGGACTGGATCCTGCTCTCGGCCAAGACTATCGTCACCAATTGAGCGGAGGGCAGTGTCAACGCGTATGCATCGCAAGGGCGTTGGCCATCAGGCCCAGGCTGCTCATCTGCGACGAGCCGGTTTCCGCCCTTGACCTGCCCATGCAAATGAGAATCATGGATCTGATTGACAATTTAAGGCAGTCCCTGGGAATAGCGGTCATCCTCATCACCCATGACATCGGCCTGGCACGCCGGTACTGCAACCAGGTTTCCATCATGCACAAAGGCTGCATCATTGAAACCGGGCCCTCCGATACCATTTTGAATCACAGCACCCACCCCTACACAAAACGCCTGATCAACGCCATCCCCCAGCTGCCCTGGCGGTAAAAAACGCCGCCATCCAAAAAAAAATCCCGGCTGCCGGAACTTGTGACTCGGCAGCCGGGATCATCATGCGCCACAGGGCAGGCCTGTTAAGCGTGGCTCTCAAGCTTTGAAAAGAATTCTTCCCGGCTCATTTTTTTGGGAGCCACCACCACGATAATCTCACAGGATTCAGTTCCTTTAACTTCCTGTCCGATTTCGGCATCTGCCGGAATCAGGGCCACGCTCATGGGGTTCATGACACCCCGAACCGTGCCGTCTCCCTGGAAGATGTCGCAGCTGCCCTTTACACAGATGATCAGCAGCTCCATGGGATGGGCATGGGGCGGATAAAAACCAGGGGGAATAACCATGGCATGGCTGGTGAGGTGGTCACCAAACAGCAGGGGCCCCACATCTCCTTCCACCCCGGTGGGCAGGTATTTTACGTCTTTGATATTCTCGATCAGGCTCATGGTTCCAATTTTTTTTATATCATTCATCGCTTTTTCCTTTGATTTTTTTTTAAAGATTTACATTAAAACCAACATACATGTTAAAACCAGGATAGGGATATAAGCTTTCGCTGCCCGGATTTCCGCTGCCGCACCCAACCGCCTGGGTGTCAAAAATATTGTTGGCCACTGCAAAAAACTCAAATTGTTTGAATTTCTTGGTATACCGTGCGTTCAATGCCCAGAATCCGTCTTCCGTGAGGGTGTTGGCATAGTTGAAGTACCGCTCCCCTGTGTACACAGGATTTAATGAGATATCGCCCAGCAATGCATGACGGTAGCCGATAAAAATTGATGCCATATACTCTGGAACGCCGTTTAAACTCTTGCCGTCATAGTTGACGCCGCTGCTGGTAAAATCTACAAATTCTGCATCTTGATAGGTAACGCTGGCAGACGAGTAAATACCGTTTTGAAATTTTGCATTCAGACCGGCTTCCAGACCCTGGGATCTTGTTTCACCGGCATTTTCATACTTGGAAGTGGGATCGGAACTGGGCCGGACAAATTTGTCCTTCACCTCATGGCGAAACAGGGCGGTATTATAATCCAGCCAGTTCGTGAGTTGGCCTCGGATTCCGGCTTCATAGGCATAGATGCGTTCCGGGTCCAGCGAACCGCTTGTGGCCGCCGCCGGAACCCTTGCCGGACTCTTAAAACCGCTGTTGATCCCTCCGAACAGGGTGAGTTTTTCATCAAACTGATAGGTCATCCCGAATTTCGGGCTGAAGGAATCATTGTCCTGGGACCAGGTATTGGAAGCATCAATCTTTCCGGTTTGTTCCTGGTTGTACTTGTCATATCGAATCCCGGCCGTAACGGTCAGAGCAGGGGTCACACTGAGTTCATCGTGCAGGTACCCGGCCCAGGTGGTGTCCTCGCGTTCCCGATCACCGATGAGGGTGCCGATATCAGAGATACTGGTGGCCTGATTAATTTTCGTATCAATGGTATGATACCGGTATTCACCTCCAATCACCAGTTTATTGGCCATCTGGCCAAAGGTATGATTCAACGTATAATTTATTTCAGGATGGCTTTCCGCCTCGTCATACACATAATAATTGTACCAGTACATATTGGTCAGCTCATCCTTGTACTCAAATTTGATCTTGAGCTTATGGGGGCCGAACATCTGGCTGTAATCCAGGGCAGCAAGCTTTTCCGTTTCGTGCAGTTCATAGTCCGGGCCCGGATTTTGGGTCGGATCCTGGTCGAACTGGTCCCGGGTGAGACCATTGGCATAATTGGCCCTTGTATCAAAATAGGATCCGGTGAATGCAAGCTGGCTCGTCTCATTGAAATGACAGTTGACCCGAGTGTAAACGTTGTTGTCATCCATATAGGTACGATCCTGATACCCGTCCTCCCGTTTGATCGAGGCATCAAGGTAATAGTCCCAGTTGCCCTCACTACCGTTGATGACCCCATACCCATTGCCGCCGCCAAAACCGCCATAGGCTGCGCCAAGTTTTGCCTCCAAAGGGGTTCCGGCAGTTCTTGTCACAATATTGATGACTCCGCCAATGGCCTGATCACCATATTCAGCCGATGGTGTTTTGGTGACCTCAATGCGCTCGACATCATGAAGGGCAAGGCGGGGCGGCACAATATATCCGTTGCCCTTATTGAACTCAATGCCATTGATGAGCACCTTCATCCCCCAGGCAGAGACTTCTCCGCCCCGGGTGCTGACCAATCCGTCCTCATCAATTCCATATGCGGAAAACGGCATATACACGCCGGGAATATTTGCTTCCCGCAGGATATCAAACACACTGTAATTGCTGGGATATTTATCTATCTGTTCTTTGGAAATAACAGAGATATTGGTGGGAATTTTCTTTAGTGCAGTCTCCATTTTTGTTGCATTGACAATGATCTCTCCCAATTGCAAGGCGTTATCGGCAGGTTCATTTTCTGCCATACCCAGACTATAAAATGACAAAGATAGACAGACTACCAAAGCCATTCGCACAATTAATTCTTTCAACATGTTCATCTTTTCTCCTTATGTGGTTGTCTGTTGAAAGGCAAATGCCACCGCCGCTTGATTTCATATTCCATCCTTGATAGAATCAAAATACGGTGAAAACATCTGCCGTCAAAGGGAAAGGCAGCGCACCCTCCCAAGGTAATGGGCTGCCTTTCCCGCTTTAAATACTCGTGTGGTCGTCACTGGCAAAATGCCTGTAACATACCTTTCTTTTTAAGCTTCCCCATAAAAAAAACCACGAAAACATACCCGTCTTTATCGGGTGTATGCCTTCGTGGCTCGATTATGTTTTGCTATGAACGGTCTTTAATAACACATTCCGTTCATGTATCTTTTTGTGGATTGCCCCCTTCTTGAAGGCAATAACGACATATTCATAATAGATTGCTTTTTTTTTGTCAATATCTTTCCTTCCCCGGGACTGTTTTTAACAGCCTGGACTTCCCTTTACCGTTGGCACCATTTGAATCTCTTTTTTAATGGCAGGATTTTTTAACGATTCGCCGATTGATTAATGGCCCCTGTTGGTGAGTTCCCTTTCAGAACCTGTCTGATGTTCCGGGCAGTTTCCATGGCGATTTCAAAACGAACCTGATTCACGGCAGACCCGATATGGGGGGGGTAAAAGCGTCCTGTTCGAGGCCATGAGTGACGGATCGATGTATTGGGGCCGGTCCGGCCCAGTCTTCAAACTCAAAGATATCGGCGGCATATCCGGCCAGACGGTTCTGGTCCAGGGCATGGGCCACGGCAGACTCATCCACACAGGACCCCCGGCCGATGTTGATCAAAAAGGCATCGGGTTTTACCCGATCCCTGTTAATGAGATAATGGGTGGATTCATCATAAGGGGTGGCGACCACAATGAAATCACTTCGGCACAAAAGGGTATCCAGGTCAACCAGCGTAAGGTCAATCCCTTCCAGGTCCGGATTGGTTACCGGAGCGGCATCGGAATACAGAATAGCGGTTTCATACCCGGACAACCGTTTGGCAATGGCCTGTCCCACCTGCCCCATCCCAATGATGCCCACAAGGGAATTGTCCAGGCCTTTGCCGTAGAGCCTGGCGCGCTATCCATGGAATTGACCGAACTTGACCAGGGTATTGCCCTGGAGGATTTTTCTGGCCATGGTGATCATCAGCCCGATGGCCAGCTCAGCCGTGGGGATGGTCAACAGGTCGGGCACAATGGAAAACCAGACCCCGCGACGGGTACAGGCATCCACATCAAAATTGTCATACCCTTTGAGGGCAGCACTGACAATTTTCAGATCAAGACATTGGCTAAGAAAATTGTTTCAGTCGGTTGTAATCGGGGGCTTTCCTGCCATTAAAATAATGGCAGGCCCGATAGTATATGAGGTCTTTGGTCCAGGTCTTTAAAAATCCCGGGTTCCTGCCGATTTTTTGGGCAAGGGAAAGGGGATTGGAAAGATCCAGGATGGGAGCGCCTAGTTCTGACGGATCACGGAAGCATTCCCAGTCGCATTGCCGGCAATCGGGTGCAAGGGGGTGGCCGGCCCTGTTCATCTGCCAGAATTTACCAAAGTTTTCCTGGCCCCGGAACCCGCAGGGAAAAGTGTCCCCGGTTTGGGCATCAATGAAAAAATAGTTGATGCCGCCCTGGCAGGGGCTGGTGATATAGGGCTGATTGCCATATTGGTTTACCAATGCATTCAAGGCGGTCAAGGGGGAGAAAATCCGGATCTGGTTGCGAAATTTGGGGATGGTATCTGCCAGGGCCATGAAAATCATTCGTTTTTCCTCCCGGGTATACCGCACAATCGCGTCAATGGTACTGGCCTTGTAAACCGCTTCAAGATTCGGGGAACCTTCATCCACGCTCATGGGATAACAGGCATTCACAATGGTAAACCCAAGGTCGATGACGGTTTGGTAAAAAAGCGAAAACGCTCGGGAATAGGCCTCGTATACAGCCTTCCCATAGTCTTGTGGGGGAAAATCACGGGGGTCAAGGGAACGGGTCAGATCGCCCCCTAAATTGCGGTTGATGCCCAGGTTGACCGAAGGGAAAAGGCCGGCGTCGTGAAAAATGGGAATCGCCTTTTGGATGCCGGAAACAACCCCTTTTAATCCCCGCATGGTTTCATGGGTTTCAGAATCACTCGAATCCATGCTGATCCAGAAATTTCCAAGGGGGGTGGCCGAAAGCGTTTGGGCCAGCCGGGAAATCTTGTCCTTAAATCCGGGGTGGCAACTGTGGGTGAATAGAAATCCGTTGGTGCCCGTGCGAATGAAGGGGATGTGGTTCGCTCCTGCCCGGTTGATATAATCGCACAGATCATCCAGCATGAGCAGGGGTTCTCCCCCGGTAAAAGAGATGGCCTTGATCTTGTTTTTCCCGGCGGCATCAATGATCTTATAAAGCGTTTGCTTGTCCAGGGTATTGCGATGAAACCGATTG
>Ga0180007_10007321_pt1 | contig 10469 bp, 8 predicted proteins | sample MM_PC_MetaG_FD_121122 | JGI IMG/M metagenome (GOLD analysis project Ga0180007, IMG submission 121122) | Groundwater microbial communities from the Aspo Hard Rock Laboratory (HRL) deep subsurface site, Sweden - MM_PC_MetaG | ecosystem: Environmental > Aquatic > Deep subsurface > Groundwater...
CTGTGTGAACGGATAAGCGTATTTTCAAAATCCTGGGAATTTTCTATTGCTCCTTGAGCTTCTTCAATAAACATGCTGAAAATCTTTACATCATCGTCATTGATCGATTTTTTGGTAATGTAATTGTCGACTACAACTAAACCTTGGGGGTTGCCTTTTATCCAGAGAGAGGAAATGATAAATTCACCTAAATCCATTTTTTGAACTAGGCCTTCTTTTTTGAGAGTTTCAGATTCATTTCCCTTTATACAAATCGGGAGTTTGCTTTCCAGGGCTTTGGCCAAGAGGCTTTCTTTTTTGTTAAGGTTGAATTTAAGCGATTGGATTAATTCCATGAATCTGGAATTTTGACGGGACTGTTTGATTTGATGGTAATTATTGATCAGGCCATAGAGGTCTTTTTTATCGTTTTCAATGCCTTTCCAGATCTGGCTGGCTTCCTCAGAATCTATCGGCCCGATACCCATATAACCCTTGAGGGATTTATTTTGTTCGTCGATAAAAAATATAGCTGCTCGGTTGAAGCGTAATCCTTCGTGAGCAGTAAGCCCGGTTAGGATAATGTAGGTTATTTCATCGAGCCGCAAAGTCGTACGCATGGCTTTGGTGAGTTCATAGAACACATAAAGTTGAGAACGCACCTTTTCCAGCTCTTCTTTGAGCCGTTGGATTTCATCACCCATGAGTTTTTAAATAGCATATTTATCGACAAAAGTCAATAGAATAGTGGTTTTTAGCTTTCACTTTTTTATTTATCTGATAAAATAAGGCGGTCATGAAACAGGATTTGTTCAGCTTGGCTAATTATGATTTTGATATACCTGAGCAGTTAATTGCTCAGCAGCCTTTGCGGCCGCGTGACAGTTCCCGGCTTCTGATTTTTAATCGCGAAAAAAACTCTATCCAAGAAAAGATTTTTAGCGATATTCTTGATTTTTTTAAAGCCGGGGATGTCTTAGTCCTAAATAATACCGAAGTGATCAAGGCCCGTTTGTCGGCCAGGAGCAATAAAGGAGCCTCAATAGAGGTATTGTTACTCAGGCAAAAAGACCGCGATACCTGGGAAGTTTTGGTCAAACCCGGTAAAAAAGCCAGAGTCGGCCAGGAACTTATTTTTGGCTCAGGAAAGAATAAAGCTGAAATAGTCGGTGAAACCAGTCAGGGCGGCCGGATCCTAAAGTTTACTGATATCGATTTTAAAGGTTTTTTGAAGAAATTCGGAAAAGTGCCTATTCCTCCGTATATTAAAAAAGAGATTTCTTCGCCCGACGACTATCAAACGGTTTATGCTAAAACTCCTGGGGCAGTGGCTGCGCCTACAGCTGGTTTGCATTTTACTAAAGGTTTATTGAAAAAACTTACACAAAAAGGGGTCAAGATAGCCAAGATTACTCTTCACTGTGGCTTGGCAACTTTTCGCCCAGTTAAAACTGCCGATATTCGGGATCATAAGATAGATCCGGAATGGGTAGAGATATCTCAGGAAACTTGTGAGGTTATTAACCGGGCTAAACGATTAGATAAAAAAGTGTTTGCGGTAGGGACTACGGTAGTAAGGACCTTGGAAACTGCGGCTAGTCAGGAGGATAAACCCGAAGTTCGTTCTTTTTCCGGAGAAACCAACCTTTATCTTGTTCCCGGATGCCAGTTTAGAATAGTCGATGTTTTGATTACTAATTTTCACACCCCCTGTTCTACCAACCTGATTTTGGCAGTTTCTTTTTGTGGTTTAGACCTTCTGAAAGAGGGTTATTCCCGGGCTAAAAGGGATGGTTTTCGCTTTTTTAGCTTTGGCGATGCCACCCTGATTTTTTAACCAAACCATACCACCTACGAGGTGTGCTAAATAGGATTATATTATACCAATAAATACAATGGTTTTTAAAGACAGGTTTGGCACACCTCGTAGGTGGTATGGTTTATTTTTTTATTCTTCTTTTCTTGACCGGGGGGTTTATTTTTAATATAATAAAGATTCCTTATTCAACGATTTGACCAGACTTATTTAGGAGGTTTAAGCATGAGTAGCGAGATAATGAAAAAGAAAACATTTCTCATCTGCGGGCATGCACAATCAGGTAAAACTTCCTTGGCTGAAAGCCTGCTGTTTAAATCCGGGGCAGTAACCCGCCTGGGTAGTGTTGATGCCGGTAATTCAGTGAGTGATTATGAAGATGACGAAAAAGAAAGGAAGAGTTCGATCAACCTTTCAGTCTTGCATACCGATTACAAAGGTTATTCCCTTCAATTTATCGATGTTCCCGGTTACCTTGATTTTATCGGTGAGCTGGTGGCTGCTGTTGGAGCCGTGGACTTTGCGATAGTCGTGGTTGATGCCATCGAGGGTGTAGGCGTAGGCACTGAAAAAGCCTGGGAAATCTTACGGGCTCGAAACATACCTTGCCTGTTTTTTATCAATAAACTGGATAAAGAAAATACTGATTATCAAAAGACTTTGGAAGATATTCAGGAGAGCCTGACCAAAAAAGCCGTCAGTTTAGCTTTAGTCGCGGCAGGTTCGGTGAGCAGCGTCTTAAGCGATAAAGTTAAAAATGTTTCTCTTTATAGCAAAATTGCCGAAAGCGTTGCCGAGAGTGACGATGCTTTACTTGAAAAATATTTGGAAAAAGGCAGTTTGGAAGAAGCTGAATTCAGGCCAGCTTTGAAAAAAGCAGTTATCAACTCTTTGTTTTTTCCGGTGATCGGAGGGGTGGCAGTCAAAGAGTCGGGGATCGATTTGCTGCTTGAATTGATTACTGAAACTATGCCGGCGGTCGGAGAATCTTTGCCCCGCCGGGCTAAGGATAAGGCTGGCCAGGAAATAAAGATCGAACCTAAAAACGAAGACCCCTTTAGCGCCCAGGTTTTTAAAACCGTGATCGATCCTTTTGTCGGTCAGCTTACAATTTTGCGGGTTTGGTCGGGAAAAATCTCTTCCAACAGCGAATTTTTTAACTTTACCAAAGATGATAAAGAAAGATTTGGTCAGCTATATGCTCTACAGGGCAAACAACAGGTTGCTGTGGAAAATATTTCTGCTGGCGACATTGCTGCGGCTGCCAAGTTAAAAATCACCTTAAGTCAGGATAGCCTCTGCGTTTCCCAGCGGCCGGTGAATTTTTCGCGGCCTGAGTTTCCGGCGCCGGTTTACTCGGCATCGGTTAAGCCTAAAACCCGTCACGACGAAGAAAAAATTTCTTCAGCTCTTTCCCGTTTGACCAGCGAAGACCCTACTTGCAGTACTTCCCGCGATGCTCAAACCAAAGAGCTGATTATTTCCGGGATGGGTGAACTGCATATTAATGTGATTATCGGCCGGATGCGCCGCAAATACCAGGCTAATGTAGATTTGGGGACTCCTAAAGTCCCTTATCTGGAAACCATTGCTAAGCCGGCTGATGTTTCTCACCGTCATAAGAAGCAGAGCGGTGGCCGCGGCCAGTACGGCGAAGTTTTTATCAAAGTTGACCCCTTGGCTCGCGGTAAACAATTTGAATTTGTTGATAAGATCGTCGGCGGGTCAATCCCCCGTAATTTTATCCCTTCAGTAGAAAAAGGTATCCGTAAATCGATGACTGAAGGTTTTTTGGCCGGCTATCCGATGGCTGATATCCGGGTGACACTTTATGATGGTTCCTATCATGATGTTGATTCATCAGATATAGCTTTTCAAATCGCCGCTGCCATGGCTTTGAAGAAAGCTTTTGAGGAGGCCGGCACAGTTCTTTTAGAGCCGATCATGAATGTTGAAATTACTGTTCCCGAAGAATTTATGGGCCAGATCACCAGCGATATCAATTCTCGCCGCGGCCGGGTGCTGGGCATGGAATCCAAAGGTAAAAACGATGTAGTCAAAGCCCACATTCCTTTAGCCGAGATGTTTAAATATGCCTCGGATCTAAGGTCGGTCACCGGCGGCAGAGGCGCTTATTCAATGAGTTTTTCCAGCTACGAAATAGTTCCGGCCCGGGTTATGCAGGGTGTGGTTGAAAAATCCAAAGCCGCCAAGCAGGAACAGCATGTATAACCGCAAAAGGGCAGGCAGTTAGTGCAGATATTCAATTACGGGTTAAATATCCAGCCGGGTAAATACCCATACAAAGACAGTTGTTTTAAAAAGTTAGTCGACAAATTTTCGCCGGGTAAGCTTTCTCCCTATACGGTTGAATTTATCGATCAGAATCCGGAAAGAGCCGAGGCTGTAGTTTTTGATGAGACTAAGCGCCTTGACCTTATTGTTGCTGATTTAGAAAAGATCGAAAACCGGGTCACCCGGGCTGAGAGCGAGGAGGAAAAAAAATTCCTTCAGAGTTGCCAGCAGGCTTTAGAAAAGGAAGTACTTCTTTGTGATTTGGAAGTGCCGCAAGCCCAGCAGGGTTTTCTTAAACAGCTGCCGCTGTTGAGTTCCAAGCCTTCTTTGGGTAAAACTGACACTCCGGAGATCGACAGTTTGATCGGAGAAGTCATCGCCAAGTGCGGCATGCTTTTATTTTTTACTGCCGGTAAGAAAGAAGTCCGGGCTTGGTCTTTGAAAAAAGGTTTGAATATCCTGGAGGCAGCCGGAAAGATTCACAGTGATCTAAAAAGAGGATTCATCAAGGGTGAAGTCGTGAACTGCGACCAGTTGGATAATTTTTTTAATCTGGCTGAGGCCCGTTCGCGGGGCCTGGTCAAGGTAGTTGACCGCGATTACATCATCAGCGCTAACGATATTATTGAAATAAGGTTTAGTGTATAGGTTAAGGATAAAAAATGTTAAAAGTAAGAAGAGTTTTAATCAGTGTTTGGGATAAAAAAGGGATGGTTGATTTTGCCAAGCGGTTAATCGACCTCAATATCGAGATAGTCTCAACCGGTAAAACCGCAAGTCTCCTGCGAAAAAGCGGAATCCCGGTCAAGGAAGTGGCCGAGCTTACTTCCTTTCCGGAAATACTTTCCGGCCGTTTAAAAACTATTCATCCCAAGATTTTCGGCGGGATCCTGGCTAACAAAAAACATCCTTTGCACATGGAGGAGATCCGGGGTTTGGGAATTTATCCTTTTGACCTGGTGGTAGTCAATCTTTACCCGTTTTTAGAGAAGAGAAAAGAACGTTTAAGCTCCGATGAGATGATCGAATATATTGATATCGGCGGCCCGGCAATACTGCGAGCGGCGGCTAAGAACTATAAGAACGTAGCCTGTATAAGCAACCCGGCTCAATACAAGCCAGTTTTGGTAGAGCTTGAAAAAAATAACGGTTTTATTTCCAGCGACAGCTTAAAGATTCTGGCTCAACAGGCTTTTTATACTACCAGAGAATACGATAACGCTATTTATAACTACTTTCGGGGTAAAGAGATCACCACTTGGAGCTTCGAGGAAACTTGGAGGCTGCGCTATGGAGAAAACCCGCATCAGAAAGGCTCCTTATATAAAATGGTTGAGTCTGAATCACTCGGTTTTAAACAGCTTCAGGGTAAAGGGCTTTCCTACAACAATTTTTTAGACTTGGATACGGCTTTGAATACAGTCAAAGAGTTTGCCGAACCAGCAGCCTCGATCGTTAAACACGCTTCTATCTGCGGAGTGGGCGCTGACAAAAAACTTTCAGTTGCTTATAAGAAAGCCTATGCTGCTGACCCGCTTTCCAGTTTCGGAGGTGTTGTCGGCTTAAACCGTAAAGTCGACAAGGAAACTGCCGAGCAGATAGTTAAAAGTGATTTTAAAGAATGCATTGTTGCCCCTTCTTATTCCAAAGAAGGTCTAAAAATATTTGCCGATAAGAAAAACCTAAGGGTCCTCGAGGCTGATTTTAGCCAGAAGGCTTCCTATAAAGATATCAGGGCTACTTCTTTAGGTTATCTTATCCAGAGTCAAGACAACCTTTCTCTGGATAAGAGCGCCTTGAAGGTAGTTACTAAGAAAAAGCCCAGCCAAAACGAGATGAAAGACCTGATTTTTGCCTGGAAGGTGGCAAAATTTGTCCGTTCTAATGCTATAGTCATAGCTAAAAATAGCGCTGTTTTAGGAGTCGGCGGAGGCCAGCCTTCAAGGGTAGGGGCAGTCAAGATCGCCCTGGCTAAAATCCGCGGCCAGGTTAAATCGGCAGTTTTGGCTTCCGACGGATTTTTCCCCAAAGAAGATTCGATAAAGGTGGCTTACAGCAAAGGAATCAAAGCGATTATTTCTCCCGGAGGCTCGATAAAAGATCAAGACATCATAACTACTTGCGATAAACTGGGCATAGCCATGGTTTTTACCGGCATTCGTCATTTCCGCCACTAAAATTGATTACTGGTTAACCTACCTGAATGATTAGCAACTATAAACAGGCCAAAGCCTACCTGGAATCTTTCATTGATTACGAAAAAACTTCTGATTTTGACTATAAAAAATCTATCAAGCTAAATAGGGTCAAACTGCTTTTTAAGCAGTTTAAAATACCTTATCAAAAGCTTAGAACCATTCATATCGCCGGTACCAAAGGCAAAGGCTCAACTGCCAGGTTTTGTGCTCAAGGGCTAGCTGCTTCGGGATTAAAAGCCGGGTTATACACCTCGCCGCATCTTTTTGATTTTCGGGAAAGAATCATCATAAAGTCACCAGGTTGTCAGGTTGCCAGGTCACCAGTCAGCAAGATAAGAAGTCAGATGATTTCGAAGAGAGATGTAGCTAGGATAACAGAGGATTTTAGAAAAAAACTAAATGATTTTAAGCTGCCGGAGGAACTGGGAAAGATAAGTTTTTTTGAAATCTACACAGCCTTAGCTTTTAAATATTTTTTGGAACAAAAAGTTGATTGTGCAGTTTTAGAAACGGGCTTAGGCGGCCGGCTGGACGCAACTAATATAACCAGGGCTAAAGTCTCGGTCATCACCCATATTGGCTACGACCATACCCATTTTTTAGGTAAAAAACTTTCCGAGATCGCTTCTGAAAAAGCCGGGATAATCAAAAAGAAAATTCCGGTGATCTCGGCAAACAACTTTAGATCCGCGGCCGAAGTGGTCAAAAAGCAGGCTGGACAGGCCGCCAGCCGGCTGTTTATTTTTGGCCGGGATTTTAAAGCCAGCAATATCCGGCTGAAACCCAAGTTTACGATTTTTGATTATTCTTCAGGCAGTAAAAAAATAAACAATATAAAAATTTCTCTTTTGGGAAGGCATCAGGTGGAGAATTGCAGTTTAGCTCTCACCGCTTGCTCTTTATTCACCAAGCAGGACTTTTTAAAAAAACTTAAAACCAGTTTAGCCGATTTAGCTCCTGAGGGTAGATTCGAACAGCTATCAACTAAGCCTTTGATTGTTTTAGATGTTGCTCATAATGTTTCTTCATTTTCAGCGCTGAGAGATAATTTAAAATTATACTATCCGGCAAAAAAGATTATTTTAATTTTTGGCTGCTCTCGGGATAAGGACGTAGAAGGGATGCTTAAAAAAATACCTTATAAGAAACTTATCCTTACCGGAGTGGATAATCCGCGTTGTTTTACCTCCGAGGAGTTAAAAGAATATGTTTCCGGTTCTCCAGTGATCACTCCGGATATCAAAGTGGCCTTGGCCGAGGCCAAGAAAGCTTATCGGCCCGGCTCAATAATCGTAATCAGCGGCTCCCTGTTTTTAGCCGCTCAAACCAAAAAACTGTGGTAAAATATTTTGGCCATGAACCGATTTAAACTGAAAGATTATAATTCAAAAGATACTATCGCTGCAATCGCTACTTTTCCCTCACTTTCGGCCCTGGGAGTTATCAGGCTTTCCGGAAAAAAAAGTTTTTCGATCATGGCAAAGTTGTTTAAGCCGGCCAAGAAAAAGGATATCCGTAGAGCTAAGAGTTATACTCTCCACTACGGATGGATTGTCAAAAAGGGCAACCCGCCAGCGATTGTTGATGAAGTTTTAGTCAGTCTGATGAGGAAACCCAATTCTTACACTCGGGAGGATGTCATCGAGATTTCAGCCCATGGAGGCATTTTAGTCCTCAATAAGATTTTAGAGCTATTGTTAAAGCAGGGGGCCCGCCAGGCTCTGCCCGGTGAATTTACTTACCGGGCTTTGACCAGCGGCAGAATAAATTTGATCCAGGCCGAAGCAGTCAGGGATGTTATTGAGGCAAAGACTGACCAGGCTTTGGAGTTAGCCCAGAGACAGTTGCGGGGAGAACTTACCGGAAAAATCGAGAAGCTAAAGCAGGAATTAAAAAACATTTTTTCCCAGACCGAGGCTTATCTTAATTTTCCCGAAGACCAGGTTGAGTTATCAACTGTTGTTTTGAGAAAAAAATTGGAAGCCCTAAAAAATCACAGCGGAAAACTTCTTCAGGAAAGCCGCCAGGCCAGAATCTTAAAGGAAGGTTTAAAATGCGCTATCTGCGGAAAGACTAACTCCGGAAAATCCACACTGTTTAATTGCTTGCTTAAAGAAGAAAGGGTTATCACCAGCCGCATCGCCGGCACTACCCGCGATGTAATCGAAGAGGTTATAAATATTCGGGGGATACCTTTGCGGATATATGATACTGCCGGCTTGATCGAACCGAAAGATCTGCTCACCCGCAAGGCTTTGAAAAAAACTCGAGAAATATTTGAAGGCTCGGATTTGATAATTTTTCTGGTTGATGGCTCGCGGGCCTTGAGCCAAGATGATTTCTTTCTGCTTGAAAAAATAAAAACTAAAACTGCGATTATGGTCATAAACAAAATAGACCTAAAGCAAAAACTTAAAATTCATAATTTAGGGCTTAAAGGAATGGTCAAGGTGCGTTTGAGTGCCTTAAAGGGGCAAGGAATCAAGGATTTAGAAAGAGCAATATTCGATACCGTATATAGTAAGGGAATTGAACGCCAGAACCTTATTTTTTTAAGCCGGTATCAAGAGGAGTTTTTAAGCAAGGCTAGCGAAAATATATCTCAAGCTTTGGAGAATCTGGCTGCTGGCCAGCCAATAGACTTGGTTAATTTTTTGCTTAAACAGGCTTTAGATGATTTAGGAAAACTTACCGGTGAAGTGTTTTCTGAGGAGATTTTAGAAAATATTTTCAGCCAGTTCTGCATCGGCAAATAAAAGGAGGCTTCGATGGATAAGAAAAAAATTGAGAAGGCAATAAAAATGATTTTAGAGGCGGTTGGCGCTGATTTGACTAGAAAAGATATCGCCAGGACTCCTCAAAGGGTCGCCCAGATGTATGAAGAAATTTTAGGCGGCCAGTTTAAAGATGCCAGCCAGGCTTTGGAAGTTGTTTTAGAACAGAAGCATGATGAAATAATTCTGCTTAAAGGAATACCTTTGTATTCGCTTTGTGAGCACCACTTGCTTCCTTTCATCGGAAGAGCTCACGTAGCTTACATTCCCGATAAGAAGATCACCGGTTTAAGCAAGATCGCCCGGGTGGTAGATATTTTGTCTAAACGCCTTCAGGTCCAGGAACGCTTAAGCACTGAGATCGCTGATGTGATAATGAAAAAGTTGAAACCCAAAGGAGTCATGGTAGTGATCGAAGCCGAACATCTTTGTATGTCCATGCGGGGAGTAAAAAAACCCGGGGCTTCAACTACGACTTCGGTAGTCCGGGGAGTATTTCGGACAAACTCAAAAACCCGGGCTGAAGCCTTAAGCTTGATTTCTTCTTGATTTTTTCTTTGCAATCTAAAGGTGGATAGGAGATACTTACTTATATGTTGATAACTACTAAATTCGGAGATAGCGGCAAAACCAGCCTTTATCGCGGAAAAACCGTAGCCAAAGATCACCCAAGAATAGAAGCTTGCGGCATAGTCGATGAGTTAAATTCTTATTTGGGTTTTTCTAAAAGCCTGATCAAAGCTAAAAAAATAAAAATGATAATCGAGTCAATTCAAAGTGAGCTGTTTTTAATCGGATCCGAAATCGTTACTGAAAAAAAATATCTTTCCCGGCTTAAACAAAGGATAGATCAAAAGTCAATAAAGCGCCTGGAAGGCATTATTAAACAATTGCAAGCTAAGACCAAAAATTTAAGGTTTTGTTTTTGCCTGCCCGGAGTGAATCTGGTTTCCGGCAGTCTTGATGTTTCCAGAGTTTTAGCCCGCCGCCTGGAAAGAAGGCTGGTTACTTTTAAACGAAGGAAGATTCTAACTAACAAATCGATTCTAGTTTATCTAAACCGGCTTTCGGATTTGATTTTTTTGTTGGCCCGAAGTTTTGCGGCTAAGTCCGGGAGCAAAAAGTGAAAGAGGCAATGCTTTATGAAAAATTAGCCCAAGATCAGGTGTGTTGTCAGCTTTGTGCTCATCATTGTAAAATCGCACCTGGCCAGACCGGTATCTGCGGAGTTCGTCAAAATAAACAGGGGACTCTTTATAGTTTAGTTTATGCTAAGGCTATAGCCTGCCAGGTTGACCCGGTTGAAAAAAAGCCGCTTTACCATTTTCACCCCGGAAGTAAAATATATTCGATAGCCACTGTCGGTTGTAATTTCCAATGCGGTTTTTGCCAGAACTGGCAGATTTC
>Ga0180007_10007322_pt1 | contig 10468 bp, 5 predicted proteins | sample MM_PC_MetaG_FD_121122 | JGI IMG/M metagenome (GOLD analysis project Ga0180007, IMG submission 121122) | Groundwater microbial communities from the Aspo Hard Rock Laboratory (HRL) deep subsurface site, Sweden - MM_PC_MetaG | ecosystem: Environmental > Aquatic > Deep subsurface > Groundwater...
AGAGAATAAAATTCTCTGGAACTTTTTTGTTGGATCGGGATAACTGGCGAACTTAAGTTAATGTCTTGAACTTAGTGTCTTGGATTTGGAATATGATTGATGCCATAGATAACATGTGTATTATGTCCTATGTTCTGGACCGTTGTTTAGTATCAACCCCAAAACTGGAAACCCAAGACAGAAAACCAGTACGACTTATGGCCCGGACGGGGCCAAATCTGGCATATATGGATTATGACTGTCTGGATATAACGGAAACCCGGTTGTAGTATCACAGAATTGTGGATTTACGTATCCGTTTTCATCAGGTTCACAAAATGTGGATAGCATCCTCCTTCCTTCAGGACAGAAACTATTATCACAATGATTTATCAGCCAATAGTAAATACTAAGCTTGTTTGCACCAGGATCTGCTTCCCTTGGAAGGTAGATTATCTCGCAAGCTCGCACATATTCAACAAAATCAGTATAACCATAACAATTATCGCGATCAAGTTCGCCTACTCCGCTGCATTGTGCCGGTAGATTACCATCATCATCCCTCACACACACTGTTGAGGCATCTAGAGAGGTACTGCGCTCATTGAAATTTGCTACCCAACAATCACCATTATTTATAGCATGACTTTGAATACCTCGTCTTATACAATCGCGATTAGTGCTACTATGCGCACGCCAGAAACCTACATAATCATGTCCTGCGATATATGCTGCAAGCACATTATCTTTTTCATATTGTTCTGCTCCCCAGCCAAGTTCAGATCTATGGGTGCTTATCCATTGCCTTGCATAATTCAATGATGCTTCTATTTTTGCAGTACCAACGCAAAGTGCATCATCGATATTGAATGGATTGAAATTCACTGGATTGCATGACTGTGCGAATTCAAGGTTTGGATTCATGCCTCTAGAAACCACATCAGTATAATAATCCACATATACCCCGTCAACCCCATCCTGACGATATGTTGCTGGCCAGAATTCTATCGGTGGTTCAAGTATCTGCATCATGCCAAGACCACAATAACGCATTTCAGTATCTGCACCAGGCGCAACTGTTGGTGCAGAAGGCAACTCATCACATTCGCCAGTTGGATCAGTAATGAAATTGTAGCCTTTTTCATAACATTCGTCAGCACCGCTCGAAGTCCTCAAACCACCAGTACCAACTTCGTGTACCTCTGCGACTTCGCACACATCAAAACCTTCAGGCAAACTAAAACCGCTTTCACTGATTATGAATGCCCTTACTAACATTGGATCAAGATTACGCTGACTTGCCCAACGATCTATTTCTGGATAAATATCACATTGCCCTACAGGCTCACCAAGGTCAGCAGCATGAATGCCGCTAAATGCAGGAGTGATTGGCGCATCGGGATTTTCCGGATGATTATAAACAACGCATGCATCGCATGTGAAGATATTATCTGTGGGATCAGCAAGCTCTGGCATGTTTGGACTCATTATGTCCCGTGTGGATAATGAATCAGAGAAACTTATCTCTCTTACAAGATAGGCGAGCTGACCATTGTTAGAATTGCAGCTCCCGCCAGCCTCATCAGAAAATGCTATTGGAATTGAACCTGATTGTCTGATTGAATCTCCAGTTGGAGATAGTTCTGTAATTGTATTAAATCGTTGACACCAACTATACCACGATTGAGTTCTTTGTTCATTTGCACCAAGACCGCAGCTGGTGCACTCAAGCGGATTGGACAAACGATTATTGTTTGAATTGAACGAATATGGAGCTATACCAATGACGCCCCTTTGTTGAAGTGATATTATATTTGTAGGAAAAAATGATGAGTATGCTGCTATCATACGATTCTCTGTCCAGGTACATGAACCATCTGCATTTGTACCGCTGCTGTCAAACATGATATACGGAATTATGGTTGGTTTATTCCAGTGATAAAGTGCATGTGCTGCATATTCTTCTACATCATAAACAATGCGCGCACCATCGCATGATTCAGTGTCCCTACCATTAACACCAAATGCGATAAGATCGACCTCATCACCGACTTCTTCCATTATCATATCAAGTGTTTCTGTATCACCCATCTTTGGTGCTACTGCGATCATACAATTTATTTCATCACTCGCCCGGTCATTTCTACAACCGCGATTTACTGCGCGAACCTGTTCTGCAATCAAAGGAATATCTTCCCTATCGAAATCTATTTCAGTAACAACAATCACAGGACCGACTGGACCGGTTGATAATCGACCGGCAAAAAAATCATCGCCTTGGGTGCCAAGTACTTCTCCAATATCTTCTGCACGATCAGCATCTATATTCTCACCATTGCTATAAAGAACAAAAACTGGAAGCACATCCTTGCTTAAAAAGCACATTGTACGGGGTGCATCAGGAACAGGATATTCAGTATTTTCATCACCTGTGAGCCACTGAACAGCCATAGTAAGTTTATCAGCACAGTATGGATTTGCTTCTGCAAAATCAGCAAATGATGCCCCCTGGCCTAACATGAATTGGCGTATACTTAATGTGGGAGTAGTATCATCACTTGCAAGATCAGTGAATACTTCAGGCGTACATTCTGTGTTAAAATGGCAGCTGCCACCAATAAGATTTCTTGCAGGGCCAAAAAGATATTCGAATTGGGTATTCTCACAGACCATACACCAGCAATTACCTATAGGACAGGCTTCAGGACTAGGAGCAGAAACACGTTCCAGCCCAGCAATGTAATTTTCTCCGAATTGGTCAGATCCAACGCTACCCAAACAACCGTAAAAAAAGATGAGTATTCCGATAATGCCTATTAGTGGCACAAAGAAAGTTTTTCCAGCAAATTGCATGCATAGAAAATGAATGGAAATAAATAAAAAGAAATGACAACTCCCAGAACCGAATTTTTTTGGTTCGAGAGTCTAAACACCAATAGCCGGACTACTCTTCATAGACATATACCGCAGTTTTGACACCTAGTACCACGTATACCCGTACGACCACAGTTACAGTGAACCTGCCTGCTTGTCAGATCAGGACGGCTAAATGATTTCGCAGTATTGCCAAATGAGGATGCTGCGCGCTTGAATTGGTTCAAGAAACCGCCTTGCGGATCATGACCGCGCTTGGATATACCTACCCATCTTGTAACAAGATCCCTCGGCGCAAGACCATCAGGAACACCAGGAGGTGGAAGATGCCATAGGAAAGCAATTGGATTTGCCCAACCATAGAGTGGGTTTTGAAGAGCCCCGAAATTGTTAAGTTCCTGGCGCCTTCTTATACCAAGTGCTTCTGCAGCAACCGTACGCCTTACAGTGTTAGTGAATGCCGAATGTTTTACCTCTTCATCATACATATAGGCAACATCCCGGTTTCTCATAAGATATTCGCCCATTGCCTGATCAAGCCTGAGAGTGTGTCGATAGTCGTAGTGAGTAAGTCCAGGATTTGCCTCACCGGTTCTGAGAACTGCATAGACACCTTTTCTTGTAAGGAATAAATCCTGAGGTGCCTGCCTTAGACCAAGGAAGAAATCAGGACCTGCAAGTTGATGATGTTCAAGACTGCCACCGAATACATTGAGCTTTGCAATCCTCTCAAAGGTCTTTCCTTCAAACCATCTGAAAGAAAATGGATTGGCTGCCTGCATTGCTTCTTGCATTCTTGGAGTAGTGTAATCGTACATTTTCAATGGATTCTCTGTAATACCCCACCTGTTTGAATAACCCTGCATAGACATCTGAACGCCGCGGATTATGTTTGTATATGGGGCAAGCATCTTACTGGCAAGATCCAGTGAGAAACCGTACATGACCATGAAGTTTAGGTACTCACCTTTTGACATGTAAGAACCCAGGTTGTCTTTTACTGAAAAGTTCTGTGCAGGACCAAAGTGGAAACCTGATGCCCATGAAGCATGAGTACCATAACCTGCAGAAGTTCTGCCAGGGTGCCTGTCAATCGCATAATCCCAAACCTGATGAAGTGCGGCATGTTGCATTGCTGCATTCCTTAATGCTGCACGTTCTTCTGCAGTCATATCTTTCATATCAACATTAGCCATTATGTTTGATGCCATGTACATCGAATGTCTTCTGAATTGCTCTGATACTGGCGTGATATCGTATGACGCATCATGAACAGGCCCGCCAGTTAGCAGTGACACCTTTGTGATGTAGTCAAGTACATTGAACCCATATTTCTTTGCATGCTTCCATGCATCTGCAGCTGTGCTACCTTCAATTCCAAAGAATCGCAGCATCATTGGAGCTGCAGGGGTAACTTCTCTTCTTGAATCAACAAATACCTTGGTCTTGTTGTAGAAGCTATGGAAATCATTTGTTGCATTTGAATATTCCCAGACAAGTGCAGCGAATTGCTTTTCACGCTCGTAATTGTATCTCCCCTCACTTGCCCAAGCCCGAGCATTCTCAATAAGATTTGACCATTCCTCAGGATTACCCGCACTCCTTGAATTTTTTAGCTTGTAAAACTCCTGTATTAATTTGTCATTAAGATTGATTGAAACTTCTTCTGCTATGAATACCCGTGACACCCCATTATTATCTTTTAGTGCAACTTCTGCATTCACGAGACGATCCATGTCACTAAGTGCCATGCCTTTATGATAGTATGCAAAACCACCTTCATGAAGCATTACCATTGGCTTTTTCCCTGTTGCCATTTGTTCGTAAGTAACAGGATCATGGATTATCTTCTCAAAGTCCTGTCTGTGTGCACTTAGAAGAGTCCCTAGTTCCCTTAGATGGTTTACATTGTTCATGTCTATATTTTTCAGGAACTCCAACGTGGCGTGATCAGCAGGAAGCTTGTCTTCAAGCGCTTTTTCAAGGAAACCTACCGCTATGCCTCCATAGAAGCGCATTGATTCGTGCGTAGTCCCGTAAGTATTCTGACCAAAGTGTGAGTTGAATCTCTGTTCCATGTCTTTTATCAGCAGATCTGAAACCCACAATTGCTTTGCATGGGTTTGGTGTTCTTCAACACTCCACGTGTTATAACCGGGCATATTCTTGAGTTGTGCTTCTATGGAAGCCTTGAACGCAGGAACATAGCTTCTTGTGAATTTTGATTCTGTCCATTGACCTAATGCAAAGTTCTCACGGTCGTCCAGCTTGGTAATCCAGTGCCTTTTGACATCTGCACGGACTTCAGATTTTTTAAGTGTAAGTTCCTGATCGCAGCCCCAGTAGACCATTTTTCCGGTTTTTGGATCAGTATGACCAGACTTTGGCATGTTGGCCCCATACATGAATAATACTATGTCTTGTATAGATGCCTGGCCCATTTTCTTATTGGTAGTCTGCTCGAACAGTTCAAGCCCTTCCTTTGAGAACAACTGCATCATGTCAGATTTATTTCTATCTCTTACCGCTTCAAGATCTGACATATTTCGCATATGTTCTGGTAATTTATCCATTCCAGTAGTTGGATCAAGGGTTGCAAGCCTGTTCGCAACATTAAGCCTTGCTGATAGAAGTGCTTCTTTTACACCAGCCTGTTCATCAAGGTGCTCGCTTTGGCCTATCGATTTCATATAGCCGTTTTCTGCATCCCATATCATGGTACGAAGGACCATTGTTTCCCAGATTTTTTCATGCCTGAGTGTACCTCCGCCCACATGGCAGACGTATAAATCATCCCTTAGCACACCACCAGTATCACCAGCTGCTCGTACTGCATTTTGCTTTTCAAATTGTTCCTGCAACTGGATCATCTTTACATAGTCAGGCTCTGTACTTTGATGAATATTGTTGATTTTGTCGGTGAACATCTGAAGACTTGAATCTATATGTATAGTGTTACTTGTATGCGTTCTTGCTAGGTCAATAAGTTTCTGGAGCTTTTCATATGAACTCAGATCTTTGTTTCCAAGGATGGTCATGAATTCTTTTTCTGCATTATGAAATGATGCCCGTTCATCTGCACTCATGTGTTGAATTGCAGTAAGATAACCTGATTTCTGAAGGATATTAATATCTTTGTGCCCCATTTGTGAAAGTTCTTCCTCAGTTATACTGAAGTTTACGCCTTTTGATCTGTAAAATTGCCTGAGCACATACCTCATTGAGTCCCTAAGTGCTTCCTTGCGCATTGAATCATACATATACCCCATTTTATCTACAATCGGAAACATGTGACCGATTTCAATGTTGCTAGGATGTTTCGTAAGCTGATTAAACAACCATCCTGCAGATCTTGAAGTTTTGCCCTTTGCTTCAAGCCTTCTTAATGCATCAGAACCACCGATCATTTCCATGGTTGTTTTTGTGGCACCCCTAACAAGACTTGGAGCTTCAGTAAATATTGCTTTTGCAAGCCTACCAGTCAGTCTGCTTGACCTGACTATTGAACCTCTTGTTGCAGCAATTGTTGGACCAATAACGGCATACCGATTGGAACCAAAAGCAACGTCCATTTTCTTTGTAACCCATGTGAGTGCCTTGCTTTGTGTTTCCATATCAGGATGACCACCAAGAACTGATAGTGTTTTATTTACCCTGAAGGCATGGAGTGCGTCCTGGGTAGTAGTAGCAAGGTGTCTCCCTGCTCCCCCAAGCTCACCATTTCTGAGACGTTCAAATATGTTTGCTATCTGTTGGTAATGTGCTTCCCTATAGTTTGATGGGAGATCTGCAAGTCCGTTCAATTCATGCGCATTTATTCCAAGAGCCCGACCAGCAGTTACGATAGATCTTGCCACCTGCCTCTGCTCATTTGTACCGCCTCTTGAATCAATCCTGCCCATGAGCCTGTTTGTAGCCATATCGCCACCAAGCCGGTTTTCTCTTAACCGTCTGGATATGAGTTCAAGGGCTGCAACCGAAGCTTTGAGTTTTGCATTTGTAGTTCGCCCTAATTCACCATAACCGAATGGAGTAAGAATCTGGCCACCGGCAGCAACACCCTTGGGTGTTGGCAAACGAGGGGCAGCGATATCAAGTAATGAAATTGGCGATTTTCCTGCAAAATATAGTGATGATAATAATAATCCCAAGATAAGAAATATGCCAACACATGGTAATGGTGATGCTAGCGGAATCGGAATGTCAGTTCCCTGAGCTGATGACAAACCTAAGATAAGATCATTGATTTGGCGGGTAATTGCACTTGAAGCAGTGACATGAGCATTTGTATATGTGTATGGTGCAGTACTGGCAGAAATACCATCTTCAAGATCAGGACTATAGATTACCATTATGGTAGTTGTCCTTTGTCCTTCTACAATTTCTGAAATATCACAGGTTGTAGTGTAATATGGAATCTCATCTGGCACACCTGTTTCTGAAGGGGTATATGCGATTCCTTCTGTGTTGGTAACCAGACCAGTACATTCAGGTACATCTGTATCTGAACCAGTCAGGGCATTGTAATAAGTAACAGTAATTCTTGCATCTTGGACAGACCGCATTTCAAGATTAAAATCAGTACCTGCAGTAAAACTGTTTCCTTCACTGTATATACATTGCCTGAAATTCGGTGAATCCCGGCAACTTTCGATAATAGCACGCATCTCCTGGCTGATTGTCGTTCCGGTATCAGTATGACCAGATGCAAATGTCAACACACTTATCTCGAGAATAGTACCATCTTCGTTCGGCACTATTACCACTTGGCTATCCTGTAATCCCGGATCACCATAATTGTAAGCACTGGACAGTGCGACAATGAATAGTATAAACAATCCAGACAACCACTTTATAGCCGACATAAGTATATACGGGCGTTGTTTTCTTTATAAATGTTTATGGTCAATAGATAAATGAAAACTACAAAAACTACAAGAGAAGTAGTTTTTATATTTGAGCATACACATAAAGACTATCTCGAGGAGGTTTTAGCATGATAGGACCAAATCCGTTCATAGTATCTGACGATGATATTGAAAAGACATATGGAAGAAAAGAGGAACTTAGAATATTTGATGCCTTCCTAAATAATATATCTTCAGGGCAACCAAGGATAATACTGGTTAGTGGAGTTCCAGGAGTAGGAAAAACAAGGCTCATGCATATGTTTGCCCATCTTGCAGAGAAGAACAGGATAGTTGCATTGTATGTGAAAATACAAAAAGGAGAGGACAATAAAAAGATTTTGGAAAGGATGGGCAAAGAATTTGGCATGCTGCATCAAATCAGACTTGATGCAAGAAGTTTCAACGAATTTGTAGAGAAGATAGGGTATCTGGGAGAATTCGGAACAGTGATTTTTATAGATGATATAGATGTTTCAAAGAATCCGGATGAAATTGTCAAAAAGATAGAACTTTTGGTGAGTTCAGGCAAGTTGAAGAATAAAAAAATAGGATTTGTTATTGGTGCCACAGCTGATTTTAAACCAGTACCAGAATACGCAAACAACGTGCGACTCAGAGGATTTAACGAACATGATTTCAAGGAATTTCTTTCAAAAACACTTAGTGAAAAATCCCTGAAACCAGGTGAAGAATTCGTGAATGTAATATTGAATGACAGTGATGGAAATCCACGAATAATAAGAGGTGTGTGTAGACATATTTATGATAAAATAAGGGATGATGAAAAGATATTGACAAAAGGACATTATCTCGCTTATCTGCCGCATATAATGAACATGTTTTCAAGAGAATGGTTTGGTGAAATTTATCAAAAGACACCAGATGCAGAAAGAAAAATAATGAAAATCCTTGCAAAGAACCCGGAAGGCATGAGAGTATCTGAGATAGCTGTAATAAACAAAAAACCCATAGGCCAGATAACCGCACTCACAAAAAGACTTCTCGAAAAAGGATATATTGTGAAGATCGAACGTGGGAAATACAAGATATTTGCAAAATTATACGGAAAATATGTGCTCCGAATGGACTGAATGCCTAAAGCTTTTTGGAGATTAGTTTGCAATTTGCCAATCTGTTTCAAAGACGTCTAAGAATTGTCTGATTATTATGTCATCTGAGATTATCACAGATGCCTCACGATTTTCATAGAGTGCGGAATTGCTGAAATTGTGCGAACCAACTAACACGAATTTGCCGTCTATTATCATGATTTTTGCATGAGTTAATTTGTATTGTGTGCTTGCATATCTTATATTGAACCCCTTGGCAGCAAGTTCATTGTGTATGGCACTGTTTTCACCACCCATGGTATTGCGCTCTATTATTATTCTTGTTTTGACACCTCTGCTCTTTGCACGCCATAATGCTTCAACCACATCACGCGAGGTAAATACATACATTTCGATATCTATTGAGGATTGTGCGGAATCTATCAAAGAGATTATCTTATTGCCACTGTCAGGAGAAAAAACAGGTTCAATTGATGGGGTAGAGATAAAATTAAGAATAAGATAACAAAACGCAAACCCCAAAACCAGTCCGAGACACAAACATGCGATCCCCCTACGCATGATCAGTATTGGGAACTAATGTATTAAATCTTACTGGTTAACTTGTGGGTTTCGAGTTGCCAGTTTTCAATCTTGAATTTCTGGTTCTTTTTCATTTTATATACAACTTTGGGATACACAATCAACAAAAATTATGTGTATAAGAAACCAGGTAAACAGAAAGAATGGGATTACCCACCAAAGCAACTGATCTACGAAAATATCAATTTTTAGAAGGGTTGAATTCTCTTTATATGAACCAGCTGCTTTTGATAGTACATTGAAAACAAACCCTGCAATTAAAGTAGCTAGAAATGCCGTTGCATGGGCAATTATGATAGCAAGGCCCATATATGAAAAGATACTGGGTGATCTGAATAACCACGATAAATAATGACCAAATGTCATACCCATTTGCATCCATAGGAAAAAGATTGCTAAAAATGAGCAGAAAATAATGCTAAACCAACTCCCTTTTGTTTTCATACGACCTTGTGTATATCTTAGATCGCTAGCTGATGCTGAATCACGCACTTTTTTTAGTTTTGACTGGCTGTTCGCATTCTTATGCTTGGGAGGCATAATGATAGAACGATGATAATGAATAATAAGCTTTCGCAAGCGCGTGATGTAATTTACTTCAAAAATGGTTTCCCTAGGCAAATATTTAAGCACTTACTTATGTTAGGTATAACTGTGATGATAATGCAATACCTCTGAGAAACTTTTGGGAAAAAGTTTGCGATTGAACTGTTTAAAGTTCAACGCACCATTGAAGCTCGCTTCAATTGGTCATCAAAAACTAGTTTTGGTGAAGCTTTTCCTAAAAGCTTCAATGATGAAGATCTTGAGTACTGACTAATGAAGTAAGGAAGAACTCGGAAGACTTGAACGATAGTTCAAGTAGATTTTGAGTACTGAAAACAAAGTTGGAAAAAACTCGAGAAAATTGGAAATGCTCCATTAGAATTATCATCATGAAGCTTTCAGCCAGCAATTCCGATGTTAAACCTTCAGGAAACTTCCTGAGGTTTTCTTTTGTAAGTGTCAGATGTGTTTTTGTCATCATGAAGCTTTCAGCCAGCAATTCCGATG
>Ga0180007_10007324_pt1 | contig 10465 bp, 7 predicted proteins | sample MM_PC_MetaG_FD_121122 | JGI IMG/M metagenome (GOLD analysis project Ga0180007, IMG submission 121122) | Groundwater microbial communities from the Aspo Hard Rock Laboratory (HRL) deep subsurface site, Sweden - MM_PC_MetaG | ecosystem: Environmental > Aquatic > Deep subsurface > Groundwater...
GAAACAGTTTTGATGTTCAACAACGGCGAACACCTTTTTAGACAAGTGAGATCCTATCACAAAGAAGCGGAGGTAAGTCATGCCTAGATTTATGTGTATTGTGGATTGCGTTATAAGCAATAAAACATCGGACGGTAAACCATACCCCAAAAGGTGGAAGGCGGGGCAGATTTACGAGGGCAAAACAATACCCAATCATCACTTTGTTCCGATGGAGCCCGAAAACCAGGGGAAGGACGTTTACGACATCCTAAAAGAGAAGTTGGAAGCGACCGGCGTTTATGTCGATGACGAAATGACGGTTTCCCATCTTCAGAAACTCCTGGCCGAGCAAAGGGCAGAGAAAAGAGCTGAAGATGAAATGCCTATCATCCAAGGTCTGCTGGACAAGCACGGGATCAAGTACCACCGCAATACGGGGATAAACAAACTTTTGGCCTTGATACATTCCAATGGCCTTGAAGACGACTTGGAAAAGGCGAAAACCAAAGAGGTATAACTAAATGGCGTACTCATCCGCTTATGAAATATGCAACCTTGCGCTTGCGAAGGTAGGGAACAAGGCTATCACATCGGCTCAGTTTACTACGCCCGGCACGAACGAAGCGGCGCGATATTGCGAGGAGTTCTATACACCCGAAAGGGATTTACTGCTTGAGAGTTTCCCGTGGAAGTTTGCCGTAAGGCGAGTTATTTATGACATTGACGACTATGACAATGCCGCGATAACGAGCATTACAGCGGCTGATCCTGCGGTGTTGACCTCTGCGACACATGGGTTGGCTGACGGCTATGAGCAGGGCGTCTATCTTTGGGACACAGGTGAGGAAGATTACGATAACGAGATATTCTCCATTATCTATGTGGATGCCAATAGTTTTCAGCTTCGCAAGCAAGATAAGACCACGACAATAGACGGCACGAATATTGGGGCTGTGGCAACCGGGTATTGGAGAATGGCGCCATTGGATGAGTATACCTACCTCTTTTCCCTACCTTCGGACATTCTCAGACTGCAAAGACTCATCAGCGCAAATTCGGACTACAAGCGGGAAGGGACTTATATCCTGACGGATGATGATGTGGTGTCCATCGAGTATATCGCTAAAATAACGGATGTGAGCGTTTATGACCCATCGTTTGTGAACGCCTTGGCCGTCAAACTGGCAGCAGAGTTGGCGGGTTCCCTAGCTGGCAAGGCCGACATGAAGAAACTGTTTATGGAGGATTTTCATCGAATTGCTATCCCCCATGCTTACCGTATGGGGGCCATCGAGGGGAGGCCAAAAGATAAAGGGGAAGTGTCAACATCCTTAACGTCCTGGCAGCAGGCGGGAAGATAATGAAAAAGTGGCTTTTCATAACATCCCTGATTTTCGTTTTGTGCATCGGTGGGTGGGTCTATGGTGAGAACTATTATTTCACCAACTTTACCAGCGGCGTGTTCAGCCGGAAACTTGACGCCAGGGTGGACTTTGAGAAATTCTTTAACGGCGCAAGGCAGCTTGAAAACATGCTCGTCTATCCACAGGGCGGGGCGTATAAGCGGCCAGGGCTGAAATACGTTGCGGGGGTCAGCAATAGTGCCGAGACCGTAAGACTTATACCCTTCGTGTTCTCTACCGAACAAGCCTACATCATCGAGATGGGGGCGGGGTATGCCAGGTTCTACAAGGATGGGGGGCAAATCCAGACAACAGATAGTTACACTAAGCTTTTGCTTCATGCCGATGGCAACGATGCCGCCACGACCTTTACTGATTCAGCCGCTACCGGATACACTGTTACAACGTATGGCAACGCCCAGATTGACACGGCGCAAAAGAAGTTCGGGACAGGTTCGGCTTTGTTTGATGGCACCGGCGATTACTTGTCCGTCCCCGATAATACAGATTGGTTTATGAGTACCGGGGAATTCACGATTGACTTTTGGGTGAGATTTAATTCCATTCCTTCAAGTAGTTATATCGGGTTTTTTGATCAACGGGTTGATGCAAATAACAAGGCCTTATTATACGCCATTACATCTCTTGTCAGTGGTTCAGTTACGTTTTATTTTGACTTAGAAGGTGGAACCGGAGATGTTCAGATACATAGCAGTGTAAATAATGTTTCGACTAATATTTGGTATCATATAGCAATAATTCGGGGCTGGGGTGGAAATGGCAATCAATGGGCAATAACTGTTAATGGAACACAATCCGGCAGTACGGCTACGGATTCGGATAGTTGGCCCGATTTGGCGGCTGCATTTGAAATCGGTAGATGTTACATAGATGGTCCCAATGCCTATAAATATGTTAATGGTTGGATTGATGAATTCCGTGTCTCAAAAGGCATTGCCCGTTGGACGGCCAACTTTACGCCTCCTACCGTAGCCTATCCTTCAACCGGGGCAGGCGGTGGGGCGGCTGTCTATGAAATAACGACTCCCCCTTATTCTGAAAGTGAGTTGCCGTTCCTGAAATATACCCAGTCTGCCGATTATCTTTACCTCGCCAATCCCTATAAATCTCCGTACACGCTCACAAGGATAGCTCATACCTCCTGGACGGCGGCTGCCTTTATATGTTCCGGCGCAACTCCTTGGAGCGGAACAACAGGCTATCCCAGCGCCGTAGAGTTTCATGAGGAACGTCTTTGCTGGTCAGGAACTACGCCCTATCCCCAACGGATATGGATGAGCAAGTCCGGGGATTACGACGATTACACGACCGGTGCCAGTGATGATGACGCCATAGACATGACTATTGCCGCCTCCGAAGTGAACGCCATCAGGTGGATGTTAAGCGGCAAGGTACTTGCTCTTGGGACCACAGGGGGAGAATGGAGCGTAGGCCCGCTTGACTCGACAACTCCCTTGACTCCTACCAATATTCAGGCCAAACGTCAAACCAACTATGGATCGGCCAACATACAGGCTATAGCGGCAGGCAAACAAATTCTCCATGCTCAGTATGGGGGTAAAAAACTAAGAGAATACGCCTATTCCTGGGAGGCTGACAGTTATCAATCGACTGATCTACTTTTGCTCGCCGAGCATCTTACTGAAAATACTACCATTAAAGAAATAGCCTTCCAGAAGACGCCAAACAATACCCTGTGGTGCGTTCTTAACGACGGCGATATGCTCGCCTTGACGTACCTGCGCGATCAGAACGTAATAGCTTGGAGTAACGTCACAACTGAGGGGAATTTTGAGAATGTGGCGGTCATCCCAGGACCTAACGATAAAGATCAGGTTTGGGTTGTCGTCAACCGAACCATCGATGGGACTGGCTACAGATTCATTGAATATTTTGAGGACATTTACGACTCTGACGTAGAAGACGCCTTTTATGTTGATTCAGGACTGTCTTACGATGGATCGGGTACAACTACGGTATCGGGCCTCGATCATTTGGCCGGAGTATCGGTAGCCGTATTAGCCGATGGATATTATGAAGGCGAACAAACGGTGACCAGTGGGGGCATCATTACTGTTACGGCATTATCATCCAAAATCCATGCAGGGCTGTCATATACGGCGACCCTTGAGACAATAGACCTTCCTCCGGGTACAGGGATGGACAGGCGCATCATAGAAGTCACCCCAAGATTCTATAGGGCCTGTCAGGGGAAGTGGGGATCCACAAGCGCAGACCTTGACACCATTGATTTTGCAGGATCGGGTGTGACGCCATACACGGGCAGTATTGATTTACCCTTCCCGGGGGGTTGGAAGAAAGACCAAACGATTCTATTTCGAAGCGATGAACCTTTGCCATTTTCCATTAGCGGAATACTTGTGAGGTATCAGTAAAAATGTTAACGGCACTTGTGATTTTGTTAGGATTAGGTTTTGCATTATCAGCAGTCGGCTCGATTAGGGCGGGACAGGCCCAAGAGAAGGCGGCTGAATACAACGCCCAGGTTGCCGAACGACAGGCTACGGCGGCCACGCAGAAGGCGGCTTTTGAGGAAGAAATGAGGCGGGAGAAGGGCCGGAAACTGTCTGCAAGTCAACGGGCGGCGGCAGGCGCTACAGGCATTACAATGGAGAGCTTTTCCGACGTGTTCGCCCAGACTGCCCTGGACACGGAACTTGATGCTCTGGCTATCCGGTACGGGGGAGATATTGGGGCTTCTATGTATAAATCAGAAGCAGGGGGCCTGAGATTTACGGGCACACAGGCAAAAAAGGCAGGTACTATTTCGGCTGGCGCAACCCTTCTTACGGGTGCAGGGAAGACATTAGGAGCATATCAATTCGGCTTAAAGAAATCTAAAACCAAGGAAGACTAACGGATGAGGATTCCAGGATCACAAAGAACCGAGACAATACCGGGCGGGGCAAACGTAGCCCCCATTAGTCCTGCGGCTGCCGCTGCGCCGTATCAGGCATTGGCCGGCATGGGGGAAGCTATTTCCGGCTTGGGGGAAGTCCTGCTAAAGCGTCAGGCAAAGATGCAGCAAGATCGAGACTACCTTGATGCTCTAGGTGCCCAAATGGAACTTGAGGATTACTCCAGGGCCAGGAAGGCAGAAATGTCTCAACTGATGGGCCAGGATGCCCTTGATATTTTCCCCTTGTATCAGGATGACTTTGAGAAAAAGGCAACCGATATTTCAAGCAAGTTGTCCGAGGGGGCAAAGGCAAGATTCAACAAGTTAGCCCTCGGCACAAGAAAGACCTACCTGGATTCCGTTGCAACTCATGTGGCTACGCAGACGAAGGCTTATACCAAAGATAGCCGGGATGCTTGGCTTGGTTCCAGAATCAAGACTATGGCTGAAAATCCATTATCTTTTGATGCCGAACTACAGAAGGGAAATGCGGTCATAGACGCTACCACACCCGGACCCGAAGGAGTGCTTGAGAAGGACAAGTTTTACAAGACCGCCAGAGCTGCCCAGCTTGATATGCTTCTGAAGAAAGACAATCTAGTGGCGTTGGGGATTTCAGAAGAGTACGTGGATTCGATAAGGGAGCAAATCGGGGAAGACCTTTACCTGGAATATAAGGATAAATTCAAAACAAGGCGAAATGCCATAGAAGCAAAGCAAAGGGAAGAGGCGAAAAGAATCAAGTCGGATTATGAATTGGAAATTGGAAACACGGTGTCGGGACATATCAACAAGAAAAATTATCCTGATGCGCTTGACGCCATTGAGAAGGCAAAGGTTGACGAAACGGCAAAAAGGAAATTATACAGCCTAGTTAATACTGCCATAAAAACCGGCAAGGAACCTGCTACAGACCCAGAGGTTAATGCCCAACTATTGATTAAACTGCAAGACCCGTCATATCCAAGAAGCGTCCTAAGACAAAACATTGCTGATGCTGCCCTTGGAGGGGATATAACCGCTGAAAGGGCTTCTACTTATTATAACGGGCTAGATGATCCTGTTTTCAAGGATGAATGGTTCAAGAGCATCAACGGCATGTATAGGCGGCATTTTAGTTGGAACGAGGCTTCAGAAACCTTTTTCCATCCTGAAGGTGCCATTAGTTACGATATGGCCATAAACAAATTACTCGAAAGAATCAGGAAAGAGGGTCTTGTCGGGGCAGATATAAGGAAGGCGGGTATCGAAATAGGGTTGCCGTTGTTTGCTGCTTTTTGGGTAGAAACAAAGTGGCTGACTCCCGCTGAGGCGGCCGTGAACGTAAAAAGGTTGGCAGAATCGGCAGGGATAAAAGTCAGGAAACCAAGCGTGGAAGAGTTGGGCAGAGAAGAGAAAAAAGAGGGCGATCTAAGACGACCCCTTTCATCATTTTACGAGTAAACAATGCCATTCAATCTGAACAATGCACTCAAGGAAGGATATTCCCACGAAGAGATAGTTAATTCTATCGGCCCTACTCTTAATTATAATATAGAGGATGCGCTAAAGGAGGGATATTCATATCAGGAAATAGCGGAGGATTTGTCTAAAAGAACATTTCCGCCTTATAGGGATACTGCTGAAGCCATTAAAAGGTTGACTCTTCCTAAGATAAGCGATCCTAACAACATGACAGCGTTTGACAGAGCTAGAATCGATACGTACTTAAAGGACCTGGAACCTGAAGTATCCCATGCTGCCAGAATAAACGCTATAAGCGAAATGAAGCGTAGAGAGTACGGAGAGATTAGGCAAGAATATCCATCATTTAAGAGAGCCCTATCGATTAAGAATATATCTAAAAACCTATCTGGAATAATTGAAGGTTTTGGTTCCCTTATGGCTGGCCTACCAATATTCACAATCAAGCAGATTAAGGAGGTGAGTGAGAAATCCAAGGCGGAAAGTAAACAGAGGATTGCCAACCTTGGCGGGCCGCCATTGACCGAAGAAGATTTGATGATCTTGAATCGCCCCTATTACATAGAAGAAAAAATAAAAGAAGGCGTAGAATGGATCCGGGAAGGATGGCCCTATTTTAAGGAACGCCCATTTCTTCATGCCGGGTTTTGGATGGAAGAAAACCCGGTTGACACGGTTTTATTCGGTATGGCTGCATGGCAAGCACTCGGGGCAGGGCTAAGGGGAGCTGGCCAAGTCAGTAAACTAGCGAAGGTACAGGATCTCCTCAAAATATCAGGTAGGGACCCGTTCCATATTGCCAATATTGAATTAGCGCGGCACTATTCCAAGAATCCATTGACAAAGGCGTTTATACAGAAACCGTTTGATGCTGCGATGGAAAAGTGGCCTAAACTGAAGATAGCCATTAAGAAATACAAGGGTGGTAAGATGACCACCCAGATGCGTAATAAATACGCTGACATGAATATCACGGAAAGGATTCAACTCCACCAGCAGATATTTAGCGAGCTTGAGAAATTAAGCCCCGATGAATTGAAAATGGCTGTGCCGCTCCTTGAGGGCAGACTGCATTTCATGAAGAACTTGCCTGGTGATGTGCAGGGCGTGGTGGATTTGAGTAAGGGCGCAAAAAGGGTCATCAAAGGACCTGAGATGGAGATGACGCCTGAAAGTTTAGCAAAGCAATATGGTTTAGAAGCCAAGATTACTAAAGGGGTTACTGGTGGTGAATATAGCGGAGGTACAATTTTCGTTGGCGACAAAACAACCCCTGGAAAAGCCTTTGCTGCTGATTGGACAGGTGGGAAAGACTTCACAACGGTAAAGAATTATCCAGAAAATGTCCGATCATCTGCCCATGAAATTGCACATGGATTGTTTAGTAAGAACCCTGAAAAAGGACACGCAGCCATAGAAGAGTTGAAGAGGTTAGGGGTCTCTCAAGATGTAGCTTTCGAATCCCTTGTAGATATGGGTGGTGTTTATCTACTCGAACCAGCGGCAATCAAAAATCCAAAGATTAAGACAATCCTGGATAAATGGCTTTCCGAAAAGGCAAAAAAAAGAGTTGTCAAGGAACCTGAGATTCCGTCAATAAAAGCAGAAGGAAAAATCCCAATAGAAGAAGTTTATAAGGCATTAAAAGACGAAAAGGGTTATTCATCGGTTGAAATAGCTGATTTACGGGATCGGCTTGGAATTACTCAAACTGAAATAGAGAGGATCATCAAGGGCGATCCTGAGCATTTTGCCACAGCATCAGGCGATTGGTCGCTATCCAGTGAACATATCAGGAGCGGAGCCGTGGAAATGCTTCCTGGAAAGAAAGACTTGCTTGTTAAAGTGAGGGAAGGGGCAAAAGTAGTTCCCGAAGCCAAAGGAATTCCTGAAGTTGGAGAACTTGCCAAATTTTGGGAAGAAGGCGGTATTCCATCAACGATAGGCCGTGGCATGGAGAATATCAATCCCCAGAGACTCAAGGATTTTGAGGGTTGGTATAGGGGCTTCCAGAAAGAAATAGAGCACGGGTTTAAGCTGAACGAGAAGATGACGGCAAAACAATTAGAAGATGTTATATACCAACCGATCGAAATCGAAACGGGGTTATCGAGGGCAGCAATCATGGAAGAATTGGGTGATTTCTTGCCTGCGTATGTACATCATTATTTTCCGGAAAAAGCCAAAGATATGTTGGGTGTTCATTTTGCAGAAACGACAGGCAAGAGATATAAGCCAGGCGCACTAAAGCACAGATTGGGGGCGCAGGGATATTCTGAGGATATGACGGAGGTTTTGCCCCGACTTGCATCTTCCTATGTCAAATGGAAAAATACACAGGCGTTCCTAAAGGAATTTGAGGATACCTTCGCAACCGTAGTTAACTACAACGATATCAAGAAAACAGCGGCAGGGCTAAAGGTAGGTGAAGCTTTATATCCAAATCATAAGATAGTTGCTCCTGATGGTATTCTAAGATTTTATAAAGGCAAAGTTGATGCTTGGAAAGAAATTACAAAACGAATGGATGATACTGTTGATTTTGATGAAGCAGTGATAGGATATCTTCAAGAGTTGCAAGCGGAAATTGGAGAGGTGACCAAAGAATTTCTTGGCGTCACTACAAACATTAAGGTGTGGTTAGTTCCTGCGGAAGCCTATGCGAAACTGGAAACAATGGCAACTCCTTTTTTTGGCTCAAAGTCAATACAAAATGTTGTGAGGATAGGTGTTGATACGCCGGTGAATTTATGGAAGGATCTTGTTCTTTTAAGCCCACGATGGATAAAAAACAATGTGAGCGGGGATATTATTTTTACTGCTTTCGAGGGAGTTGGACCGTTAAGTTTTGGTAGAGCAGCGCAGAGTTATATAGGAAAATATAAAGATGTTTTTCCGCTTGGGATTGTAGAAGCGTCCTTTGCTAATCTAATGAAATATAACGCGCAATTAGGCACCGCGGAAACAACAGTTATAGGCAACTGGATAAAAAAGGCAGGGGAAACTGTTCCCGCTAAGATAGCATCTAAAATAAAGGATATTGGCTATGGCATTAATACGGCCTTTGAACAGCCATTCGTGAGAGCCTTGTATATCAAATTGGCGAGGACGGAAGCAAAGAATATCTTGAAGGCGGAGGATGTGCGGATTACTCCTGAAAGTATATTGTCTACGATGGGAAGGATAAAAGATACTCCTGGTTTATACGAACCTATTATTAATAAATTGAAAGAAACATTACCCGTTTTCAACACCCTTGGGTACCATGAAAGAATGTATGGTCGGCGTGCTATGCCGTTCATTAATTGGTATAAGTTCATGCTAAAATACGGCGCAAAACTACCCGCAAAACATCCATTCAAACTTGCAGGAGTAAGGGGATTATCTGAACTGGGCGAAAAAGAAAGAGAGAATGCGTTTATTCTGTATTTTCCGTACATGAAAGACCAAATTGAAAAAGAAGGCGGCATTCCCAAAAGATTTTCAGGTTTGTGGCCGATAGCGATCGATGAAAAAACAGGAGAGGGCATATTCTTTAATACCAGGGGAATGAACCCGTTCAATACTTTAGAGGATTTTCGCAATATGCGGTTTTTCAGCATGATGAGCCCGATTATCAAGGTTGGTGCAGAGCGGGCATTAGGAATAGACACTTTTACGGGGCGGAAATTCACAACGCCTTATCCTTTAGATGTTTCGCCAGAGGGAGAAGTGGAGGAAAAAGACAAACCGAAACCAGATTTTTTCCATCATGTCTTCAGGCAAACTCCTCAATTTACATCAATTGAGCAAATATTGACACCGGCAGAACAATACTCGGAAGGAACAATATTCAATCCTAAACCAATCAGAGATCCAATAACGGGAGAACCTAAATACCCGATAAACTCACTCGATAAGATTTTTAATTACATGGGCATAGACAGAAAAACCATTGATGTTGAAGAATGGTTTTACAAACATGAAAACAGAATAAGGAATAAAGCGCTCCAAACATACAAGAATCTTTTATTTGAACCACATGCGCTTACCCTAGAAGAGCATAAAGCCATCGTCAATGATATCAAAAATGATGAACAAATGATGGGCAAAATAAGAGAAGCAATTAAAAGACGCGAACGATACGAAATGACGGAAAAGAAAGAAGAATTAACTATCATCAAAAAAAGCAGGGAGAAATAAGGAGGGAATCAAAAATGAAAAGGATATTTATCATGGGCCTTGCGGTCCTGTTTTTGTGCCTGTCGTCTGTGGTTCAAGCCGATTACAAGCCCAAAGTGCTGGGGGATGAAGACATTGTTGTGTCGGGGACAACGGTTTATACCCTTACGGCAACGAGCGGCAGCGTAAGTGCGATTATCACAATTCAAGGCGATGCAGTTCGATGGAAAGCTTATTCAACTGATCCCGCTATTACTAATGGGGCGCTGCTATATAATGGAGATTATCTTTTCTTGACGAGTCCTTATGAGATTTCCGGGTTTAGTGCCATCTTGTCAAGTGGGGGAAGTGGGGCCACTATATACGCTATTTATTATGGCCCGGAAAATTAAGGGAGGTACGACATGAAAAAATACCGATTTATATTTATAGGAGTTTTGATAATTTTCTTTGCCTTGTCCCTTCCTTCCACTGCTCAGGAGCGGAATAAGACCCGGGTATTCTCCCGAACCGC
>Ga0180007_10007325_pt1 | contig 10465 bp, 13 predicted proteins | sample MM_PC_MetaG_FD_121122 | JGI IMG/M metagenome (GOLD analysis project Ga0180007, IMG submission 121122) | Groundwater microbial communities from the Aspo Hard Rock Laboratory (HRL) deep subsurface site, Sweden - MM_PC_MetaG | ecosystem: Environmental > Aquatic > Deep subsurface > Groundwater...
GCCTGATTGCCTTGAAAAATGAGGTTTCTGGTTCGCGGACAGGGAGAGGGGAGTGGTTATGAAGCTTGCCGATGTTTCTTATAAAACCATCATCGAGAACCTGCATGACGGTTTGTATTTTGTCGACCGCAACAGAGTCATAACCTACTGGAACAAGGCCGCTGAGCAGATATCCGGTTTTGCCGCGGATGAGGTGGTCGGCCGGTCCTGTTCCGACAACATTCTCACCCATGTGGACGGCAGCGGCAGAAGCCTCTGTTTTGGCATGTGCCCTCTTGCCCAGAGCATTACCGATGGCAAATTCCGTGAGGCGGAAGTGTATATGCACCACAAGGATGGGCACAGAATACCCGTTTCCGTGCGCGTCAGTGTGCTGCGTGATAAAGAGGGCAGAATCATCGGCGGTATTGAGCTGTTTACCGACATCAGCAACCAGAAGGCCAATGCGCTACGGCTGCAGGAGCTGGAAAAACTGGCCCTGCTGGATAATCTCACCCAGCTGGCAAACAGGCACTATATTGAGCGGGAATTACTGAGTCGCTTTGAAGAAAAAAAGCGTTTCCAGATGCCGTTCGGCGTTCTTTTCATGGATATCGACCAGTTTAAGCAGTTTAATGACAGCTATGGGCATGACGCCGGTGATGAGGTGCTGCGTTTTGTGGCAAAAACCTTTCTTGCCAACTCCAGACCTTTTGATCTCTACGGCCGTTGGGGCGGAGAGGAATTTCTCGCCATTATCCGCAATATTTCGCCCCAGGACCTTGAACAGCTGGGCAACAGGTTGCGCTTGCTGGTGGAGCAGTCCTATATCACTTATGGAGGTGAGAGGCTGCAGGTGACCATCTCCCTTGGCGCCACCCTGGTGCAGGATGATGACAATGTGGAGAGCCTGCTTAAAAGAGCGGACACCCTCATGTACCGGAGCAAGGCGGCCGGCCGCAACTGTCTGACGATGGGATGAGACAAGATAAAAAGGGTGCCGGAGCTAGAAAGACGGCATGGGCATGGCGCCCCATTTGTTTTTTCCCGACGGGATGATAATGGAAACAATACGGTGATCATCGGCATCCATATCAACCAGCAGGACCGGCTTTCTCTTCATGCCCAGCTTGAATATCTCCTGTGGCTGGGCCAGGCCGCCCTGGTCATCGCTTACCCGCACAAAAACAAAACGTTCGACATGGTAATCCGTTTCCACGCTGCCTAGTGTCCTGATATAGTTATAGAAAATTTTAAAGAATTTCCCCAGCCCTCCCTTGAATTTATGCTGGTGCCATTCAAGCACCTCAGGAAAGCGTTCAATAATATCGTCGGAAAAACGGCGGTCTTCATCGGTGACGATCGCGGTCAGAAAAAAATCACCCGGGAATATATAGACCAGATTGGCACCGATCTCTCCCTGCAGAAAGGGCTTAACCTTGCTGGAGGAGGTGACTTTTTCGTAAAGCGTGCGGACTTCCGCCGGCGGACGGGGGAAAACGGGCAATACCGTCATGGAGTTAACCTCCACCGCGGGCAGCTGTTTGATGGTATAGGTTCTGATCCCCATGGCCAGCCCGATGCAACAGACCAGGGTAAGACAATAGGCGACAAGAATGCCCAGCCATTTCGGCTGGAGCCAGCCGAAGAGGAGCCGGTAGATTTTGCCGCCCGGCTCGCCCGGGATGAACATGGGGGTATTGCTCATGTATGTCTCATAGCTGCCCGGAGCTTCCTGGGTCATGCGCCACTCTTCATTGCGGGCCAGCAGGTAATAGACAAAGAGCATGGTGACGTACATGATGAGGATGATGAAGCGGGGCCAGTAGAGCAGAAGACCGAATCCCGAGATGGCGAGAAACAGGTACTGCGGGTGCCTGATTTTTTTGTAAAAGCTCATCTGCACCACCCCTCGGCCGGTAAAACGGCCGTAGTACAGGGGGATTGCCGCGGATAAGAACAGAAGGAGACCTATGGGCAGCAGGATCTGCAGATAGGAGATGATGAGGATGACCTGATCATTGGGGAAGGTCATGTGCGGCAGAAAAAATTCCGTGGTCCAGCTCAGGTAGGGCGAGGAGGAAAAGAATTCCAGCACCGGTCCGTAAACCGAGTAAAAATAGAGCGCAAACGGCGAGATCATGATAATGATCTCCACTCCGATCAGGCAATAGGCGGCAATTGTCGCAACCAGAAACCACTGGTGACTTTTCTGCTGGGCCATTTCATTTCCCCTTTTCTCTGGGTCATACCACCAAAAAAGATAAGATTTGACAGTGCCTGGACAATGGTGGTTTTATTGATGAAACAATATATCATGTTATTTGTCTAGCAATCAATTTCTGCGGTGAATAATGCGCCAGGCCCTGCAGCAGCCCGACTTTTCCAAGCAGGCAGGCAGTTGCTGTTGTCTATAAAAAAAGCAAGTAAAGGCAGTTATGATACCAGTTTATCCAGACTTTTCGGAAATTGACCTGCTGCAGCGGGCGACCATGCATCCCCTGTTTCAGCAGCTGCCGGACGGCATTTCCGAGTTCACCTTTGCCAATATTTATCTTTTCAGAAACAGCCATCACTACCGGGTGTCCAGGCTCTCCGACGAATTGCTGCTCATTGCCGGCACTGACGAGGGGAAGCCATTTTTCATGCTGCCCTTCGGTCTGCCGGATGAGACGCTGCTGCAGCGGTTTTTTAAAGATTTCGGCACAATGAAGTGCGTTTCCGCGCTCCAGGCCGAGGTGCTGACGCAATTGGGATGCCGGGTCTTGGAAGATCGGGACAACTTTGATTATCTTTACCTGCGCAAGGATCTTGCCGAGCTCACCGGCGGGAAATTTCATAAAAAACGCAACCTGATCAAGGCATTTGTCAGCAATTATTCCTACGAGGGCCGGCCGCTGCTGGAAGAGTACATGCCGGATGCCCTGAGTGTTTTGGATGCCTGGAGGAAGGGGCGGGATGATCCGGGTGATTACATCGCGGCAAAAGAGGCCCTGGAAAAGGCCGAGGAACTGCAGCTGTGCGGTGGGGTCTATTATGTTGGCGGCAGGCCTGTTGCTTATTCTCTGGGCGAGGAGCTGATGATGGGCAGAAGTTTTGCCATCCATTTTGAAAAGGCCATCGGTGAGTATAAGGGACTGTGGCAGTTCGTCAATCAGGCATTCGCATCGATTTTGCCGGATATTTATGAAACCGTCAATCGGGAGCAGGATCTGGGCGAAGAAGGTTTGCGCCATGCCAAGCTCAGCTATAAGCCCTGTGATTTTGTTAAAAAATTTCGAGCCGTCTTGTTTTAGCAGAAAGTGCAAGAAACTTTGAGCATTCTGTCAGCCAGGCGATTGACAAGCTCTTTTTCTGTATTAAGATATGACAAAAAATGCTGTAACACTAAATATTTCTGGAGATTTGCCGTGATGAAAAGAATTGCTTTGTTTATTCCTGTTTTACTGCTGGTATGTTTCGGCCTCAGCGGCTGCGGCTATAATACGATTCAGCAAAATGACGAAACAGTTATTGCCGCCTGGGGTGATGTGGAGTCTGCTTATCAACGCCGCGCCGACCTGATCCCCAATCTGGTGGAGGTGGTGAAAGGGTATGCCGCCCATGAAAAGGAGACGCTCACCGCGGTCACCGAGGCCCGCGCCAAGGTGGGCCAGTTGAAAATCGGCAGCGATGTCGTCAACAACCCCGAAGCCCTTGCCCAGTTCCAGAGCGCCCAGGGGGGCTTAAGTTCAGCCCTGTCGAAACTGATGGTGGTGGTGGAGCGGTATCCTGATCTCAAGGCCAACCAGAATTTCCTGGATCTGCAGCACCAGCTTGAAGGGACGGAAAACAGAATCAATGTTGCCCGTGTCCGCTATAACGAAGCCGTGCGGGTATTCAACACCTCGATCCGCACCTTCCCCAATAATCTGACCAATAATTTCTTCCTGAAACTGCCGCGGCGCGAACCGTTCAAGGCAGATGCCGGGGCCGAGACCGCCCCTAAGGTAAAGTTTTAAGGTCGGTTGACAATTCCGGGAAAACACATTGAGAGCTTTCGCACAATACATCCATAGATGGCGCCTGGGTGTCTCCCTGCTGCTCGTGGCCTGCATTCTCGGCCTGGGCAGTCTTGCCCTTGCCCTGGATGTTCCCCCCTATAAGGGCTATGTCAATGACTATGCCAATATGATCTCGCCCCAGGAGGAAACAAAGCTTGAGCGGGCTCTGCAGTCGTTTGATATGACCGATTCCACCCAGGTGGCAATACTGACCATTGCCTCGCTGGAGGGAGATTCGCTGGATGATTTCAGCATCAGGACGGTGGATCAGTGGAAGGTCGGGCAGAAGGGCAAGGATAATGGCGTGCTGCTCTTGATCGTCAAAAACGATAGAAAGATCAGGATCGAGGTGGGCAGGGGGCTGGAACCCGTGCTCACCGATCTGTTAAGCGGCCGCATTATTGACACTGTCATCAGCCCGTACTTCAAGAGCGGTAAATTTGACCAGGGCATTGAGGCGGGGGTTGCAGCGATTATCCAGGCCACCCGAGGCGAATTCAAGGCGGACCGGCGGGGGGTAAGGCGGGGTAAAGAACCGCCGCCGTTGCTTTTTCAGTTTCTTTTTTTCGGCCTGTTCCTGGTTGCCTTCCTGGGCAAAATCTGGCGGCCTCTTGGGGTGATCGGCGGTGCAGTGCTTTTCCCCCTGGCCATTCTCTTCGGGCTGCTGCCCTTCAGCTTTCTGCTGCTGCTTCTGCTGATCCCGGCCGGCGCCTTTGGCGGCTGGCTGCTGCCGTTTTTTATGGCCGGGATGTTGCGGGGAGGGGGCATGGGCTATTATGGCGGCGGCGGTGGCGGTGGTTTAGGCGGGGGTGGATTCGGCGGCTTTGGAGGAGGCGGTTTCGGAGGCGGCGGCGCTTCCGGCGGATGGTGATCATGAAGGCTGAAACATTTTTTACGGAAGCTGACAAAAAGAAAATCGCTGATGCGGTTCGCGCCGTGGAGCTGAAAACGGCCGGTGAGATTGCGGTGATGGTTGTCGACCGGAGCGATGCCTATCCCGAGGGCCAGATTCTGGCTGGCGGTCTCATCGGCAGCCTGTTGGCCCTTGCCGCAACAGAGCTGTTCTGGGGTGGGGCTTTATGGGTGTTTGTGGTGTCGGCCCTTGTGCTGACCGCCCTCTGCGGCTGGCTTGTGCACTATCTGCCCGAGGTCAAAAGATTCTTTACCCCCAATGACCGGCTGGAACTGCAGGTGCGGGACCGAGCCCTTACCGCCTTTTATGAAAAGGGACTGTATAAAACCCGTGATGAGAGCGGCGTGCTTTTTTTTATTTCCCTTTTTGAACACAAGGTCTGGGTGCTGGCGGACAAGGGAATCTATGACAAGATAAGGCAGGAGACCCTGCAGGCATACGCCCATGATATTGCCGCGGGCATTAAGAGCGGCAAGGCCGCCGATATGCTGTACCGGGCGATCACGGATGCGGGGGAACTCCTGGCCCGTCATTTTCCTGTCAAACCCGATGACGTCAATGAGCTCTCCGACGAGGTCATTATCGGGCAATAATTTGCTCGGATGGGCTTGTTTCTGCACATTTTCGATGTCATTTCAGCGGCTATCTGTTAATGATGCGTAGAGATAAAAACAACGCACCATCTTGCCCTTTGATCAACAATCAACACCTTCCCGATGCCATGGACGAAAAAAAATTGCAGGCGGAGCTGCAGCACCATGTTCGCAATAGCTTGTTGCCGCTCTTCAACCGTTACCGGCTCGATTACTCCGACTTGGAGTCAGTGCTCAAGTGGAAGCCCATCGTTCTCATTATCGGCAATTATTCCTCCGGCAAGTCCACCCTCATCAACGAGCTCATCGGACAGAACATCCAGCGCACCGGCCAGGCTCCCACGGATGATTCGTTTACCATCCTCACCTCTCATGGTAGTGGGGAGGGCGAAAGAGAGGTACCCGGCTCCACCCTGGTAAACGATGAAACCCTGCCTTTCGGCAGGTTCAAGTCATTTGGCGAGCAGTTTATCGCCCATTTTCGTCTGAAAAAGGTTGATGTCCTTTTCCTGGAGAATATGGCCCTGATCGACAGTCCGGGCATGCTGGACGCGGTCACTGAAAAGGATCGCGGTTATGATTACCTGGCCGTGCTCGGTGAGTTCGCCAAACTGGCCGACCTCGTTGTTCTCATGTTTGACCCCCATAAGGCCGGCACCATCAGCGAGACCTATACCGCCATACGCAGCACCCTGCCCGATACTTCCGGGGAGGACAGGATCGTTTTCGTCATGAGCCGCATCGATGAGTGCGATAACCTGAGCGATCTGGTCAGGTCTTATGGTACTCTGTGCTGGAATCTTTCCCAGATGACGGGCCGCAAGGATATCCCCACCATTTATGTCACCTATGCCCCAAGCGAGGCGGAACCATCGGAAATTCTCTCAGTCTGGCGGGAGGAACGGGAGCAGCTGAAAAAGAAAATCCTGTCCGCTCCGGGATTTCGCGTCAATCATATTCTGCAGGACATCGACCGGCAGGCCAATGAGCTGCTGCTGGTCTGCGAGGCGATGTGCACCTTCAGCAGCATGGGCAGAACAATTCTGGCCGGTGTCGGCAAGTTTACCCTTGTGGCAGGTCTGGCTGCCTTTTTTCTCACCGGGCCCATCCTCAAGGGTCTTACCGGCGTGCCGGACGAGCCGCTGATCAGCGCTCTGCTGCAGGGTACCGTCACCCCTCAGCACCTGTTGTTTCCTTTGATCGGTGCAGCCGTTGTCTGTTTTCTCGCCTGGCTGTGGTTTACCCGGTGGAGTTTCCCGCGGCTGGTGCGAAAATGCCAGGCGCGCATGGCCGGGCTCGTTACTCTTGACAGCAGCTACAAGAAAACTCTGTGGGGCAAGGTCGAGAGCAAGGTTGGCTCATTGCTTTCCCATGCCGGATTGTCTGACCTGGGCGGTGTTCATCAGCGAAATTTGGGCAAAATAAGGCGATTTATTGTTAGGGAGTTACAGGACTACTATAACAAAATTAGGTAAAAATACGGTATTCACTGGTTAAAACACTACTATTTTGTGGTTATTTTCCGTAGTATAACTTATTGATTAAAATAGTATTGTCAATAAATGAATGAGTATTCATGCATAAAATGAAAAATATGCCATTTGCATTCTTGACAAATGCAAAAGCATCGATTATTTAGGATTATTTATTAGAGAAGGTAAGTTAATCTTGCTAAGCGCAACTAACATTAGCAATTTGAATTAATCTCGCAAAGGAGGAATCACATGGCAATTATTGAACATGCAGGAAATTCTTACGATGTTGACGAGGACGGCTTCCTCACAAAAGGTATGGAAGAATGGAATGAAGGTTGGGTTGAGTACGTAAAAGGCCTCGAAGGCATCGGCGACCTGACCGACGAGCATTGGAAAGTTATCAACGCTCTGCAGGATTACTACAAGAAAAACGGTATTGCTCCGATGGTTCGTATTCTTTCCAAAACCACAGGTTTCCCGCTGAAAAGAATTTATGAGCTGTTCCCCTCAGGACCTGGTAAAGGAGCCTGTAAAATGGCTGGTCTGCCGAAACCGACCGGTTGTGTATAATGCTTTTATAAACAGTCTTTCAGCTGTTTAGCTTTTCAAGGGGGTTGCGGATTTGGTTCTGCAGCCTCCTTTTTTTTGTGGAAAATTCACTGGGTGCTGAGAAAATTCCGGTGAATTGCCTCCACCCTGCGGTGATACTCAGCCGGGCTGATTTGCGCTCCCTTGATGCCGCCGCGTAAGTTGATCTCGGCTAAAAAGGTTTCCCCACTTTCCACAATCATCAGATCAATATGGGCGTATGGGAATTTGCCCCTGCCCATGACCTGCCGACAGAAATCAAGTTGCTCCCCGCTTATGTCACAGGGGGTGCTCTGTCCCCCGCAGTGCAGATTATTTCTGAAGTTGTTCGGATTGTGCCGTGCGTACGACTCGATATAATCGCCAAGCATAATAACACGAATATCCCGGCTGTTTTCGGCAAATGGCTGGATGACAAAGGGGAAGGGCAGGGAGCCGAGGGTGGCTTGGCTGAAAACGTCCTCAACGTTTTGCCACAGATGGATGCCCATGCCGGCATTTTTTCTGTCAAGCTTGGTCACCACTCGATTGATGCCGTTTTCCTGATACAGATTGACGGTCTCCAGCATGTCATGCTGGTCATGGACCGGCATGGTGAGTGGAAGCATCTGCCTGGCAAAAATATGGGCCTGAAAAACCTTTGAGCGGCAGAGATGCTGGCTCAGCGCTGAAGGAAAGAGAATAATGCCACGTTCAACCAGATCGAGGAGAAGATGCTCCTCGGTGGTCTTGAGGCGTAATCGCCCGATAAAAATATCGCCGCACTGCAGGGTATGATATTCTTGTCGCAGGATCTGGTTTGTGGTGATAATGCGGGGATTTGGAGAGGGATGCATTAAAAGAGCATTTCCACAAAACGCTGGTGGAAGCGGGTAAGATCGGCGTTACATTCTCCGCAAAAAAAACGGATTTCACCTAATATCTGGGATTCGTCACCATCCTGGCTGAAGCTGCAGTCGTCGTTCTGCACATAATGGGTGGTGAGGATAACCCCATCGGCAACTTCAACAAAATCTGTGTCATTACCACAGGTTGGACAGGTAAGCCGCATGCCCATATTGGCAGTTTGATGGCTGCGTGACTTGGAGTCTGCAGAAGTATCCACGTTCATTTCCTCCTTTGCAAAAGAATTTTATACTACGCGAGGCAGTTTGATTTGTCAATCAGCTAAAGCGGCCAGCAGGTTGGCCGGGCGGTGTTTTTTCACGTATTCACTTAATAAATTTGGTTATAGCATTCCTTTCACCTTGCAGGATGATTTATCGGCAACCTTGAGATGGGCGTCGGCATTATCCTCATAGCCGTTGTGGCGGTATAGGGAAACGGGTTCATGCGGCGCCAGTTTTCCCGGCCACACCTCGTAATCGTGGTGTAGTCCTGATTCGTCGTCATTAATGAAGCCAGAACTTGTTATGTGCATCGCGTTTTCCAAGCATCGGCCTTCCTTACTTCTCTTCGGATTTTTATCGCCAAGATTGGTTGCAGAGGGTACATTATCAGGGATTGGACACGTACGTTTTTTTCTTTGGCTGTATGTAGTTTTGCTGACTGCTGGGGACTGTTTTTCCCTTCTCCCCGCTGGTTTTGTAGCAAAATAATCCCATCAAAACGGATAAGAAAATGGCTGAAATACGAAGCACACTTGAAATGGTTCTGGAGCGGGCAGCTCGCATGGAGGCAAGTGCCTCCAGTGATATGATTCTGCAGGAAAAAGAAAAGGAAGGCATGCGCCTTGCCGCAGGCTTTCTGCGGGGTGATCAAGTAGATCTTCCCGCTGCCCTGGTAAAATGTTCCGCTGAAGAACGGCCCTATGTGAAAAAGGGCATGGTGTCCGCCTTACTGCGGAATATCGTTCTGCCCAGGACGGTGGATGAGGCGCCTGCTGCGGAAAAAGCCATGCAGGCCCTGATGGAAATCGGTCGGGACAAGGGCGACCTTGTCCAGGTTTTCACGGAAATGAAATCCATTCTGGACCGCTATCTGACTCACAAAGAGCAGCTGAAAAAACAGCTTGAAGAGCAGTTTGCCCAGCAGATGATGCTGATGGAAAAGAATCTGGCCCAGCAGACCGGCATGAAAATGAAGCTTCAGCCATCCCAGCACCCGAAATTTGCCGAGGAATGGCAGAGAATCCAGGTGGAACTGAATGACCAGTATGGTCGTGCGGTTGAGCAGTACAAAGAGTTTATAGCCACCCATCTCACCGCTTGATGAGCGTCCTCGCCATTGAAGATAACACTGCGCATTGAAGAAGATGCCGATTTATCTACCTGCCCGTGGCCGAAGGTGGATAAGGTGGTGCGGCAGTGGGCAACCAGCCACGGCTCATCGTTGCCACTGGATTTTTTTTTGCCGCTGCAGAGAAATATGTCAGTAGAGCTAGATGTGCAGACCGATGATCTGATCACCGCCGTGAGGCGACTGCATGATGAGCTCTATGATCTGCAGGTGAATTTTACCGTGTCAGTGGACTGAACAGGATATGCACGGATCGTATGCCCGCACCAGCATCTCGGCCAGGCGCTGTATCTCGGCATCGGTTCTTTGCTGCGCTGCCGACTGGCGGGCCAGCTCGATGATATCATAATGGATGTTGGCGTTGTTCTGGCTGGTGGGAATGACGCAGTCCGCCCTGGTGATGCGGCCGGCCTGGTCAAATTCATAGGCATGGTAAAGAATGCCCCGGGGCACCTCCACCGCGCCGACACCCCGCCCCGCCTTCGGTATGACCGGCTGTCGGGGTTCCTGCCATTTTGCTGCCAGCAGTTCCTCAATGATGACAATACTGTCAATGACCACATGGACGCATTCCACCAGCTGGGCGATGTTGTTCATGAAGGGATTGTGGTTGACCGGCTGCAGGGAGAAGCTCGC
>Ga0180007_10007326_pt1 | contig 10465 bp, 11 predicted proteins | sample MM_PC_MetaG_FD_121122 | JGI IMG/M metagenome (GOLD analysis project Ga0180007, IMG submission 121122) | Groundwater microbial communities from the Aspo Hard Rock Laboratory (HRL) deep subsurface site, Sweden - MM_PC_MetaG | ecosystem: Environmental > Aquatic > Deep subsurface > Groundwater...
CGACGAAGCCGCCGCCGGGGCGGAGAAGTTCACCGATGCGATGACTCGCCTGAAGGGCGCCTTCAAAGGGCTGCGAAATGCTTATGGGGAATGGCTCGTGCCGATCCTCGAACCGCTCGTTGTGCGCCTAACCGAAATCACTGTGGGTTTTGGCAACGTCGTGAAGCAGACAGACTTGTGGTCCGACGCTCTCAAGAATCTCAAGAGCGCCATTGATGACGTGAACGTCGGTTTGTGGAAAATGGGGGTGGCCACTGCCGAATTGATGGCTGGGAAAGCCTATGGACAACTCGGCGCAATTGACCCCTGGTTCAAGTGGAGAATCAATCAGGCGCAAACACGCCTTGGCGTTATTACTCCCGAAGAAGGCAAACGGCGTGAAACCGAGATTTTCGACGATTATCGAAGAATGCGCGGCGTTGGCAAAGACATCGAAGAGGACGCAGTGAAGTTCATGGGGGAAGGGATGGGCCGATACAAAATCGGGAAAGCAAAAGCCGAGAAAGTCAAATCCGATTGGGGCGAGATTTGGGGGCGGATGCTTGGCGAAAAGGCGCCGCCGCCATTTACGCCAATGGCTGGCGTGGGCGACATCGGCGAAGGCGGTGACGAAGCATCGGATAAGGCAAATGCAAGACGAGCTGCCACAGATGTGGGCCAGATGTATCGCTCCATTGGTCTCTGGGGAGCTGCTGGTTCATTACGCTCACAGGTTGGGGCCGTTGGTGTGGACTTGCAACAGCGAAGTGTGTCATTGCTTCAGCAGATAGCTAACAATACAAAACGGCCCGGCGCACTCTATTCGTAAAAGGATGACACAAAGATGGCCGCTACTTGGGATTCCTCGGCACTTTTGGACTCATACGGAATTGAACAGATCGGCGCTGGTGCTTCGGGGACAACACACTATCGGATTACAGAACGTTGGCGCGTTGGATTGACCGGAAATTCTACGGCGAAGGATGCTTTAGATGCCGGTCCAGCAATTGGCGATGCGCATGGAACGGTCATAACTTCTGAATTAATATCGTCAACAGCTAGCTATGCGAGCGACCAAAATGTCATGGTAACACTTGTCTATGAGCCGGAGCCGGATTCTCTTCTAAAAAACGCTTATGGTGAAATATGGCAATGGGACTTGGCTACTGCGGAGCAGCATATAACGCATGTCGAACGCGCGGGCACATCTGGACCTCAAACACAAAGCCATTATCCTTCCAGCGGCGCTGGACATTATCTTGGTCGCGCCATTGGCGTCTCGGATAGTGACACCGTTGATGGCTGCGACATTTATCGGCCAGCGGTGACACTGAGAATTACGAAAGAATGGAAATTCGGTTCCGAGGGCACGTTGCCTGGCGGAAGCATATCTGCATGGATAAATAAAATTCTCGCCAATATCGCAAAGATTGATGATGATCTCGTCGTCGGCAGTTCTACGATATTAATTGGCGCTACGGTAAGCCGGACTGAAAAACGGCGTTATCGGGCAGAATATGTTTTTGCCGTTGCGCATGATCCGCTTACGGAGGGGATTGAGGTTTATGATAATGCTACGCAAACGGAAGTAACGCAGACCGTCTATGTTAATGGGTGGGATTATAAATGGTTGCGAAGCGCGAAAAAAATTGACATTGCGACCGATGAAATCGTGACCGTTATTGCTGATGCTCATGTCGCGCGCCCGTATGATACGACGGACACGCTCAAAGAAGATTTGGGCATTATGGGGAGCGCGCTTTAATGCCAATAAACCAACCTGTTCGCAAAGCGGTAATCCGGCGCGGAATTCCCATACGCGCGGAAGACATTATTAATATTGGGCGCATGGCAGAACGTGGAAATGCCGAGCCTGGTCAATATGGAAAAACTGCTCCTGCGATAGAACCCTCTCTCCCATGTATTATCGCTCAAATGCGAAATGCGACCAGCGGATTTATCGCTCCGGGAGATGTGCTGCATATCTCCGGGCAATGGGATACGACTGCAAGTGAAAATCAGCATGCGCCTATTTTGGTAGGCGGCGCTTTTGCGGATGAAGGCGATTTAGACCGCTTCGCGATAGCGATGGACACAATGTTTGCCGATCAGGTCGCGCGCGTCGCCGTGGCCGGAATAGCATGGGCCAATGTCATGGGATCAGGCCAATACGCATCGCCCCAAATTGGCGAGAATGCATTTATCCTTGGTTCTGATGGATATGCGATCAATCTATGGGATGATGGCACGAAGGCCTTGTTGTTATTCCCGGCAGGAAGCGCCGGAATTTTTCCGGCCAATTGGTATTTCGTCGCCCCAGACGGCGCATAGGCAGGAGTGTTCTCGTGGCTGGAACCGGCGAAATCTGGACGCCGCCCGGAGCCTATCCCGCATCGCCTTCGGTTGACGGCGACGAGGGCTTTCCCATTTGGCCCGGCTATTCCGGTTCGGCGATCTATCACGACACTGGCCTGTGCCGCGAAGCGAAGCGCATTGAAGGCGTTCGGTTCATTCCGCATTCCGATCCCTGGACCGTTGAAGGCGCCGTCACGAATGACGCCATGAAGATTCTGTTTCGCGCGATGCGGCGCGCGGCGCGACTCGAACAACTCCTAACGGGCCTCAGCGGCCTGGCAGCCGGCATGGCCGGGGACGGGTATCCGAACTTCAATGTTGTCCTCGAAGCCACGGCCAGCGGAAGCGGGACTTCGATCCCTCTGACCTGGCCGTCCGGCGACGGCCCATCAAATCTCGGTTTCAACCCTGACAGCGGGAGCGCGGCAATCCAGCCATTCCTGTGGTTCGCTTCCCCGACAAGCGATGGCTCTATCTGTCTTTCGCAGGTCATGGATTTCGCCTTCACGGGGACAAACTCTGGGACGCTTTCACTCCTCAAGCCCATTGACGCGAGCGCCGGGACAATCTATCTCATCCGCGAGTATCCGGTTGCGGCATGGCCGACGTTCAATTTGCGACTCGACGAAGATGAGGTGACGGACCCTCTGCGTTGCGCCTACTGTGTGAAGCTTGAGCATTCGATCTTCTCATCCTTCAAGACCTATTTTCCCGACGCCTACTGTTCCGACGGCATTGATGGCGCGTGGTATTGTGTCAAAATGAACGCCGCTGCGCCCGCGCCGGATATGAGCGAGTTTCATGCGGTGAGCGCCGAGAATCCCGGAGGCTGCTCAAATACCGATTGCCCGCTCTACATGGCGCACGTCGCCTCGATTCCCCTCACAGAGACGGCAATCCGCGCGGCGCTTCTCGGCGGCGGACTCTATCTCAAAACCACTATGCCGGGGCCGATACAAGTTCTGGGGCGCAACGGGATTCTCGGCCTCTTCGCGGCAATGGGCTTTCGCATTGGCTATTCGCCGAGTGGCGCGACGAATCCGCAGATCGGTTGGGTTGGGCGTGGCGCGCTCAAACAGGCGACGGGTGAGACGGTGTTGGGCTGGGAGGCGTATCGGACATGGGATGAATGGCAAACCTACCGCGTCGCCAATTCACTCCTCGAACAGGACGCGGTGGGCGATTATTGCACGGGCGCTTTGATCGCCAAACAAGACCCGCTCGGCGGCGCTTTCAACGATGACGCGGCCCGGACGCCTGGGGCCGCATTCGAGAAGTGGATTGGACTCCGGCGCATCGGACAGGCCGGTTATGATTCCTCCTGGACCTTGAGCGGAAACGGTGACGCCGAGATTCAGCGGGTGCGCCCGCGCCGGTATTCGTCGCCGTGGCTCACGCTACCGCACGCTGCCGGGACTGAAACCGATGATGAAACGAGCGTGGCGTTCCTGGCTTCGCCAGTCACAATCGGGGCCGTCGAATACGACATCGCGTGGACGCGCCCACGCTTTGGGGAAACGACGGCGGCGCCCGAAACACCGGCGGCGAAGAGCGGCGGCACTGTCGCCAATGGAAGCCTTCTCTACACGAACCGGCTCTATGTGGAGTTTGCGCTTGGCGAATTGAATCTGGTCAAGGATGACGGCGGAACCGACACATTTGACTGCGCGGGCAACGTCGTCCGGGGCGACAACGCCTGGGAACCCTACGGGGAAGGCGCGAGCCGTGGCTTCGGAGATCGGCAGAGCGGTCTCTTCCCCGGCGATATCGTGACGTTTGCCGCCGAGGCCGTGGCCGGCCTCAAGTGTGTGGTGCTTTCCGCCCAGGCATTCGGCGGGTCGGCGGATACAGGGGCGACGGCCCCAAATGCCGGAACGCCGCGTGTCCCTCAATACGTGCGCGACAACTACAACAAGCGCGATTGCGCCACCATCGGGCTGTTCGGCCTTGCAGGCCAAACTGTTTACGCCTGGGTGGATGGTGGCGGACTGGCCTCGCCCGTTGCGTTGGCAACCCATACGCGCGGCCCGGCCAGTCCGCCGCCCATTGACTATGAGGGCTTCGCGACGGCCTATGCCGCGCCCGTCGTGAAATACATCGCCCAAGGCGGATCCAGCGCCACAGCACTGACTGTTACGACTGATTACGTTGATGATCCGACGGCCGGGATTCTCTATCTGCGTAGCGCGGCCCTTCCGGCGAGTGGAACCGTGAGGCTCTACTATGATGGCTGGGCGGTGCGGATCGTGCGTGACTACATCGTCGAAACAGCTGAGGCGTTCGATGCCGCCGTCGAGTTTGCTTGCCAGCGGTGGGCAACGCTCGAATTGCCAACGCCGGGGAGTCTGACGGTTTACACGCACAACATCACCAAAGACACCTACGGAGGCGGTTTCTGGTTTTCCGGAAAGTCGCGCAGTGGATCATTCTCCGGGTTTTCGGGCATGTCGCTTTCCCCGTCGCCGGAGGATGAAGGGGACAGCGTTGAACTGGTCTGGCAAAAGGCAATGGGCGGCAGCGCGCTCTACGCCGGGATCGCCGCGAGCGGGTTCTGGGAAACGAATGGGACGGCCCTGGCGAGCGATCCGTGGCTAATCAATGGCCTCTACTCGGTGACGGTTATTCCGTTCGCCCCACTAGCCATGCCGGCGCCCGGCGAGATTGCGGGCGGCAAACTCTACCTGACGGTCGCGGATGGGGCAACCTGGATTTCGAGCTCCTCGAATGCCTGGTTTCACTCGGACCCCGAAACGCATCCTTGTTATGCTTCTGATTACACGCCGAATGGCGACACAGTTTCGCCGTCGTGGGGCTGCATGTTGGTTTCTCTTCCGTCCGATTGGGATACAGAGACCTATTTCGAGGATGGCGCCATTGTGCCTTTGACCGAGGGCGTTGATCTGACGTGGAACTATGTTGACCTCGGCGGCGGCTCGATGGCTTATCGAGGGACGGCGGACGTAACGGCATTGTTGGCGGCCGCTGCTGGACGCACGGGCGGTGAGGAGACGACGCTGGCGATCCTGTTCTATCCCACCTGGTTTTCCCAAACGACGAAGCTCGGGGCGAACGCGACGGACATGCACTCGCTCATGGAAGAGGCAATCGGGACATGGATTCAGCAGTCGGCGTCGGAGGAATGGTGTGAGGAGCCGGGGCCAGACAACGATCCGCCGGGCGTCCCCTACGACATGCACATGTATATCTCAGGTGAGGCATACAGCGGCGGAATAACTTCGCTTGGCACTGTCAAGGTGCAGTTCGACACGGTGGGAATGGATTCGTGCGCTGTCCCGCATTTCGATAATGCGGGCCAGGTCAATGCGCCGAATCTCAAATACGAACCCACATAGGAGGTGTTTCACATGAAACACAGAAACGATTGGGAACTGATGCTGTTCATCATCGTCATTGGCGCGCTGGTAATTTGGTTCACTGGATGCACGGCGGCGCGGCATTGCGATCCGCGCGCCCGCCACTTGTGGGAAGCTACCGCGCCTGTCTATGCGGCGGGCGAAGCGCGAATGAGATATGAAGGCCCGGCGCCGTTCTGGGTTGAGCCGAGTCTGAGCTTGACGGTTATTCAATGCGATGGCGTGACCACCAAAACCATCGAGGCGCGATATGGCGCCAGGGCGGAGCCGTCCACGAGCCTTTTCAAGAAGCTGCTGACCATTGTCGGAATTGGCGTCGGCGGCGCTGTCGCACAGAAAGAGGCGGCGATTATCCCGTAGGTAGAAAGGCCACACCATGCCTGAAACACAAGAGGCTCGCTCTCAATGGGCCGGGTTGTTCGCCGTGGAATGCGTCGGCCAGACCGGATTTTGGGATTGGCTCATTGTGGCCGTCCAGCGCATTAACAGGCTCGCTTCGCACGCGAGCCTCGGGCTATGGCCGCGCCGGGAGATGCGCCCCGGCCCGCAACCGGAACGTGTCACGCATGTCGGCATGATCGCCCGCGGCTGCGTCCTGGAGGCCATCGGTATTTCGGCGGCGCAGAGCGGAGTTGTCCAGGGCGATATTGCTGCCGCCGCCGCCCGCTACCGGGGCCTGGCCGTCCGGGTTTGGTATTTGCCGGCGGCCGAGCCATCGGGGGCCCTCACGGCCTATGACCGGGCGCTTCGCCATCGCGGAGAAGCCTATGACTACAAGGGCGCCCTTGAGGCCGGTCTGGACGTGTTCGAGGCATGGGGCTGGGGACGGGCCGCCAAGGAGAATCGCGTTTGGTTCTGTTCGAAGCTCGTCGGCGAGGCTTGGGGAGATTCCAACTGGGAGGAATTGACGCCGAGCGATGTAGTGAGAAAAGCCGGGCGGTGGGATCTGGCCGCCGCCCGGCTGCTCTATGCGCCCGCAGAATAGGCCATAAACGCGCTACAAAAGGCCCCTGGCGGCCCCAGAAGCCCCAGGGCCGCCTCCTTGCCTTGCCCGGCCATGATCGGCCCTCTACGGCCCTTGTAGGCCGTTTCCATTCGCCCGATCACGCGCGGCCTGATCCTCCTGTGCCTTTTGGGCCAGCCGGGCCAGTCGTTCGAGGCCGGCGCGCTGCGCCTGCGCCGGCGCCGTCAGACCCCGTTCCCAGTTGAAAACCGACCTTACGCTCGCCGGGACAGCGGCCGCCAGGCGTTCGGGCGACCAGCCCAGCCGCATACGGAGGCGTTTGATGTCATTCGGTTTCACCTGCGTGTTGTCCCCTTTCGTTTGGATTTCTCTCCGCAAATACGCCCAACGCCACGAGCGCGGGCCACCACTGATCGCGCCAGGTCAGGGCGTGAAAGTCTATCTCCCTAAGCTGCTTGTCTGTCATCGCCAGCCATTCCGCGCGGGAGTGCTGGTAACAACCGATAGCCACGATCTCGGCTGTCCACACAACGGTCCAGTCCGACGCCCGGAGAGAGAAAATCTCGCGTCCGTTGCCAATGGCCCAGCTCAGGTTGGCCCCGCCCAGGTTCGCCCCGTGCAGGATCGCCCCGCCCAGGTTCGCCCCGTGCAGATCCGCCCCGCTCAGGTCCGCCCCGCTCAGGTTGGCCCCGTTCAGGTCCGCCCCGCTCAGGTCGGCCCAGCTCAGGTCGGCCCATCTCAGGTCCAGCCGACCGTCCGGGTTAGCCGCCCGCCAGTCACAGATTGCCGCCTTGCCCAGGTTTACAATCTCTACATGTTTAACGTTCATCGTTTCCCCCTTTCTTGGCGTTCAGGATGGCCCCGATCAAACCGGCGCCGCTGAAAATTAGCGCCAGCCACACGATCAAGAATACGCCGTCGCCAGTAATGCGCGTCATTTTCGTTTCCCCTTTCGTTGGTTTCCCGGCGCTCAAGGCGCGCGGGTCAGATGCCAAATGTCCTGGCCGCGGGAGATGGTTTGTCGGGGCGGATATTTTTCGCGCGGATCGTCCGCTCGACGCGCTGACTCTCGCCGAAAAACTGGACAACCCAACGCTGCTCTCCCACTGGCCCGTCCTGATCGTCGAAAACACGTTTCACCAGACGCGCATGGCCCTCGTAGCGTGTTTCAGTGATCGGGTCCTCATACACTGCGGAGTAGTTCGGCCATCGTTGCATTTTCATCGTCCTTCCCCTTTCGTTTTTTTCGCGACGGCCTCTGTCTCTCGTGACCGTCAATGCGAGTATCATAGCAAAATTGCCGCAAGGTTGCAAACGAAAAGCGACATGGGCCGAAAACCATAGATGCCTGATAACACGCCACTTATATCTATACGGTGTATAATTATCGCCCCTAGCCCATGAAATAACCGCCACGGCCTTGACTTTCGACCGATTCCTATGGCAGACTCGCCGCGTTGATGGTGACCCTGATGTTGACCTCGTTTCTCAGCTCACGTTTCGAGACGGCCCAGAACCGGGTTCCCTTTCTCCTCCTTGAGGGCGCCATCAACGACGGCTTCTGGGCCTGCGCCGCCCGCCGATTTCCTAGAGGGGAGCGGCGGGCGGTTGCGTTTTGGCTACACCCGGTCCTAAGGCCGGTTAATCTCATGGCAATGGGAGCTCATAGGGGCATCGCTGGCGGGCGGCGGCTGGATACCTTTTCGCCGCCCGCCCACCTTCTGGCCGGAGAGATCGCCATGACGGACCTCACAACATGCGGACCAATTCCACGTTCGCCGCTTCTCGAACGCATGGATGGCGCCCGCGCCGAATCGGGCGGCACGTCGGAAATCTACGCCATGCCAGCGACTGCCGCACGGGCCTATGGGTTCATCGTGCCGTCACGAGTCATCATCTATCCCGATGAATCCGTTGCCTCTCGCGCCGAAATCTGCGCCGCGCTTCGGCGGCTGTTGAAGGAGTTTACGCCATGAATCAAGGACTGATGCTGGCGCGAGGCTATCTCGCCGCGAAGGCGAAACGCGACGCTCGCTGGACCGAGGGCAAGGTCGCGTCGGATCGACGCTACTCGAATACGCGATGGCCGGCGGAGCAGGTGGGACGCGCCCTGGCAATGCTGGCCGAGGGGCGATCCCTGGGCGCGATTGCCTCAGTGATGGGGCGGTCGCCCATCGCGGTCGAGATCAAACTGCGCCGCATAGAACGCGCTCTAAGGCGCGGGCTGGCGCGGCTGGCAAAAGCGGCGCAAAAATATTCCGAACGGGAGGGAATTCAGTGAGAGTCAAACACAGACGTTATGGCCGGTCGTCTGCCGATGCCCGCGCGGACGCCACACACGTCATCAAAATCGGTTGGAAGACGGGGCCGAAGGGTAAGGAGCTGCCGATCAAATTGAACGGCTTCCTTCTTTGCTGGAACTCCCTTGATGCGAACAATCATCGCCTCATTGACATGGGCTGCATGGAGGCTTTGGGGTTCACACGCGATGGCGTTGGTCGCGCTCTCACTGAACAATGGAAGGCGCCGGCGGAATTGCTTCCTCAACATCTGCATTTCGTCATCATGGAGGATGCTTCGGAAATCGAGGATGAGCCGGGCCTATGGAACTACCCGTTTCTGGCCGAGCAATACGTCAACATGGATACGCGATGTGGTTTCCGCCGCTGCCAGGGGGATGGCGTCAAGGCGCTGAGGCATTTCAATGATGGGACCGCCCGTGAAATTGAATGCGTCCCGTATGGCCGGCGAGATGCGGATCCAAAAACGTTCTGCCAATACTCCGGGCCGGGACGCCCGTGCAAAGACCGTCTGACGTTCCAATGTTGTCTGTATCATCGCGTTGGCGACGAGGTCGCGCCGTTGAGCCGGGAACTCGGTCTCAATGCCCGCTTCCAGTTCGAGACCAGTTCGGAGCATTGCGCATTGTCTGGCTTCCGGTCGCTTGATGCCGCCGCCCGGCGCGTCAAGGGCCACCTGTGCGGTATCACCGGCACGATGGCATTCCAGCGCCGGGGCCGCGTCTCGAACGAAGGGCGTCAGATCGTTGGACATGTCGCCATCTCGCTCGACGAGGCCAGTGTTCTGCGCCGCGAATGGCAGGTCTCGAAAGGCATCGGGCGCCTCGACGCAATGCTGATCGATGGCGCGCTTCGGGCCCCGGCGTCGCCCACAGGGTTGCCCGCTCCTGAAGCGTTTGCAATCCCAATCGAAGAAGTGCCCAACGAAGAGATGGGCGCGCCCCCAGAAGAGGAAATGGCCGCGCCTGTCGAAGAAGATGCGGCTGTTCCCGTGGACCTTCTCGCGCCAGTTTCGGAGTCGTCGCCTCAATCTGCTGCCGATGCGGCGAATCTCATCGCGTCAATGTCCGACGCCGCCCTAGTCAAGGCCCTAACCGAGGCCGCTGGCGACGCCTTCCCGGAGGTCGCCGCGTTCGAGTTCGAGGGGCCGGGTGGCGAAACGTCCGAAATGCAGCCGCCAAATGCCGCCTGGTTTCTCGAAGGCGATAGCGCGGCGAAACAGCAGTTCCGCCGGGAGCGGCTGCGCGAGATTTGCGTCGAGCTCACCCAGGATGAATGGGCGCGCGCCGTGTTCGAGCGCGCCCGAAATCAGGACAGGAGGCAGTAGCCATGATGATTCTCTCGACATCCGACTGGCATTTGCGTGGCAAAGACCTTGAGGATTCGCGGCGGGCGCTGGCGTGGATTGCTCAAATAGCGCAGCAGGAACAAATTGATGTGTTGCTTCACGCCGGGGATTTTTTCAATAGCCCAAACGTGGGCGACCGCGATGC
>Ga0180007_10007327_pt1 | contig 10464 bp, 8 predicted proteins | sample MM_PC_MetaG_FD_121122 | JGI IMG/M metagenome (GOLD analysis project Ga0180007, IMG submission 121122) | Groundwater microbial communities from the Aspo Hard Rock Laboratory (HRL) deep subsurface site, Sweden - MM_PC_MetaG | ecosystem: Environmental > Aquatic > Deep subsurface > Groundwater...
AGTTGCGGGAAAAACTCCCCCAGCTCGGTTTTGATATTGGTGCCAAGGCGATTAAGGTTGATGATCGATTGGTAGGTAAGATCATGTATAAGTGGGGTGAGCTTAAAAAGCTAGAACGGTTGAATACCAAGTATCGCAAGGAGGAGAAAATTAAGCTGGAGGCGGTGGAGAAGGTTAAAGAGGTTAGCCTACCGTCAGCAATCACTGTGCGTGATTTTGCTCTAAAATTACAATTGCCAGTTAATATCGTCATTCAGGAGTTGATGAAAAATGGCATTTTGGCCTCACTAAATCAACAAGTTGATTATGATACAGCCAGTATTTTGGCTGAAGATTTGGGTTATAATGTCCTGCGCGAAGACGCTGAGGTAAGCGCTGGTCAAATGACTGCCGAAGAAATGAAAACTTTGCTGGGCGATGAGGATGAATCCATGCTGCAAGATCGTCCACCAGTTATCGTAGTGATGGGTCATGTTGATCATGGTAAAACAGCGCTACTGGATGCGATTCGTCGCACTCATGTTATTGAAGGCGAAGCTGGTGGCATAACTCAGCACATTGGTGCGTATCAGGTAGAACGTCAGGGTCGCAAGATAACTTGTATTGATACTCCTGGCCACGAGGCTTTCACTGTCATGCGATCGCGTGGTGCGCGAGTTGCCGATATCGCTATTTTAGTGGTGGCAGCGGATGATGGTGTTCAACCACAGACTGACGAAGTCATTAAGATTATTCACGCAGCTAAGTTACCGTTTGTGGTGGCCGTCAACAAAATTGACAAACCAGAAGCTGATGTACAAAAAACCCTGACTCAACTTAGCGAGCGAAAAATTATTCCCGAGGCTTGGGGGGGTGATGCAGTTATTGCTGAAGTTTCCGCCAAGAAAAATGAGGGTATTGATCAATTGCTGGAGATGGTTCTGTTGGTGGCGGACATGAATAAAGATCGCATTCGTGCCAATCCAGATCGCACTGCTATTGGTACAGTTATTGAATCACACGTAAATAAAAGTGAAGGGCCGGTGGCTACCATGTTGATCCAGTCCGGCACATTGCGGACTAATCAAGTTTTGGCCGTAAATGAAGAAATGTACGGTCGGGTGCGAGCCATGAAAGACTGGAATGGTGAGTTGGTCAAAGAAGCTCCGCCAGGCATGCCAGTTAGGATTTTGGGTTTTAAAGTTGCGCCAAATGTTGGTGATGTCATTCAGGTTCCAGCTGACGGCAAAGAATTGAAAAAAGTTAGAAAGCAATACGCCATGGAACGCCGTGGCACCGTCTCGGTTTCTTCGGGTAGTGATGAAGAAGTCGAGAGTGTGAAAAAATTGAATGTAGTTTTGAAGGCTGATGTTTTAGGTTCGCTTGAGGCCATAGTTGGCACACTGGAAAAGATGAAAGCGCCAGAGGTAGCGGTAGAAATTGTTGGTCGTGGACTGGGTAATGTGACCGATAGTGATGTTTTGCAGGCCGAAGCCACCGAAGGTTTGGTTTTGGCATTTAATGTTTTAGCTACCAAGGAAGCGGATATTTTGGCTCGAGAGAAAGGCGTAGATATCGTAAGTGAAAAAGTTATTTATCATTTATTTGATAAAGTGAAGGAACGTTTACAGGCCATGTTTCCGCCAGAGATCATTCGCAATGATTTGGGTCGAGCCGAAATTCTTAAGATTTTTCGGGCTGATAAAGCCGGTCAAATTGTGGGAGCACGGGTTAGTGATGGCCATGTAGAGGTTGGCGTTAATGTGGTAGTATATCGGGGAGAGCAACCGATAGATGAGGGCAAGGTATTGCATCTGCAGTCCGGTAAGAATGAAGTCAAAGATTGTAAGCATGGACAAGAATGCGGTATTAAATTGACCTGTAAAACAACCATGTTGACCGGCGACAATTTGCACTTTTTTAGCGAGGAACGCAGGGAACGAAAACTACAATTGCCGGTATAGCCGGCCAGTGGTGTTGGCAAGCACATCGAAATCGTAAAGAAATTTTAAATAGGAGAGGAGGAGAAGAAGCGGTAAGGCCAAGTGGCCGCAACCGCGGTCCATTTAGGCCGTTGGTTTCGGCTCATGGCTTTATCACTTTTAATTTCGCTTACTTATATGGTGGCCACGCTCGACGACAAAAATTTTGACAAAGAAGTTCTTGAAGCTGACGGCCCGGTTTTGGTTGATTTTTGGGCTCCTTGGTGTGGACCATGTCAAACTATGGGTCCAATCGTTGATGAACTGGCAGAGGAATTTAAGGAGATGGGTATTCGAGTGGGTAAGATGAACGTAGACGAGGCGCCGACCACTGCTTCGCAGTACGGTATCATGAGCATTCCAACTCTGATTTTATTTAATGGCGGAGCAGCCGTTGAGCAGTTGGTTGGTGTACAATCTAAAGAGCGATTGGCTGCCAAGTTATCTAAATTGGTTACCAGACAAGAAAAATAAATATGCGTCGGGTTATTATCATTGGTTCCGGTCCAGCTGGTTATACCGCGGCCATTTATTCCGCCCGGGCTGGTTTAGCGCCGTTAGTTTTAACCGGTGAACGAATTGGTGGCTGGCTTACAACTACCACCGAGATAGAAAATTTTCCCGGCTTTCCAGACGGGGTGTTAGGTTCAGAGCTGATGGAACAAATGAAGCGTCAGGCTGAACGTTTTGGCGCTGAGATTTCAATTGACACAGTAACTAAAGTCGACCTGTCTAAACGACCCTTCCAGGTATTCATTAATGATCGAATCGAAACAGCCGAATCAATTATCATTGCCACCGGTTCCTCAGCTCGACGGTTAAATGTTCCGGGCGAAGATCGGCTGTGGGGTCATGGTTTGTCGATTTGTGCCACTTGTGATGGTTTTTTCTTCCGGGATAAAGATATAGCTGTGGTGGGCGGAGGTGATTCAGCCATGGAAGAGGCCATTTTTCTGACCAGGTTTGCTCGTCAGGTACAAATTTTAGTTCGTGGTAGTGAGCACGAGCTCCGCGCCTCGAAACCTATGTTGGAGAGAGCTCGAGCGAACGAAAAAATTGAATTTATTTATAATGTCGATGTCGTCGAAGTATTGGGCGAACAAATAGTTCGTGGCGTGACTATTAAAAATAATCAGACCAATGAGGAAAGAGAACTGGCTTTAGCTGGATTATTTTTGGCCATTGGTCAGGTACCGAACACTCAATTATTTACAGGTCAGCTGGAATTATCAAAGGGTTATATAGTGACTGACTGTAAATCCACTGCCACCAAAGTTCCGGGAGTATTTGCCTGTGGTGACGTGGCAGACTGGAAGTTCCGTCAGGCGATTACCGCCGCTGGCACTGGTTGCATGGCCGCGTTAGAAGCACAGCGATTTTTAGCTGAAAAAATATAACACTGAAATAATTCATTTTGATTAAGCCTTTTTTATGACAATGGAAGGTTTGGGAGCAGCCCCGGCTTCTGCTGATCCGGACTCGGCCCCTGGGCAAGAATCAGGGATGGAGGTTTCGAATACTGAAGTTGCCCAAGAGAATGAAAGATCTTCGGAAGAACTTGGAGAGGATGAGGAGCAGAAAAATCCAGTGGATGAAATAATTGAAGAGAGTGATACAGCTCAAGAGCAAGATGAGATTGTAGAGGATCTTATTCAGCGTGTGACTGAGGAAGCAGAACAGCTCGGTGATTTACGGGAGCAAATAGGAACGATTCCTTTGAGCGAACCCACTGCGACCGAAGAGTTCTTACAAGAAAAGAAAAAACAAATTGAGGAACGCCGGAATAAAATAGATCAGCTTAAGAGAGAATTATTAGAAGTACCGGAAACTGAATTTGAGAACGAGGAAGTCGAGGAACAACAGGCAGAGATTGAAGCGTTAGAGGAAACGGATAGTCCTCAAAAAAGGGAATTTATAATGAAGAGTTTTATTGAGCGGATGAAGAATCGGTTCAGTCAATCATTTAAAGATATATTTAGTAAGGCTGAAAACGGAGACAGAGCTAAAAAATTAATGCTTGATTGGACAGAGAAAAAATTACGAAAGGTGGGAGGAGAATTTATAGCTGATCCGACAAAAATAGATCAATTAGCCATTAAGGTAACGATATCCTGCGCAGAGTTTGATACAGACGATGGTCGAAAATCTTATGTTAATGGTCTTAATGTTGAAGCTGGTGATCATATTGCCAAGGAGATTAAGGAGGAGGAAGAACGCTTGCTGACACATGAAGATAAGAATGAGCTTGATGAGGCAAGAGAGGATGAAAATATCACCGTTCAGGAAGAGAAAAAAGGCGGGAAATAATAAATAATGAGAAGCATTAAAAAGTGTCAGATAGTTTTAAGGTAAAAATCATCTGACATTTTTTGATTTAAAAAGCATCGCTAAGAGCGAGGCTGGGTGATCTGAGATCGTATCGATTTTTTATTTGGACCGCGGCTTTTGCTTCGATTAGATTAGACCACTACTCAGGCTTGTTCGTCGACTACGTCATCAGCAGGAATTTGATTTTTGAGTTGCTTGGCCGCATCTTTAGTCCTTTGGTAAGGACTGCTGGTTATAACCACATCGAGTATCCGCATCATTCGCTGATTGAGGCCTGGTTCGAATCGCGTCAGATCCAACTTCTTAAATGATCCGACACGGTGCAGGATTTCTCGGCAGGTCAATTCTCGTAGCCGTGGATAATCACCCAGCTTACAAAGTTTAATCAGCCAAGTTAGCGAGAGCACACGTTGATACACAGTCAGCAGAACAATCATGGCCTGACGTACATCTGGCTGATCAGTCTGTTCCAGTCTAGCCATCCAATCTGGGAGGTTGCGTCTTCGTAGTAGTCGGACGAACCACGAAAAGATCTTGAATCTCAGAAGCCAGAAGTAAAAGCCTAGAAATTCTCGCATTATTTTGCCTCCATGACAGCAACGGTCTATTCTAGATTAAAATTTTATCGTTGTCAATTCTGACAGGTGAAAATTAAATCTTGCAGAGTATAGCTGATAGTGTAAGGTTATCTGATTAATCTTAATTTTTTCGTATGTCTGTATTTGCCAATGCTTTGAAACAACTCGAAGCCGCTGCAGCAGTGGCAGTGCCAGCCGGGGAGACAATGGCTGTGCTTAAGCAACCCAAGCGTATTTTTGAAGTGTCTTTTCCGGTGCATCTCGATGATGGTTCGACGCGTGTTTTTACCGGTTATCGTGTGCAGTACGATGATTCACGCGGACCCTACAAGGGCGGCATCAGGTTTCATCCGCAAACTGATTTGGATGAAGTAAAAGCTCTGGCTTTTTGGATGACCATCAAGTGTGCGGTAGTCGGTGTGCCTTTTGGCGGTGGCAAGGGCGGCGTAACAGTAGAACCAAAAAATTTTTCTGAAGCTGAACTGGAGCGTTTGTCACGCGCCTATTTTCGGGCCATTGCGCCGTTTGTTGGTCCAGATGTGGATGTGCCCGCTCCAGACGTAAACACCAATCCAAAAATCATGGCTTGGTTTGCTGATGAATATGCACGCTATGTCGGTCGACAATTACCAGGAGTGGTGACTGGTAAACCATTGTCCGTGGGGGGCAGTAAAGGTCGCATGTCGGCGACTGGTCAGGGCGGATTGTTTGTCTTGGATGAACATTTACGGAATGAGGGTCGTGAGGTAGCCGAGACTCGAATAGTTATCCAGGGTTTTGGTAATGCTGGTCAGCATTTCGCTCGATTGGCTGATGAGCGCGGTTATAGAATTGTGGCAGTGTCGGATTCACGTGGTGCAATGCTGAACACCAGTGGTCTGGATGTGCAGGCCTTGATTGAGCATAAGAATAAAACCGGGGGTGTGAGTGGTTTTGTTGGTGGTCAGCAGGCTGATCCAAATCGAATTTTAGAAACTGAGTGCGAGGTGATAGTTCCGGCCGCGCTCGAGAATCAGCTCACCCTTGATAATGCCTCAAAGATTCAGGCTGGAGTGGTTTTGGAGTTGGCCAATGGTCCAACCACACCTGAGGCGGATGAGGTGTTGATTGAACGTGGTGTGGTAGTTATTCCAGACGTATTAGCAAATGCTGGTGGTGTGGCGGTATCATATTTTGAATGGGTGCAAAATCGGCAAGGGTACTATTGGTCATATGATGAAGTACGGGCTCAACTTGAGAAACGTATGACCGTCGCTTATGCTGATGTTCGTCAGGAGGCCGAAGCTCATCACACCACTTTTCGTAAGGCGGCCTTTGTCATGGCTTTGCGCCGCATCGCTGAGGCACGTGAAGCTCGGGGGTGGCAATAGACAAGGCTGATTTATTGGCAAAACTGTTCATGGTTATAACTTGAATTAAACTCCCTCAGAGTCGTCTGGGGGTTTTTGATTTAAAAAACAACTCTAGATTTAGAGTTGTTAGAGTTTGAATTTTTATATTAATGTCGTCGTCTGGCGACCGGCTCATCAGACCAGTTGCGTCTGGGCCGAGCAGTCAATGGGATTTCCAGCACACAGCGACCAACGAAAGCCCAGCCATCGTTTGATGTTGGAGAAGCGGCCACTCTTAGCTCCAGCTCGAAACCCGCACCCAGTTCAACTTCGAAGCCGATCGCGTAATAAACGGACATGAAGCTGGCATCATAGGAGGTAGCCGGCGCAGATTCCATTGAGGAAAGAAAAGCTTCGAGCGCATAATCCAGTTCCAGATCGATTCGTCCGGGTAGATGAACATATTTGATGTCCACGAAAGGTCGCCAGCGACCGATGATGCCGCGCACCGTAAGACCAATCTCTACTCGATGCCAACGATGCTGAACCGTTACCCAGGAGCGGAAATCATCGAAATCCATCAGGTTCAGGATATCCAGCTCATCGTAGAAGGTGACGGCTGTAATCGTTGCTGGATCCTGAGAGACCGGCAGAACGAATTCAGCGAATAGAGTAATGTCCAGAAAGCCCCAAGAATAGATTAACAGTCGGGCACTGGCGCCGATTACCGCCCGCCAGGGCATATCGAGTGTTGCGTCAAGTGGCGTATCGCTGGGCGTGTACAGATCCATGCCAGCATTGATGAAACCCAGCCCCACCTCGATCGTCAGGCGACGCCAGAGTTCGCCGCGTAATCGCCACATGAACGAAACATCAAAGTAATTACGTTCACTATCACCACCGAGCAGGGTATCGGTCTCGAAGAGTAGCGACAGCTCAAGCGAGCGCGGCTGAACAACTTCTGTTGTTGAGTTCGCGCAATTTTCGACAGCCTCTTCAGCCTGAGCTGGGTCCAACCACAGAAAAACTGATAAAGCCAGTCCGGTTGCCAGAGAGCGCATTCGACACATCCTTTCCTCCACGTCGAAAACGTACGCGGGAACGCTTTCATTTTTAATGAACTAATCTCAGCTAACGGTACACTAAATCTATTGTCAAGAAAATAAAAAGTTAGTTATCAACTGATAATATTTATTCCAGCGATAGTATTATTTTTTAAGTACAGTTGATACCATATTATGGATAATCGAGTTATAATCTAAACATTCAAGAATTTATTTTATATTGATGCTATGCGTGTTTGGTCATCTCTAATAAAGATCAGTCAGTCAGCTTTTTTTCTTTGCTTGATAGTCGGACTGGTGCCATTTAGTGCAGCTCATCTTTTTTTTACTACTACCATTAAAGATTTGATCTGGGCAGCGTTGGTAGTTGGATTAATAGCCGCATTGACAGCTGTATTGCAAAGATTTAGGTTATTCATCTGGCTGTCCATGACCCTGATTGCCTATGTCGGTGGATTAGTGTACGCTGTTCATTTGTTGCTAACGTCAACCACAGTTAGTGGTTATCGGGCAGCTGTTTTAACTATAGCTTTTTTTGCCGGGCACGGTTTTTTAATCGGTGCCTTTGTCGAATTGGTAGCGCGCTTGCATCGTCTTTCGCGACAGGCCATGGAAGCTTTTAAAGAAAAAACTCGCTTAAAATTAGAAGAAGAATGAGTAAATACGATTTCAAATCTATTGAAAAGAAGTGGCAGGCGGAATGGTCCAAAGAAAATTTTTTTGGTCCAGAGGAAAATTCTTCAAAGAAGAATTTTTACGTTTTGGACATGTTTCCTTATCCGTCAGGTAATGGCTTACATGTTGGTCATGTTGAAGGTTATACCGCGACCGATATTGTGGTGCGCAAACGACGACTCGAGAGCTGGAATGTTTTACATCCCATGGGTTGGGATGCGTTTGGTCTGCCGGCTGAAAATTATGCTATCAAGACCGGAGTGCATCCGGCGGAGAGCACGGCGAAGAATATCGAAAATTATCGTCGGCAGCTGAAGTCGCTGGGTTTTTCTTATGATTGGTCGCGAGAGATTTCCACAGCTGACCCGGCTTACTATCGTTGGACGCAGTGGTTGTTTTTGTTTTTATATAAAAATGGTCTGGCCTATAAAGGCAAGGCACCTGTTAACTGGTGTGACTCATGCGCCACGGTTTTAGCAAATGAGCAAGTGCTGTCCGACGGAACTTGCGAGCGATGTCAAAGTGAAGTTAGACAAAAAGATTTAGAGCAGTGGTTTTTTCGCGTGACTAATTACGCTGACCGCTTATTGGAGGATCTAGCCGAGTTGGACTGGCCAGAGAAAATTAAGGCGATGCAAGTGAACTGGATCGGCCGTTCGGTTGGTGTGGAGATTATTTTCGTCGGTGAAAAAGACTTTTCTATTCCTGTTTTTACCACCCGGGCTGATACCCTGTTTGGTGTGTCAGCTGTGGTGTTAGCGCCGGAGCACCCTTTAGTGCAGAAAATTACAACCCCTGAACAGCGCCAGGTAGTTGAAGATTATATTAAGAAAACTCGTGGCAAGTCGGAGCTTGAGCGAACCGGAACCGAGCTGGAAAAATCTGGTGTACCGACCGGGGCGACAGTTCAGCACCCATTTACAGGTAAAGAAGTGCCGATTTGGATAGCTGATTACGTTTTAGTTAATTATGGTACTGGTGCGGTGATGTGTGTGCCAGCGCATGATCAACGTGATTATGAGTTTGCAGGGAAATACGGTTTGCCCTGCCTGCCGGTAATTCGACCAGAAAACGGCGAGGCTCCGATCGGTCAGGCCTTTACTGAGAAGGGGAGGCTATTCAACTCAGAGCATTTTGATGGTTTACATTCGACCGAGGCCAGCAATCGTATTGCAGCTGAACTTGGGAAGAAAAATTTAGGACAGCCAGATGTAAAATATCATTTGCGCGACTGGTTGATTTCCAGGCAGCGTTATTGGGGTGCCCCCATTCCTATTTTATATTGTGATCAGTGTGGTGAACTGCCAGTTCCAGAAGAACAATTGCCAGTACTGCTACCGACTGATGTGGATTTTCGTCCAACCGGCGAATCACCGCTGGCGCGTTCCGAGTCTTTTCATGCGGTGAATTGTCCAGAATGTGGTGCGGCGGCTCGACGCGAATCTGATACCATGGACACCTTCGTTGATTCCAGTTGGTATTTTTTGCGTTTTTGTTCGCCACATGAAGGTGAACGACCATTTTCGTCGCATGCTGTGGCCGAATGGTGTCCAGTTGATTTGTATGTTGGCGGAGCGGAACATGCGGTGTTGCATTTGTTGTATGCGCGCTTCTTTACCAAAGTGTTATTCGATCACGGTTTGATTGCGTTTGCCGAACCATTCAAACGGCTGGTAAATCCTGGTTTGGTTTTGGGTGAGAATAGCGAGAAGATGTCAAAATCCCGGGGCAATGTAGTTAATCCGGATGATGTGGTGGGGGAATTTGGCGCGGATGCATTGCGGCTGTATGAAATGTTCATGGGTGATTTTATGGACGCCAAGCCCTGGGATCCCCAGGGTATCAACGGAGTGGCGCGTTTTTTGGATCGTGTTTGGTCGACTGTGCATGACGCAGTTCACCAAGAACGACCCGAAGCGGATACAGAGTTAACACGTTTGTTGCATAAGACCATTCGTAAAGTTGGTGACGATATTGAAGCTTTCAAGTTTAATACGGCGATTTCTGCGCTGATGATTTTATTGAATGAATGGACTAAGAATAAAACCGGTGATAAGGCTTTTGCCAGTCAGGTGGTAATTTTGCTGGCACCCTTTGCCCCGCATCTGGCGGAAGAATTGTGGCATGTACTAGGCAATGAACAAAGTGTGTTTTTAGAATCGTGGCCAGAGTATCGAGCAGATTTGGCGCGTGATGAGACGGTGGAGGTTATCGTGCAGGTTGATGGTAAGATGCGCGACAAGATGTTGGTGGAAGTTGATACCGACACGGAGCGATTAAAGATGATGGCCTTACAAAGTGAAGCAGTGCGACGAAATTTGGTGGGGCTGGCCGTGGCTAAAGTAATTGTGGCCAAAGGGAGACTGGTAAATATCGTGACTGACAAAGAAGCGGAGTGAATCTTTCCCCGGTCATAAATAACTTGGGGAATATACAATAACTGCCACCAATTAACCGTCCTTTTCATCTAACATCAGCGCAATTTCTGGCATATTTGGTGAATATACAATATCTGCCACCAAAACAA
>Ga0180007_10007328_pt1 | contig 10463 bp, 5 predicted proteins | sample MM_PC_MetaG_FD_121122 | JGI IMG/M metagenome (GOLD analysis project Ga0180007, IMG submission 121122) | Groundwater microbial communities from the Aspo Hard Rock Laboratory (HRL) deep subsurface site, Sweden - MM_PC_MetaG | ecosystem: Environmental > Aquatic > Deep subsurface > Groundwater...
AGACTGACAGAACTTAAACGCTGAATCATGGGGTTATCCTTTAATAATAAAATATCATCCACACGATAAAAACACCCGGCAGGGTGCCGGCGATCCCCCGGGCGATCTTGTTTCTGGCAAGACCCGGGGACAGGTGGCAGACCGCCATGATAAGAAGAAAGAGAAGAGAGGCTTTAAAGAACCCCCGGTTCCATTGCCATGAATCTCCGAACCAGTTCAGGCACCAGAGGGAGCCTGCCCATTCACTGACAAGATAGAGACAGGCGCCTGCCAAAAGTGTATTTCGTCCGCCCATGGCTAAAACGTCAGCCTCTTTTTTTTCCAGGAGATGGGCAAAATATTGACTGGCTCCGTGGACAAGGAAGGCGGCGGTCAGAAGCCGGAAGTTGAAAAACAGATTAACCCAGAGGTTGCCGTACATGAAATAATCGTCATTGAGTCCCATGGGTTTGCCCCATTGTATGAACAGAATTATCAGGGCCCCAAGGCTGTTGACCAGGGAAAACCAGGGAAGGGAGCCGGCATTTTTTTGGAAAATCCGGGCAAGAATTCCCATGACCCCCACAATATAAACGCTGGCTTCAAAGGGACCGAACAAGGGGGGTCTTCCCACGGAAAAAAAGATAAAGAGAATGCCGGCAAGGCAGGTCCAGATTCGCAGGTGTAAAAACAGGCTATATATTCTGTCTTGTTTCAATCCTGCGGTGAAAAGTTCCAGTATCACCATTCCGATGACCACCCGAAAGATAATTGTGGGGAAATCAGCTGCCACCTTTGGTCTCCTCTTTTGTTCTCTGATTTGGGTCCATGGGTTCCGGCGGACCCTTTAAAACACTTTCCGGGAAAAATAATTTTTTTTGTTCATTGATCTTCACCGTTCCCAAAGGGATCTCATACAGGGCGGAGATATTTTTTTGTGTCATCACCTGTCTGGCAGGCCCCTGTTCCATGAGGGTGTTGTCCTTGACCATGATCAGGTCATCGGCAAACAGCGCTGCCATATTGGGATCATGCAGGGTTGCCACAATACTGATGCCCTTGGAGCGGCACAGGGATTTTATGGCAGACAACAGATGGTATTGGTTGTTAAAATCCAGGTGATTGGTGGGTTCATCCAGGAGCATGAGATGTTTTGTCTGGGTTACAGCCCTTGCCAGCAAGCACATCTGGCGTTCTCCCCCTGAAATTTGATTAAAATTTTTCAAGGCCAGGGAACCGGCATTCAGGAAATTCAAGGCATCGTGTGCAATTTTGTAATCTGCGGGGCCCGGCCGTTGTGACAGGCGTAAAAAAGGGGCCCTTCCCATGACCACCACATCAATCACCCGGTAGGGAAAGATGTCCAGGTGCTCCTGGGGCACCAGGCTGATCTGTCGGGCAATCTGGTTCTGATTCAGGTCGGTAATGTTCTTTCCAAAGATCAGCACCTTGCCGGAATCAAGGGGGATAATCTTGTTCAGGCAATGGAGAAGGGTGGTCTTTCCCGAACCGTTTCGGCCGAGGATGGCGCAAAATCGTCCGGCATGAACCTTAAAAGAGATATGGTCCAGCACCGGCACCTGTCTGTAGGAAAAGGAGAGATCCCTGCATTCAAGGACTATAGCCATCCGCTCCCCCTGTTTTTAACCATGAGATATCCAAAGATCGGAGCACCGGTCAGGGCGGTGATGATGCCTACGGGAATCTCGGCCGTTGAGATGGTTCTGGCAAGGGTGTCGGCTGTTAATAAAAAGATGGCACCCAGAAGGGCTGTCATGGGGATCATCCGTTCATGTTCCGGGCCTGCAATGGCCCGGGCCATATGGGGAATGATCAGGCCGATCCAGGCGATCTGGCCGCAGGTGGCCACCGAGATGGCCACCATGAAAGAACTTGCGAGAATGAGCAGTCGTCTGAAAAAAGAGGGGGTCATGCCCAGGGAGGTGGCCTGGATATCCCCCAAAGAAAGAATATTCAGCCGGAACCCCAGGGCCACAAACAGCAAAATTCCCGCCAGGGTAAAGGGGGCCATGACCAGGACATTCTCCCAGGTAACCTTGGACAGACTGCCCATGACCCAGAAAATGATACTGGGCAATTGTTCATAGGGATCTGAAAAATATTTCAGGATCATGAGAAGGGCATTAAAAAAAGAGAGGATCACCATACCGGCCAGCACTAAAATCATCACGGATTTTAAGGCGATCACCCGGGCCAGGGCCATACTCATGGACACGGCCACAAGCCCGAAACCAAAGGAGAGGATATGGACCAGGTAGAAAGAATCAAAGGGAAGGACAAGTCCCAGAGCGGCACCAAAGGTGCAGCCGGCCGAGACCCCTAAAATGTCCGGAGAGACCAGGGGGTTCCGGAACAAGGCCTGGTAAACCGCCCCGGAAACAGCCAGGCCCGATCCCACCAGGATGGCCATGCAGCATCGGGGAACTCGGATCCACCAGAAGACCAATTCCCTGGACAACAGATCCTTGGCGGTTTCATTGTTGGAAAAAAAATTGATCACAAGGGTGAGAAGGTCGGTCCCCCGGATAAAAACCCGGCCCATGGATACGGATACCAGAAAAAGGATTAACAGCACCAGGGAAAGGATCAGCAGCTTGCCTTTAGCAGATCTCAAAAATATTTCTCACTCGGGTTGTTATTATCATCCTTTTTCGCATCATCATTGTTCCCATGGAATGGTATCATCCAGATCGCCCCCCATCTCTTCCATGGTTTTGCCGAACAGGGCCCGGTGGTATCCATTTGTTTTGTCCAGGAGATCAATGTCTGAAAAAAGGTCCGGATAGACGCGTTTGGCCAGCCAGAGACTTGCAAGCACTGACAAGGGAGAAGGGAAATCCCAGGGCGACAGGCTGGAAGGGCAGCGGTAGACTGATCGGTTTGAGATGGCGGTCACCCGGGACAATGCTTTGTTGGCAAGGCGCATGGTTTCGGTTCGTTTCATGTGCCGGGACAACACCATGATGTCCGGATTCCAGCGGAACAACTGCTCCGGGGAAATATCCTGGAAATAGCCGGTGAGGTTTGAGGAGACATTCTCAATGCTGGCAGTGGTAAAAATTTCATGCTGGATCATGTTGCCGGTGGTGGTGTTAAACACCCCCCTGGAAGAGGCAAAATAACCGGTTTTTCGATTCTCCCGGGGAAGCTTTTTGAGCCGCTCCCGGATCAGGAGAAGTATCTCCTCCATCTGCTGTTCCACAGCCCTATAGTTGGTTTCTCCTCCCACAGCCTGGGCAATAAGCCCTAAGGAGAGCTGGATGGTTTGAAATGTTTCCGGCAAAATGATAATGGCGGGGATGTTCAGATCTGTCAGTCGATCCGCCAATTGACGCCCGTCTTTCTGGGAATAGAGAATCACCAGATCCGGTTCCAGGCTGACGAGGGCTTCAAAGTTGATGCCCATGGATTTGCTGCCGATGCCGGTCACCTGATTTATTCCCGGAAAAACCGCTTTGGACAATTTATCCTGTTTGGAAGAGCTGTCCACCCCGACCAGTCTGGGTGCCAATCCCAGGGAAAGCACACAGAGGGTGGCGGGTTTAAAGGTGGTGACAATTTTATTTACCCCATCCGGGATCATCACCCGACGACCGACCTGGTCCATCACCATCCGGGGTTTCAGGTGTTGGCCCATTGCAGCCCCACCCGATCCAAGGATGATAATCATAAAAATGGCCGTCCACACCCCTGTTTTCTGCGCCATTATCTTAGCCCATTTTTGCGATTGATTCCCTGCCCTTGTTTTTTTTATTCCCATTTGTAACATTGGCAATTCAGTTATGATTTCTGGTCTCTTATGTCAAGACAAGAGTTAAAATATAATCAAACAAACAAATACCAACCATATCTTACAACAAATTTGCCAAGGAGGCGTCTCGAACTAAAAGATATTGTAAAGAAATGTGGGTGTCTTCCCATAACACGCATTATTTAAAAGAATGATTTTCAGGATCAGGTCTCCGACGCGATGTCCGAGGGTATCTTTTGTTTTTTGTATCGGTCAAAAACCATTTTAATGCCGACCGTTCGATCTCCAGCTTTTCCTAACAAACCCTAAAGGCTTCCAGTCGTTTTAGTCCGATTTGTTCTCCGGTATTTTCCCGTCCAGAACAGACCGCAGGGTGGATGCCACTCTGGATGCCACCGCAGGTTTCATCAGAAAAGCTTTGATTCCCAGTCTTTGGGCGCTTTCCCGGGTAATGATTTCACTGAATCCTGTGAACATGATAACCGGCAGGTCCGGGTTTTTTTCCAGAACGCTTTCCGAAAGCTCCGCCCCGCTCATTCGGGGCATGGTCATATCGGTGATCAGACAATGAAAGTCTCTGGGCCGGTTTTGGATAACCGCCAATGCCTCTTGGCTGTCCCGGGTGGCCGTCACCCGATAGCCCAACTCGGTCAAAAGCGCTGTCATCATTTCCAGGTAGGGCAGGTCGTCATCCACTATCAATATGGACTCATTGCCCCTGGAAAGCGGGAGGGTTTCTTTGATCTCAAGGGGGGGACTTTTTTCTTCCAGGCAGGGCAGATACACCTTGAAACAGGACCCGCTGTTCTCTTCGCTGTAGACAAAAATCTCTCCCCCATGGCCTTTAACGATTCCATGGACCACGGAAAGTCCCAGGCCGGTTCCCTTGCCCTTGGGTTTTGTTGTAAAATAGGGTTCAAAAATGCGTTCAAGTTGATGGGGCGGAATTCCAGAACCGGTATCGCTCACCTCCAGAAGGGTATAATTCCCGGGTATCAGAGACAGATTATGGATCTGCAGATCCTGGTAAAGGGAGATGGTGTTCAGGGAAACCCCGAGGGTCCCGCCGCGGGTTTCCATGGCGTGGAAGGCATTGGTGCAAAGGTTCATGACCACTTGGTGGATCTGGGTGGGATCCGCCAAAATAGACTTGCATTTTTGAATGTCGGTTTTAATTTCAATAAAGGCCGGCAGGGATGCATGGAGCAGACCCACGACCTCTTTGACAATATGCGCCATCTGAATCGGTTTTTTTTCCTGTTCCGCCTGGCGGCAGGAGGTCAGTATCTGCCCGACCAGCTCCTTTGCCCGGTTGCTGGCGGTTTGAATGGCCTCCAGATATTTTGTTTCAGTGGAATCGGTATGGATTCTTTGACTGAGAAGGTCTGTATATCCCATGATAACCCCGAGGATATTATTGAAATCATGGGCAATCCCCCCGGCCAGGGTGCCGATGGCCTCCATGCGCTGGGCCTGCCTGAGCTGAATCTCCATCTTTTTCCGGTTCTCCTCGGCCGTCATCCGGTCGGTGATATCCTCCATCACGATGATGCCGTATTCCAGATCTTTTTTGCTGTCCCGGGCTATGGACAAGGTCGCCCGTCCCCATATGGCCTGGCCCTCTCTGTTTATGACTCTCAGTTCCCGGCGGATTGTATGGATTTCATTATTGAAAAGCGCCTTTAGATCGGAACGGTTCTCTTCCCATTCATCCGGATGGCTCAGCTCTTTGACGGTCAGATCATACAACTGCTTTTCATCATACCCCATGATCTGGCAAAAACTTTTGTTGACCCGGAAGAAAGAACCGTCGGACCGGATATGGGCAATGCCGACGGCTGCATTCTCAAAGGTGAGCTGGAACCGCTGCTCGCTGGATTCCGCTTTTTCCAGGAGCTGTTTTTGAAAATGGGCAAGCTTAAGGTGGGTTTCCACCCGGGCCTCCACCTCTTCAATATGAAAGGGTTTTTCAATATAATCCACGGCTCCTTTTTGAAATCCCATGATTTTGTTGAAGGGTTCGCTCAGGGCACTGATAAAAATAACCGGGATCTCTTTTAAGACCGGGTCTTTTTTAAGCGCATCACACACCTGGTATCCGTCCATTTCCGGCATGTGGATATCCAGCATGACCAGGTCCGGGGGAGCCTGTAGAATGCTGGAAAGTGCCTGGGCCCCGTTCATGGCCACCCGGACATCATACCCCCGGGCCTCGAGCATGGCGCTTAACACCTTGAGGTTGTTGGGGTTGTCATCTGCAATTAAAACACAGGATGGTTCAATGGGGTTTATGGCATCGGGGTTCATGGCATCACCTGTTTGGGTTAAGGGATTGAAATAATTTTTGCATGGCAACAAAATCAAAGGCATCTGCCATCTCTTTCAGCTGGACGGCGATATTGCCCGGATCATGGCAACCGATTTGGTTGATAATTTCATGAATGCGTTTGACATGACCCAGGGCCAATGCCTTTACCATGTCGTCAACAAGCGTTTGGGGTATCTGGGACAGGGCTTGATCCAAAGGAAGGGAAGGGGTCTGGGGCGTGTCCGGAATCGTTTCATAAATGAAGTTTATGGCCCCATGGAGATTCATCAAGTTGAATAATTCATCTTCCCGAAAAGGTTTTCTCAGGAACCCGTCGGCCCCGGCTGCCAGAACAGTGCTTTTTTCTTCCATCAGGATGCTGGCACTGACGGCGATGATGGTCACGGTATCTCCTTCCGGAAGTGTCCGGATCCGTTTAATGGCATCCACTCCGTTTAACACCGGCATGACAATGTCCATGAGAATAATCCGGGGCTGCCAGACAATAAAGGTCTGGACCGCCTCTTCCCCGTTAACCACCTCCCGGGTGTTAAATCCCACCCGCTCTAACATTTGCTGGAGCAGGTGCCGGTTGGTTTTCCTGTCATCGGCGATCAATACCTTGATGGGGTCGCTATTTTCAAACCCGATGACCTGGCTTTGGACAAGGGGGCGTTTGCACTCCAACGCATCACCGGGCTCAACCCGGCAGGAAAAGGTAAAAACAGATCCCTTGTTCTCATTACTTTTTACTGTGATATCCCCTGCCATGAGCCGGGCATAATTTCTGCTGATGGCAAGGCCCAGGCCGGTTCCTCCCTCCATGGACGAGCCGCCTGCCTGTTCAAAACTACCGAATATCCGCTCCAGGTGTTCCTTTGAAATTCCAAGTCCGGTGTCTTCCAGTTCAAACACAAGGGACAGGCCGGAAGTGTGGATGCGGCTTCGGACCGAAAGACTTATCCGGCCTTTTTTTGTGAATTTTACGGCATTTCCCATGAGGTTGATGAGGATCTGCCGCATCTTCCCCTGGTCTGCCCGGATGAACCGGGTAAGCTCCTTGGACCTACGGATATCAAAGGCCAGGCCTTTTTCCCTGGTTCGAATGTCAAACATCAGTTCAATATCATTTAACAATTCGTAAAGGTCAAAAACCACCGGATCCAGTTCATACTTGCCCGCCTCTATCTTGGAAATTTCAAGGATGTCGTTGATCAGGTTCAGCAGATGTTCGCCGCTTTTATTGATGGTTTGAAGATTTTTTTTCTGGTCCTGGGTGAGATTCCGGTCCCGGTTGAGCAGTTGGGAGTAGCCCAGGATGGCATTCATGGGGGTCCGGATTTCATGGCTCATGTTGGCCAGGAAAACACTCTTGGTCTGGTTGGCTTTTTCCGCCTCTTGCCTGGCAAGGGTCAGTTCCTTTTCCGTCTGCTGTCGTTTGTGTATTTCCAGTTTCAGGCGGTTGACCCAGTAGATGAACAGCACTAGAACAAAGAGTATGGGACTCAGTGTTTTCAGCAAAAGGGAAACGTCCGTCCCGTGCTCATACTGGATGGAGATCCATTTTTGGTACACCCCGTTTTTTTCCGATTCCGGCAGCAGGTCAAAAAATTTATCCATGATATTTTTCAAGGGCGCCATATCCTTTGAGACAGCCATGGAAAGCTTGGCAGAATACGGGGTCTTGCCCGCCACTTTCAAGGAGGTGGTTTTCAATTTTCCAATATAATACCCGGCCGTAAGGATATCGCCCACAAAGGCGGTGGCTTTTTTCCTTTCAAGTATGCCCAGGGCCTCTTCGGTGTTTTTTGCCAGCACCAGGTCCAGATAGGGGTATTTTTCCTTGAAGATTTCCTCTGCGGCATATCCCTTGACCACACAGATTTTTTCCCCTATTAATTCCGCAAGGCTGCCGATATAGTTCCTGTTCTGGCCCGTGAAGATGACAATGGGGATTTCTAGAAAGGGGGTTGTAAACAAGAGGGATTTTTTCCGGCTGTTTGTTTCCATGATGGCCGAAAACATATCCACAGACCCCTGTTTTAACATATCAAACCCCTGGTGCCAGTCTTTGATTTCTTCCATAACAAAATCAATTCCCAGGTATTTTCCCATCAAGCTCAGGTATTCAATGGAGATGCCGGAATAGTGGCCGCGTTTATCGGTAAATTCCACCGGCGCCCAGTCCGGATCCGCGCAGACCCGGATCACGGGATGGTCCAGAATCCATTGCTTTTCAGTTTCAGATAAAAAGGTTTTCAGCTGGATCTTCCGGATGTCCGTGGGAACGGGCACCCATTTCTGGAAAATGGCACTGCTCTTTTCCGGAGGGATGGTCTGCAACGCCTTTGATAAAATTTGCTCAAGCATTGGCCAGTCTTTTCGAACCCCCAGGCGCTGTCCGTTTTCTTGTTCATCATAATGGCCTGCCACCTTGAGATTGGTCAGGCCGTTCTTGCTTATCAGATAGGTATTGATCCCCAGAACGCCGATATAGGCGTCTGCCTTGTTCATGGAAACAGCTGTCAGACCTTCCAGGGGAGAGTCCACAATGACGGGGATTGCCAGGGGGATATCCTGGCGTATTTTTTTTGAGAAGGGGTATCCTTTGACCAAAGCCACCCGTCGGTACGAAAGGTCTTTGGCAAGCGCAATTCCGGTATTGTCCTTTTGGGTCATGATCGCAAGCGGGGTGGGGATATAGATGTTCGTGAAATTTAAAAATGCTTCCTGCTCGGTTGTCTTTACCGCAGTCAGAATCAGGTCCAGCTTCTTCTCCCGGGTCTGGGCGGCAATCTGGGTCCATTCAAGGTCTGGAACCGGAAAAAAGATAAGGCCGGTCTGTTTTTCCACCTCACGGATCATATCCACGGCAAGCCCCTGGTAGGTGCCGTCCTTGTCAAGAAAGCTATAGGGCGCATAGTGCATGTCCATACCGGTCCGGATAACCGGGTGCTGGCTCACCCATTCCCGTTCTTCCGGGGATAATGGTGTGGGGGTATCCATGGAAACATCTTTTTCCACGGGGAACCATTTCTTTTGAATCTGTTCCTGTTCCTGAGCGGAGATGGAATTTAAAGCCCGGTTGATCAGATCGGTTAAAACAGGCCAGTCCCGGCGGACACCAAAGGAGAGGGGAATGGTGTCGTCGGAAGCATGGGTCCAGATTTTCAGATTGGACAGGGCCAGTTTGCCGATGGTGTGGGTGGCAACGGCCAGATTGCCGATAACCGCATCCAGCTCCCCTTTGGATAACGCCGTAAGCGCTTGGGCAAAGGTGGCAAATGTAATGGGGCTGATCCGGGTGTTTTCCTGCAGATATCCCAAATGGGAGCTTTTGGCCTGGACACCCACCCGCAATGTTTCCAGATCTTTTATCTGTTGGATCTCATGGCCTTTCCGGGTAACAAACACCCTGGGGAAACTCAGATAGGGCTCTGAAAACAATAGATATTTTTCCCGCTCCTTTGTCATTCCGATGCAGGGAAGAATGTCAATCTCGCCTTGTTGGGATTTGGCAACGGTTTGGTCCCAGGTCAGGCCTGGGACGGGTGTCATTTGAATCCCGATCCTGGCTTCAATCAGCCGGACGTAATCTGCGGCCGCGCCCTGGTATTTTCCCGAGTCCGACAAAAATTCAAAGGGGGCAAATTCAGGGTCAAATCCCAGCCGTATATTGGGGTGGGCGTTAACCCACTCTTTTTCCGTATCTGTCAGGGTCAGTCTGGCCGCGGCCGGATCAGACCCGTACCAGGGGACAAAAACCCCGGATAAATAGGACTGGATGATTTTGTGAAAGAGTGACCCAGGCTCTTTTTTCATCTGGTTCAGCTGGAGATCTATTTTTTGTCTCAGCGAGGTCCCAAATCTGGATGACAGGGGAAAGGCAAATTTCAGCTGCCTGGGATTGAACACAACCGGAGAGGGTATCAGGTTAAATTTCTCCTGGTGCAGCGAACCGAACAGCCGGTTGACAACCCCTACATCCGTCCCTCCTTCCCGGACTGCTTCAAACACCTGTTCATAGGAGTCCTTTTCAATGAATTCACACGAGATGTCAAAGGTTTTCACAAGGGAGGGAATGCCCCCCTCTCCTTGGGTGTGGATGCTGTTTCTCATCACGGCAATGGATTTGCCCTCAAGTTCCTGGATGCTTCTGATGGGATTGGTGTCCCGGGTATAGAGAACCCCCCAGTTGATGAGAACGGTTTCATTGGAAAAATCAAATCGGATCGCCCGCTCTTTTGAGTAGGCCACATCCACCATGACATCGATCTCTCCTGTTGTAAGACGCGCAAGGCATTGATCCCAGCTTCCCCATAAATATTGGGTGTTCCAGCCTTCTGTCTGGGCAATCTGGTCGAGGATATCCGGGAAGATTCCCATAAGCTTCTGGTGGCTGTC
>Ga0180007_10007329_pt1 | contig 10462 bp, 12 predicted proteins | sample MM_PC_MetaG_FD_121122 | JGI IMG/M metagenome (GOLD analysis project Ga0180007, IMG submission 121122) | Groundwater microbial communities from the Aspo Hard Rock Laboratory (HRL) deep subsurface site, Sweden - MM_PC_MetaG | ecosystem: Environmental > Aquatic > Deep subsurface > Groundwater...
AAAATGAAGGAAATAGCCAGCGCCATTCAGGACGGGGCCAAAGCTTATTTAAATCGGCAGTACAAAACAATTGGTATCGTTGCTGCTGCTTTATTTTTAATCATTGGCTTAATACCAAGCTTGGGCTGGACAACTGCGATTGCTTTTTTAATCGGTGCAATGCTTTCTGCTTTAACCGGCTATATTGGCATGCATGTCTCAGTCAGAGCTAATGTCAGGACTGCGGAAGCTGCCCGCGGCGGACTGGACAAAGCCCTGCAAGTGGCAGTGCATGGCGGCAGTGTTACTGGCATGCTGGTAGTTGGCCTAGCCTTACTGGGGACCGCTGGTTATTACTTTATTACTAAGGATTTACACGCTTTAATCGGCTTAGGTTTTGGCGGCTCCTTAATTTCTATTTTTGCCCGCTTAGGCGGCGGTATTTACACTAAAGCGGCTGATGTTGGCGCTGATTTGGTTGGCAAAGTTGAAGCTGGTATTCCTGAAGATGATCCTAGAAATCCGGCTGTGATTGCTGATAATGTTGGCGATAATGTGGGAGACTGCGCCGGCATGGCGGCTGATTTATTTGAAACTTATGTAGTAACCTTGCTGGCCAGCATGCTACTGGGCAGTTTATTGTTTTCTAACTTTGACAATGCCATAATTTATCCTTTAATTTTAGGCGGCATTTCCATTATTACTTCAGTTATCGGCACTTTTTTCATTAAACTAGGCAAATCCAAAAAGATCATGAATGCTTTATATAAAGGTTTGGCTGTGGCAGCGGTTTTAGCTGCGATTGCCTTTTATCCAGTAACCAATTGGCTGATGGCAGGCAATAGCCAGTATGCTGCCTTAAATATTTATTTAGCATCATTAATCGGCTTAGTAGTAACAGCTGCCATGGTTATTATTACTGAATACTATACTTCAAGAGATTATAACCCAGTTAAAGAAATAGCCAATGCTTCAAAAACAGGACACGGCACAAATGTCATTGCCGGTTTGGCTGTTGCCATGAAATCAACAGCCTGGCCAATTATTGTTATCGTGGCTGCCATACTGGGCGCCTTTAGCTTAGCCGGACTTTACGGGGTAGCCATTGCCGCTATGGCCATGCTTTCTATGGCAGGCATTATTGTAACGATTGATTCATACGGACCAATTACTGATAATGCTGGCGGCATTGCAGAAATGGCAGAATTAGGCGAAGAGGTGCGCCAGGTAACTGATCCTTTAGACGCTGTAGGCAATACTACTAAAGCTGTAACCAAAGGCTACGCTATTGCATCTGCTGCTTTAGCCGCCCTAGTCTTGTTCGCTGACTTTACTTATAGCATTGTTGAAAAAGTTGACTTTGCAATCAATAATCCATATGTTTTAGCAGGCTTATTTATCGGCGGACTGCTGCCTTATTATTTTGCTGCTATGGCCATGAAAGCGGTTGGCAAAGCAGCTGGTTCTGTGGTTGAGGATGTGCGCGCGCAGTTTAAAGAAAAGCCGGGCATTATGGAGTATAAGGAAAAGCCGGATTATAAGCGGACTGTTGATATTGTGACTAAAGCTGCAATCAAAGAAATGATGCTGCCAGCCTTGATTCCAGTTGCTGCTCCGATTTTAGTTGGCTTTATTTTAGGTGTTGAAGCTTTAGGCGGCTTGCTGGTCGGCTCAATTATCACGGGAATTTTTGTAGCAATTTCCATGACTTCTGGCGGCGGTGCCTGGGACAATGCCAAAAAATATATTGAAGACGGACATTTCGGGGGTAAAGGCAGTTTTGCCCACAAAGCTGCGGTAACTGGCGATACAGTAGGCGATCCTTATAAAGACACGGCAGGACCAGCTATAAACCCAATGATCAAAATTTTAAATATAGTTGCATTGCTGATTGTTGGGTTGCTATTATAACCTAAATTTTATTAATTCCACTCCTTATCTAAGGAGGGGGACTAAAATTTACTATATTCTCATTTAAATTGTTCTTACAAAATTAAACAAAAAGGAGGCGTGTAATGATCATACCGAAAAGAGGACAATGGGTTATCTGTTTTACTGAAGACGGTCTAGGTAGTGAACCAGGCAAAGTAGAACAAGTTTATTATAATAAAGCAATGTTTTAAGGTTTTTTCTTAAATGAATCAGGAGTTGAAGACGGTAATGGAGGAGAAGAGCATTGGAAGTCATTTAAAGACACCCAAGAAATTATTACTGATCTTAAAATAATTACTGAATTAGAAGCTTCTTATAGAAAAGCGTATTGCTAAGGAGGTAAACATATTGAGTAAAAAATTTGTTAAGATCGTGCAAATTTATAAAATGGCAGACCCGCCTTCAAACAAGTGTTAGTATTGTAATGAAAAAGCTACTCACTGTATTATTATGCCAGATAAAGTAATTGGTTGGTGCAGTAAGAAAGATTGTTTTTTTCATTTAACACAGAACTAGAAAGGAGGTTAAGACGGAATTATTATTTGGCGTAGTCATTCCTTTTGCTTTTGCTTTTGTTATTATAGGATACCCAACTGCTTGGGCGGTTAATAAAAAGTTAGAGGATAGCTACTTTCTTAGTATTTTTATTGGCATTATCATTATTGAAGCTTCAATGATATTGGCAGGAGTTAGGCTAGGCACAGATTTATTCTTTCTCTTGATGGGTGGTATTATCGGCTACCCGGCTTGGTGCAAACCTAAATTTAGTGTTAAATAAAAAGTCAGAGGACGAAAAAGGAGGTCAAGGCGGATGAGTACACAAAGTGTGGTAATACAAGTTCCTGATATGAAAGCAATAGAATTATCAGAAGTAGGCAACACCTTTTTTATTAGAGGTCAAATTAGACAAAAATGTGGATGCGGTTTTACTTGTGGCAATATCACTGTTTTAACAGTTACAACTGAAAAACCATATGGTAATTTCACATTTAATATTCCTTGCGCTCTTAATCCTGAATGTTATAAAAGGGTTGTAGGAGTTATTGAAAAAAATATAGCGTTACTTAAGGCCTAGGACAATATTTAAAGAATTTCTCCGGGGAGCAACGTCTCCCCCATTTATTAATTAGTAATTTAGATAAATTATAAAAATCCAAATTAGATTATTTTATAAATAACCTTTTAAAATTAGTCCCCCTCCTCAAGTTGAGGAGGGGTCAGGGGTGGTGTATGTCAATGCATATTGCAACTAAAATCAAACCACCCCTAGTCCCTCCTTATTAAAGGAGGGGAACCGGGTAAAATAGTTTCAATTTACCTTTCTTATATTAAGATTATGCGTGTAGAAAAAAAAGACTTAGCTAAATCACAAATTGAATTAATAGTTGAATTAACGGTTAATGAGTTCAAGCCGTATATTGAGCGTGGCGCTCAAAAAGTTTCACGCGAGGTTAAGATTGAAGGCTTTCGACCTGGCAAAGTGCCTTATGACGTACTAAAACAAAAAATCGGCGAGATGACGATTTTAGAAGAAGCCGCCCGCATTGCCATTAATAAAACACTGGAACAAGTGATTCGCGAGCAGGTAGTGGGCCAGCCAGTAGGCCAGCCGCAGGTTAATATCACCAAATTAGCGCCGGATAATCCTATGGAATATAAAGTTGTTTTAGCCATGCTGCCTGAAGTAACTCTGGGCGATTATAAGAAGGCGAAAGTTAAGCTAGATAAAGTTGAAGTCGAGATGGAAGAAGTTGAAAAAATGATTAAGCAGCTACAGGAATTTAAAGTGCAGGAAACCTTGGCAACGCGCGAAGCCAGAGATGGCGATAAAGTCATTGTTGATATAGAAATGTTTTTAGACAAAGTGCCGGTTGAAGGCGGTCAAGGCAAAGGCACTGGAGTAATAATCGGCCGGGGCTATATTGTGCCCGGCTTTGGCAAAAAATTAATCGGCGCTAAACGGGGAGAGACCCGCGAATTCAATCTGCCTTATCCAGCTGACCATTACCAGCAGAATTTAGCCGGCAAGCTGGTTGAGTTTAAAGTAAAATTAAAAGAGATTTATCAGCGTGATTTACCGGCAGTGGACCTAAATTTTGCCAGGAGCTTTGGCCTGAATAGCGTAGATGATTTTAAAAATAATATTAAAAAAAGCATAAATCAAGAAAAGCAGCGAGACGCTGAGCAAAAAGCGGAAATCAAGATGCTGGATAAAATTATGGAGAAAACCAAATTTAGCGATTTGCCGGAAATGTTAATTAACAATGAGGCAGATACCATGATGCGGGAATTGGAAGCAGGTGTAGTTAATCAGGGCGGCAAGTTTGATGATTATTTAAATCATCTGAAAAAAACCCGCGAACAATTAGTCTTAGAGATGCTGCCTGATGCGGTTAAGCGCGTCAAGATTTCGCTGTTAATTCGCAAGATTGGACAAGCAGAAAAAATAAAAGTTGGAGATAAGGAAGTTGAAGAGGAAGTTGCCAGATTGTTAGAACAATATAAAGATGATAAGCAAGAAAATAAAAGCAGGATTAAATCAACAGAATTTAAAGCCTATTTAAAAAATATGCTGGCCGGCAGGAAAGTGATTGCCAAGTTGAAGGAGTGGAATGTTGAGAAATAGATATTACCTGCCTGCCGGCTAGGCAGGGATACTAGATAATAAAAACTATAGAATTCGCTTCTGTAGTTTTTTAATAATAAAAATAGGCGCAACCGAAATTTGGTTGCGCCCTTGAGTTGTTGGTTAAACAGTATCGTGAGCGTGTTTTTTAGCTACTTTGATTTTTTTCTGTGAATCTGATGGCTCGTTTCTAAAGGCCTTCTCTTCTTCTTGAGAAAGCGGTCTCATCATTTCTTCATAGGTTTGGCCACGCTCTGTGGGAGAATGATCACAGTAAACTCTTCCACAAACAGGGCATAGAGACATGTTATCACCTCCTTGTTATTTAGAAAATCACTTATGCCAGCTTGCTTCTTCAACTTTAAATATTTTCTTACATTTTTTTGAATGCGCTTCTGCTTCTTCGCCGTCTTGAAGCCAGATGCGGTTTTCATTGCCGTAAGGGCAGTCTTTGCTTTCAGGGCAATTGCACATGCCGGCAAAGTAAAAAGAGCAAAGTCTATTGCCCTCCCAGGTTTCATAATGATCACAGGCTTGTATCTTGCCTTCTTTTCGAACATATTCCGAGGGAACAGTATTCATAAAATCAACCATTTCTTCAGTTCTTTCTGGAATTGCTAAACCGCTGTTTCTTAACAATGACTTTTTGGCTTGCTTGATCTGATTCATAGGCATCCTCCCTTTTAATATTTTACAACCAAGGTTTTGAATACTCTGATGCAGATTCATAGATTGGTCGCATTTTGCGGCTGCAATTGATGCAAACATGCACGTATTTTTTACCTGAGGTAGTCCCAATCTCTCTTAATGGATTATCCGGTCTTCTACAATTTCCACAAAAACCATTTTCATTCATGGCAAAAGGCAGGTCATTATAGACTATTGGACCCTGCCAAGGATCATTTTTCTTTTCTCTCACCTTTTCTTTTTTTCTTGCTATCTTTCTCTTTTTGATCGTTTTCTTTAATGGTCCTTTGGGCATGTTGCCTCCTTAGTTGATTTAGGCTGGTAAATCTTTACAGCAATATGCTCTCCAGTCCATCCTCCTTCCATAATATTGAGCTTAAACGCGGCTATTATTTTATCTGTAAAAGATCTCTTAAATTCATTCCATTCTCCTTCTCTGACTGGGTTCATTAGAAGCAACTTTTCTTGTTGTTGATTCTCAGTAATTACAACAATAAGGTCATAAGTCCAATGAGATGGGGTGAAAATTTGTTGATTAGTTGTAATTAATCTTATTGGATAAAGTTGCTTACGCCATTTATAATAAAAATTATAAATTTCTTGGAGAATCTTATTATTTTCAGTTGTGTTAACATCTGAATCTTCACTTTGATAAAATTCATCGCCTTGCAAGACTCGCATTAAATTGCAAGCGGTCTTGCTTTTAGCCAGTTCAGAGAATTTCCTTTGAAAGTAGGAAAAAGTCTTGGCTTGTTCAGCAAAATCAGATAAACTTTTTCTTAACTTCTCTGCCAGGAATCTTGGCATTTGCTCTTGGTTAATGATGTTCATTAATGTCAACATTTGCCTAATTGTTTCACCACACAACTGCTCATTACGGCTTAAACTCCTCATGATTACCTCCTTATGGGTTGAGGGTTAATGGTTTGTAAAAGGTGCCTTAGTCTGTTTATTTATTAGCATAAAAATTAATTTATGTCAACCCCGCACCATATTAATATGGTGCTGGGTCAAGAATATTTTGCATCAGATTTTCCTCACCAGAAATTTTTAATTCTCTGCTAATATATCTAGAAAAGTCAACATTGCTTGTTCCATATTGTAATGATTACCCAGAAATTGGTCTTGACATATTATATTAAATAATGTATGATACAATATTGGTCATTAGTTAATAGTGAAAATAAATCCAATTATTTTTAAAAACTATTAAGATTAATAAAAAAACAAAAAACCCAACTACTAGGAACAGTAGTTGGGTTTTTTGTTTTTCAAAAATATTTTTTTAGCTCGCCAACCTGATATCCCGCGTTGATGATGTTAATTTGAGATTAATTAAAGATTAAATTGTCTTATCTCGCCGACTTGCAGAGGTTTAAATTTATAATAATTTTTAATATTTTTATTTCTTATTAAAATTTCAAAACACATTAAAAAATTTTTATGTCCGCAGATTAGTATTGTTTCATCTGCAAAGCGTTTTTTAAAATAATTAAAAAATTTTGTTGCCCTTTTATAAGTTTCAGCGATAGACTCCCCGTTCTTTGGTCTATGAAACACTTTATTGTAATTATTTTCCCCACAGTATTTTTGAAAAGTGCCCATTGTTGTACCGGTAAAATCTCCAAGATTTCTTTCAATGGTCAGATCACTAGTTATGATCCTGGGTTTCTCTTTTAGTGTATCAAGATATGGCTGTATAGTATACAAGCATCTTTTCAAAGGGCTAACTATATAAACATCTATATTGAAAAATTTTAGTTTAGAAGCAAGCCGGCGAGCATCTTTTTTGCCTTTATTTGTTAACTCAGCATCTATCTGTGAATCGGCTTGATTCAGTTTATTACTGATAGTTTCAGTATGTCTTAGTAGGATGATTTTCATTTTATGTTTAATCAAAATAAATTTATTTCAGCTAATGTATCGGCGTATCTGAAGTTTGATTTATTTTTTCTTAAAATCATCTTCCTCTAAACCAGAGTGGAGCAAAATAGATTTAAAAGTTCCGTACGGTATTTCCTTTTTGCTCGTTTTTATAATTACATTACGTGTTGGACTACCAGTTTTTCTGTATTTAACATGTGATCCTTTTTGTGAAATAAAAATAAAGCCCTTTTTTTGAAGGACTTTCAGAATTTGTTTTAATGTAATTGGCTTAGGCATACTTGAATTGTAGGGGAACCAAATCAGGCCGCTCTACTTTACTTATTTTAGTGACTGGGACGTCTTCAAAGTATAACTCTAAGGCTTCTTCTAAGCTATTTAAGGCCTCTTTTTTGGTATCTCCAAAGCTAGATACAGCTGTATTCAAATTCCAAGCCACGTAATGCTTGCCTTCTTTCCAAACTACATTTTTTAAATCTATTTTGCGCATATGTTTAATGTTGATTATATTGATATAGTATCAACTTATAAAAAATAAGTCAAATTTAGGGGAGCGAGCGTTAAGAATAAAATATTTATTATAAAATTTTATTAATCAACTCGGGAAACTCCTCTGTTCCCATATCGCCCATAGTATAATGCCCGTGGCTTTTTAAATTTATTATTTCGCCGCCAAGCGCATCATGAAAAATTTTCAAGCTTTCTTTGCCCTCATCTTCTTCGTCATCCGCAGTAAACATGACGATTTCCTTAATCCTGTCTTTTATAGTTTCGTCTATTGGATAACTATAAAACTTTTCTCTAAATATCTTTTCTTTATTTGCTATTTTCCAGGGCGCGACCAAAATAAGCTTGAAAATTTTTCTTTTAGTTTCACCAAGCCAGCGGACTAAAAAAGCGCAGCCGCAGCTATGCCCAACTAAGATTGTATTTTCGTCAACAGCCAATTTTTCAAATTCAGATTTAAAATCCTCATAAACCGGCTGCCATGGTTTTGGCATAAGAGGAGTTTTTGTTTCAATGCCTTTTTCCTCTAATTGTTTTTTAGTCCAGGGCAGCCAATGCTTGTCATAAGTCCTAGTTTGCGGATCCATAGCTTTTTCAGCGTCAGATGGACAGCCGTGGATGATAATGCACTTTGTCTTTGTCATAAAATTGTAAAATAAATATTTTATTTAGCTCGCGAACTAAATATTTGGTGTTAGATGAAGTAAATTAATTTTAGCTATTTAATAAATTGGTTTCCCCGTGTCATATATTTGACACGGGGAATTAAATTTGGCTAGTTGGATAATTAGCTGGTCGAAGATATCCTTTTCTTGTTATGAAATTTGTGACATAACTTGTGGTGTAACTTATCATAACCGGTGCAATGCAACTTGCAATTATTTCTGGTGTTTGATTGATAGCATGCGCAGATATGCTCAAGATAAGTGTGAAGATCGCCGGAACAAGACTGCCAAAAAAATAAGAGGCAAAAGGATTCTTAATTGGTGAAAAGTGCTGGACGATTCGAGCCGTAAAACCTGTTGAAAAAAAGCTAGATATTGCCTGCGCCATACCAGCGTATAGAAATTCAGCAGGCCCGTAAGACCAGTTTACCATCATTGCTATTATCCCATTAAATAAAGCTGAAATGATGGCAAATTTAATATTAAACAAATTATGATATAAATTTTTCCACCATTTCATGGCATTTCCTCCTTGATTTTATTTAAAGAGCTAAAAATAATTTATTTAGCCTATGAACCTGATATGCTGTGCTATATGATGTAAAAATCAGGTATTGACAGAATCCATTACGTGTATTAATGTTTACTTAGGTAAGGCATCGGACCTGACGGCAACAATAGTCAAACGGGATCCGCCCTCGGTAACTTTATTTAGATTGAGCTTATCGCTACTAGTGCGTTAAGTAAGACTATGTAAATGTTATACGAGGGTTTTTTTAACAAATTATACACAAACTTACTAATTAAAATTTACAAATTTTCATCTATAAATTTTTTTAAAGCAATTAGGTCTCTTTTGTCTTTGTCATAATGAAATGTTTTTATACCCACAGATTGAGCGCTCTTAACAGCGTCTTCATTATGTTCAAAATAAATTACATTATTTACATCTAGATTAAAATGCTTAAGTAATATTTTGTAATAACTTGGATCAGTTTTTTCAGGATTATGTTTTAATGTAAACACTTCATATGGCATATCATTTAACCCAAATTTCTTCATTTCATCATCATTCGCCCCAGTTAGAATGATTTTTCTGTTGGGATATTCCTCAAGCATTTTATACATTTCTTGAAATATTCCCTTACTTTTGATTACAAAAGCATTAATTGCATCAACCAAAATTATTTTCATAATGCTATAAATTAAGTATAAGTGTTAAAATTAGACAGGGTAGAGTAATAACTAGTCTAATTAATCTTAATCTAAAAACTATGTCTAATGCTAACACTTACATTGGAGTTGATCTCCACAAAAAGACTTGTTTTGTAACAATTATGAACAAGGCAGGTAGAATCAAAAAACAAATAGAAATATCAACTGATACTGATAGAGTATCTCGCTTTTTTAAACATTACGCTGATGTTCCTGTAGCTGTTGAATCTACAATGAACTGGATACCATTTTACGAAAACCTGGAATCCCTTGGATGTAACGTGGTTTTATCCAATCCACTACAAACTAAGGCGATTGCTTCGGCCAGGATTAAGAACGATAAAGTAGATTCGCGCATATTAGCCGATCTCTTAAAAACTAATTTACTCCCCACTGCATACATTCAACCCAGGAATATTAGAGATTTAAAAGAATTAGTTAGAGAAAGGGCTCACTTTGTGGAAATACGAACTAGGATTAAAAACAGAATACATTCAGTGCTGTTTAAAACTAATAACAAGCATAAGTTTAGCAATTTATATGGCAAGGCAGGAATGGAATGGCTGAAAGAACTGGAACTCAGAAATATTTACAGACAGGAATTAGACAGATGCTTAATCACCTTAGAACATTTAAACGCGCAGATAGATGAAGTGTCAAAAGTAATTGAGCATACAGCTAAACTAGATTATGACTGCAAGCTGCTGATGACTATTCCTGGTATTAGCTATTATTCTGCATTAATGATTAAATCAGAGATTGGCGATATAACTAGGTTTAAAAGTGCTAGCAAATTATGCTCTTATGCCGGATTTATTCCAGCCACATATCAGTCTGCAGAAAAAGTGAGGTTTGGCAGAATTACTAAACGAGGGTCTAAATGGCTGCGCAAAACATTAATTGATTGCGTTACTTCTGGATGCAGGAATCCTAACCGGATAGCCGCTACTTACAAAAAACTGAAAAA
>Ga0180007_10007330_pt1 | contig 10460 bp, 9 predicted proteins | sample MM_PC_MetaG_FD_121122 | JGI IMG/M metagenome (GOLD analysis project Ga0180007, IMG submission 121122) | Groundwater microbial communities from the Aspo Hard Rock Laboratory (HRL) deep subsurface site, Sweden - MM_PC_MetaG | ecosystem: Environmental > Aquatic > Deep subsurface > Groundwater...
ACGGCAAACAAGTACACTAAAATTTTTAAACATCACATAACACGGGTTATACGGAAAATTAAGATAATTTCCCCAAATCCTGGTAAAATTGAAACCAGGACTTCGCATAGCCCGGAACGTTATACGCAATTCAAAAAATATTTTTCAACCCCAAGAAGGTTGAAAGCAGAGGGGAGAAATTTGTTTTATTTTTAGAGGGGAAAAGGAGTTTTCTTCGCTTCGCTCAGAAGATATTCATATAAGGGGAAACTTCAATTAATTAAATTAGAATAAAAGTTGACATACACAAACTATAGGGTATAATCCAACATATGACATTAGAATTTAACCCAAGAGTTCAAGCAAGACATAATCTTTTTCTAGCAGACCAATTTCGTCTTGAACAATTTGCGTATCGAGCTGTAAATGAATTAAATCATGCCCCACACAATATTTTTATTGTATGTATTGATGTAGACGATACCGCATGGACAGAATTGGTTGATGTTTTAATGCCTGGATATGACTGGCAATCAATCAGAGATCAAGGCCAGAAACCAGTAGCAAGAGGTATTGTGCAAGCGGAAGGAATGATAGATTATATTAGAGAAACTGTCCCCGATATTCAAAAAGCTGTAAATGCAATTAATATAGATGGAACAGTCACTTCAATTGTTATGACAGCTGGTGGCGCCTCAGTGTATAGTTTAGTTCCAAAACAACAACAAGTACTTGAATAACTATATTAGATTGGGCTCAGGTATTCACCCCTTTAGTTTCCCTCTGCCTTTCGCCCAAGAAGAGAAACAAATTAAACGGAAGAAGGTTGAGCCTGAGGGAAAAAAGACAATTTTAAACGTTAGCTAAATATAGTTAAGCAAGCATTATCACTGTATACTAAAATTAGTGAATTGTTATTACCTCATCTAAATAAATATGAGTGAAGAATTACTACAAAGAGATCTTATTAAAAATTTCGAGAAAATTGGAAAATGGGATTTTTAGAATAAAGAGTTTTGTCACAATTTATCTATGATCAACAACAAAGTAATCTTAGTTACCAAAGATGATCAAGTTATTGGTCAAACCGATCTTCTTACTGCTCACCAAGGGAATGGTCAGCTTCATCGAGCCATTTCTGTTTTAGTCTTTAACTCAAAAAAAGAACTATTAATTCAACAAAGAAGTATAAAAAAACCTCTCTGGCCCCTATTTTGGACCAATACTTGTTGCTCTCATCCAAGACCAAAAGAAAATTATAAAAAAGCCGCTGAAAGAAGATTGTTTGAAGAGATGGGCCTCAGGTTAAAACTTAAACATTTTTATACCCATACCTATCAAGCTCGATATAATCAAAAACTTTCGGAACACGAAATCGACGCAGTTTTTATAGGAACTTCTGATGACAAACCAAAACCAGACAAAAATGAAATCGCCGACTTTAAATACGTATCCCTTGAAAATCTTAAAAAAGATATTTTAGATCACCCTCAAATTTACACCCCCTGGTTTAAACTCATCATGAAAAAAGTCACCCCGTCTGATATATTAACCTCATGAGAATTACTGTTATTGGAACCGGTTATGTTGGTTTAGTTAGCTGTGCAATTTTTGCCGATCTAGGCCATCAGGTAATCGGCTTAGATATTGATCGGGAAAAAATAAATAAGCTAAAAAAAGGCCAAGTTACTATCTACGAGCCGGGACTGGAGACTTTATTCCAAAAACACTTAAACTCAGGCAACTTAACTTTTACTACCAGCTATAAACAGGCTATAAAAGATGCCAAGGTAGTTTTTATTTGTGTAGGTACTCCACCCAAAAAAGACGGTAGTTATGACTCAAAATATGTCTATGCGGCAGCCAAATCAATTGCCAAAAATCTAAAAAACTACGCTGTTATCGTTATCAAAAGTACTGTTCCACCATCCACCACCGTCAAAGTCAAAGAAATATTCAAAACCCATGCCAAAGCCAAATATGATATTGCTTCTACTCCGGAATTCTTGCGCGAAGGTTCAGCCGTTAATGACGCTCTTCATCCATCAAGAATTGTTCTTGGGGTTGAGTCAAAAAAGGCCGAACAAGTCTTAAGATTAATTCATAAAAAATTAAAAGCCGAAGTTTTAGTCACCACTCCTCAATCCGCCCAACTAATCAAGTATGCCAGCAACGCCATGCTGGCCACCAAAATTTCTTTTATCAACTCCATGGCTATCATCTGTGACCAAGTTAATGCCGATATCAAGGACGTTTCCCTGGGTTTGGGTTTAGATCCTCGCATTGGCCAAAGTTTTCTTGAAGCCGGTCTTGGTTACGGTGGTTCTTGTTTTCCCAAAGACACTTGGGCTCTAATTGCTTACGCCGCTAGTTTGGGTTATGACTTTAATTTTTTAAAGCAAGTCGATCAAGTCAATCACGATCAAATAGACTACTTTATCTCAAAGATAAAAAAAGCCTACCCATCCCTAAAAGGCATCACCTTAACAGTTCTGGGTTTGACTTTCAAACCCAACACCGACGATCTTCGCGAATCTCGATCAATAGTCTTAATCAACAAACTTCTAAAACTCGGAGTAAAAATTAATGTTTATGATCCCATTATTAAATCTAAGCCCAAAGATATTTTAACCAACGTTAAATTTTTTGATTCAGCCTACTTAAGTTTAATTAACTCAGATGGTTTGGTTTTAGCTACCAAGTGGCAAGAGTTTAAAGACATAAATTTAAAAAAAGCCAAAAGAGCCATGAGAAATCCGGTTATTTTCGATGCCAGGAATTTCTTTAATCCAACCACAATAAAAAAACAAGGCTTTACTTACTACGGAATCGGCCGATCATGAAAACAGCTTTTATTACCGGCATTACCGGCCAAGATGGCTCTTATCTAGCCGAGTTCTTACTAGCCAAAGATTATAAAGTCATCGGTTTAATCAGTCACCAACACGACATCGGCTTTAAAAACATCGAAAGTTTTAAAGATAAGCTTATTTTAGAAGAAGGGGACTTGCTAGACAAAACTTCTATGTTGTCTATTGTTAAAAAACACCAACCCCAGGAAATTTATAATCTTGGCGGTCTTACCTTTGCTCCGGCCTCTTGGGATAAACCCACTCTTACTCTAGATATTAACACTTTAGGGGTTGCTCGTTTACTGGAAATAATAAAAGAGAATTTTAATCAAACCAAGTTCTACCAAGCCACTTCAGCCAAAATCTTTGGTATTCCAAGTCAGACTCCGCAAACCGAATCCACTCCTCCCAATCCCATCGACCCCTACAGTATCTCCAAAACTACCGCCCATCGACTCGTAAAAAGCATGCGCCAACAATTTAACCTATTTGCCGTCTCCGGAATTCTTTATAACCACGAGTCAGAAAGAAGAGGAGTTGAGTTTGTTACCAGAAAAATTACCCACACCGCCGCCAAGATAAAGCTGGGATTAACCAAAGAACTAATGCTGGGCAACTTAGAAGCCACCCAAGACTGGGGTTACGCCCCTGATTATGTCAAAGCCATGTGGTTGATGTTACAACAAGCTAGTCCGGTCGACTACATCATTGCTTCAGGGGAACTTCACTCTGTTAAAGATGTTTGTCAGGTAGCTTTTTCCCATCTTGATCTTAACTACCAAGACTATGTCAAAATCGACAAGAAATTCTTTAGAAAAACCGAGAGTCAACTAATTCTCGGTGACTCAACCAAAGCTAAACAAGAACTAAATTGGCAACCGGAGGTTACTTTTGAAGATATGATTATCAAAATGGTTGAAAATGATCTATTATTAATGAGGAAGTTACGAACATCAAGGAAAGTTCGTAACAATTCCAGCAATATTTAGAGGAGAAGGTTACAAAATGAAAAAAGCATTTATTACCGGCATTACCGGCCAAGATGGCTCTTACCTGGCCGAATTTTTACTCAAAAAAAACTATCAAGTTTTTGGTTTAACTAGACGAACCAGTACTTCAAATTACGATCGAATTAAAAACATCGTTAATGACATTACTTTATTTTCCGGAGACTTACTTGATCAACACTCTATGAGTTACGCTATCAAAGAAGCTCAGCCGGACGAAGTGTATAACTTAGCCGCCCAGTCTTTTGTTCCCGCCTCTTGGTCTCAGCCGGTGTTAACCGGAGAGTTTACCGCCTTGGGGGTTACTCGAATTTTAGAAGCTTTGAGAATTGCCAAACCCGACGCCAAATTTTACCAAGCTTCAAGTTCAGAAATGTTTGGTAAAGTTAGACAAACACCTCAAAATGAAGACACTCCTTTTTATCCCAGAAGTCCATATGGTGTTGCCAAAGTTTATGGCCACTGGATCACCATTAACTACCGAGAGTCTTTTAATATGTTTGCTGTTTCCGGCATTCTCTTTAATCACGAATCAGAAAGAAGAGGCTTGGAATTTGTTACCAGAAAAATTGCTAACGCCGTTGCTCGAATTAAACTAGGTAAACAACAAAAACTCAAACTTGGCAATCTTGAGTCCAAAAGAGACTGGGGTTATGCTCCGGATTATGTCAAAGCCATGTGGCTAATGCTTCAACAAGATAAACCTCAGGATTTTGTCATTGCCACCGGCAAAACTTGGTCCGTTAAACAATGTGCTGACATCGCTTTTAAAGCTGTTGGTCTAAACTGGGAAGATTATATTGAAACTGATAAACAATTTATGCGACCAGCTGAGGTCGATTTGCTGGTCGGTGATGCCGGTAAAGCCAAAAAAATCTTAGGTTGGCAACCCAAAACCAGCTTTAAACAAATGATGGAAATCATGGTCAAAGCTGAACTAGAAAAGGAGAAAAATTCATGAAAGTCATTATCATTATTCCCACCTACAACGAAAAAGCCAACATTGGTAGCACTATTGATAACTTAGAGGAAAACTTTAAAAAAATTCCCTCCAAGCACCAAATGAGTATCTTAGTTATCGACGACTCTTCTCCGGATGGTACCCAAGATATTGTTAAAGCCAAAAAAGCCAAGTACGGTAACATCGTCTTACTTCCAAACAAGATCAAAGCCGGTCTGGGAGCCGCTTATATTAAAGCCATGAGATACGCTATGGAAAAACTAGAGGCAGATGTAGTTTTTGAGTTCGATGCCGATGGCTCTCATCAACCCAAATACATTCCCGGTATGATCGAAACTTTAGAAAAAGGGGCTGATGTTGTCATCGGTTCCAGGTATGTTCCCGGGGGATCAATGCCTGATGATTGGGGGATTGATAGAAAACTAGTCTCTTATCTTGGAAATTTTATTGCCCGCTCAGTTCTATGGACCTGGCAATACAAAGACCAAACCAGTGGCTTTAGGGGCACTAAGACCAACTTCTTAAAAAAAGTTGATCTAGATAACCTGCTTTCAAAACAATTTGCCTACAAAATTCATCTTTACTATGCTTTACATAAATTAGGGGCTAAAATTGTCGAGTTTCCAATTGACTTTATTGATAGATCTAAGGGTAAAAGTAAATTTCCTAAAAATAACGTTATCGATTCTTTAAGAGTAGTCTTTACCTTACGTTACAAAGAAAACGAAAAACTATTCAAAGTAGCCATCGTTGGCGGTATTGGCACTTTTGTTCAAATAATCTTTTTTAATATATTTCGCTTGTTTACTGGTTTAAGCATAGCTCAAAACATTGCTATCGAGTTAGCTATTATTTCTAACTTTGTCTTAAATAATATTTGGACATTTAAAGGCCAGGCATTTAAATTCAGTCAAGCAAAGAAGCTAATTACTGGTTTTCTTAAATTTAATTTAACCTCGGTTGGCTCAATCATTATTCAAAACATAATAATGCTTGGGGGAGTGGCAATATTCGGTAGCTCTTTCTTAATCGAAAACAGTCTAGTCATCGTCGGTGTCTTAATCGGCCTGATCTGGAACTATCTTATGTACACTAGAGTTGTGTGGAAAAAGTAAAAAAAGTTCTTCACCAGTACAAGTTTTTAATTGCCTTAATTTTAATCGGCACTTTACTTAGATTATTTAGAATCGAGGCTTCTCTTCAATTTTTAGGCGACCAGGGTCGGGACGCTTTAGTTTGGCTTAAAATGATCCAAGAGTTTGACTTACCATTTATTGGCCCAATTACTTCTGTTGGCGGCTTCTTTTTAGGTCCACTCTACTACTATATGATGGCCCCTTTTCTACTTCTCTCAAACTTTAACCCTGTTGGTCCGGCTATCGCTACCGCCATCATCGGTGTTTTAACCATCCCAGCCATTTACTTTATTACCAAGGAGATGTTATCAAAGACAGCTGCCAACTTTACAACTTTACTCTATGCCATCGGTTCCATGCCGGTCATTTTAACTCGAAATGCTTGGAATCCAAACCCCATGCCTTTAGCTACCCTTGGTATCGTCTATGGTTTTTATAAAGCCAGAACTACTTCAAAAACATCCTGGTTGCTTCTATCTGCAATTTCTTTAGGTGTTGCTCTCCAACTCCACTACATGATTGTCTTTTTAGGCCCATTTATTCTAATCCAGCTTGTTAACATTATAAAAATTAAAAAATTAAGATTAAAAATAATTTACTGGTTCTTAAGTTTAACTGCTTTAATGATCCCTTTAATTCTTTTTGAGATTAAGAATAACTTTATTAACTTTAGTGGCCTAATCGAGTATTTAACCAAAAACAAATATCAGCAATTTAATTTTCTTCAAACCTTTAGAGATGTAAAAGGTAGAAGTGAACAAGCTATTGGTATGTTGCTTGGTTTTGGAGAACAGTATTCTATATTTAGAGTTTGGCTGTCCCGACTAATTTGGATCCCCGGCCTTATCTTATTATTTAAAAAACCATCTTTAGGCTACAAAACCACTGCTTTTTGGTTGTTTTTAAGCATTATCTCGATTGCCTTCTATCGTGGAGTTATTCCCGCTTACTATATTGCTTTTATCATGCCCAGTGTTTTTATGTTGGTCGGTTTTTTACTGTCTTTGTTTAAAGGCAAACTTAAATTCATTCCCTTTATTTTTATCGCTATTTTTATTTACTTTAACTCTCAATCACTTTATAAAGCCTTATCTGAAACCGGCAACCTCAAATCAGTTAAAAAAACCGCTCAATTTATTTTATCCGATGTCAAAGATAATAATTATCAAAACTACAACCTAACTTTAATTGACGGCACCAAGGACTATAAAGCTTACAGTTTCCGGTATTACCTTAAGGCCTTAGGGGGTACTCCCTTAGGTATAGATCAATATCCGGAAACTAATATCCTCTATCTCGTCTCACCCTACTTTCAAACAGACATTTTAGCCAAAGAAACTTGGGAAATTAAATCACTCAAGCCCGCCAAAGTCACCCAAACTTGGGAGTTTGAAGGTAGTGAAAATATCTATAAAATAGAGAGACTATGAAAAGCATTTCAATTGTAATTCCGGCTTTTAACGAAAGTGATAACTTTAATCAAGGGGTATTAACCCAAGTAGCTGACTATCTCAAAGAAAATAATCTAACCTGGCCGGTTATTGTAGTAGACGACGGCTCAACTGATGGTTCAAATAAAAATATTAAAACCTGGGTCGAAAAACAACCAAACTGGTCTTTTATTCAAAATTCTCATCAAGGCAAAGCAGCCACAGTTAAAACTGGTGTCTTTGCTGTGAAAACCAAGTACACTCTGTTCACAGATTTTGATCAAGCTACTCCGATTAGTGAAGTTAAAAAATTAATTCCCTTTTTAGGCAAAGGTTGTCAAATCGTTATTGGATCCCGGGAAGTCCAAGGCTCCACTAGAGAGAAAGAACCGGCCCTACGTCATTTGATGGGTAAAGTCTTTAACTTTGTGGTCCAGCTTTTTGCCATTAGAGGTATTCATGACACTCAATGTGGCTTCAAGCTTTTCAATACCAAAATAGCTAAGGAACTATTTAATTCATTAAAAATCTACCAACCGAAAAATGAAAAACACGCCTTTACCGGCGCTTTTGATGTCGAGCTTCTTTTTATTGCCAACAAAAGAAAAATAAAAATTGCTGAAGTTCCCATTACTTGGCATCATGCCTCCACTACCAGAGTCAGTCCTATTAGAGACTCAATCAGAATGTTTTTTGATGTTTTAAGAATCAGGCTAGCAGATATACTAGGCGCTTACCCAAAATAACATGCTTATTTTTTTTATTACCTGGCTTTTATTTGCCACCTACTCATTTACACGCCTTGATTTAAACCTGATTCTTTACCGTTTTGATCCTTTAATTTTCCAACAACTGGGATTTTACCACCGACCCATAGCCACTTTAATTTTTATTTTCCTTTGTTTAGTTTTTACTCTTACTTACCTTAACCTTATCAAACCAAAAGGGTCCGTCCTTAAAGGACGGACCCTTTTGAAATGGGCCATACCAATAAGTATTACCGGCATTTTGGCTTACCCGATGTTTTCTTACGATCTTTTTAACTATCTATTTAATGCCAAGATGGTTTTAATTTTTAAAGCCAACCCTCACTTAAGAACTGCCATGGAGTTTTCAGACCCGATGTTAAGATTTATGCGAAACATTCACACTCCCGCCCCCTATGCTTATGGCTGGACGGCTATTTCTCTCATTCCCGGTTTAGCTTGGTTTTTAAATAAATTTACTCTTAGTTTTTGGGCCATGAAAACTTTTGTGGCTATATTTTGGCTGGGGCAGTTGGCTGTTTTAAAAACTTTAATTCAAAAAGTATTCCCAAAAGAACCTTTTCGTTGGTGGTTATTTGCTCTAAGTCCTTTAGTTCTAATCGAAACCTTGATTATTGGCCACAACGATGTAGTTATGATGTTACCGGCTTTACTCAGTTTTTTATTTTTATTAAAGTCAAAAAAAATACTCGACAAATTTTTTATCTACGCCATTTTCTTTTTAACCGTCTCTGCTTCCATCAAATACGCCACTATTATTCTCTTACCCTTCTACCTCCTCATTTACCTACAGGGATCATCCCTGAAGGTAAAAAAGACTGATTTGCCAACCCTTTTTTCTTGGGCTTTACTAGCAATTATGTTTATTCGACCCGGTCAGCTTCACTCTTGGTACTTAATCTGGGCTTTCTCTTTTGTCGTATTATCAAAATCTCGCCTCACCATTTCTATCATCACCGCTCTAACCATCGGTGCCTTACTTCGTTACGCTCCATATATTTATTATGGATCCTGGGATCCTCCGGTTTATTTTCAAAGAAACCTTATCTGGGTCGCCTCGCTACTACTTACCCCCTTTATTTTAAGAAAGATAAAAACAAAATAGTGTTAGAATACTAATATGCTATTACTGGTCCCAATTGTTCTTATTTTTTTTATCTTGAGACTTTTCAACCTAAATTTAATTCCCATTTTTGCTGATGAAGCTATCTATATCCGCTGGGCTCAACTAATCTTAAAAGGCGATTATTTTATTCCTCTTTCAGATGGTAAAACACCTCTTTTTATGTGGCTACTAACTCCATTATTAAAGATTATTTCTAATCCTTTAATCGCTGGTCGCATCCTTTCTACTATCAGTGGCCTAGCCACTCTTTTTGGAGTTTATTTTCTTACTAAAAAATTATTTAATAAAAAAACCGCACTATTAGCTAGCGCTTTAGTAACTATTCAACCCTTCCTTCTTTTTTACGACCGTTTAAGTTTAGTAGATACCCTACTAACCGCCTTGATCATTTGGTCTTTTTATTTATCATTAAAACTTATTGAAAAACCCACACTTAAGCGCGCTCTTGTTTTAGGTTTAGTCTGGGCAGCCGCTCTACTCACTAAACCATCAGCCTCTATGTTTATTATCTTAACCCCAAGTTTATTACTATTAACTCCTCCAAAAAAATGGATAAAGAAAATTAAAACCCTCATTTTACCGGGAGCTATTACAGGAATTATTGCTTTATCTATCTATAGTCTCCTAAGAATTTCAAGTGCCTTTCACTTGATTAACTCTCGAAGTGCTGATTACTTAAGAACCCCCGCCGAGTTTTTTTCTTCCTGGTTTGAATTTTTCCCGGACACCCTAAATGTTTATTTATCTTGGATTAATAGCTACTTAACCTGGCCTGGCCTAATTTTATTAATAGTCAGCTTGGTTTTAAGCCTTAAACATAAACAAAAAAGAATATATATTTTAAGTCTTTTAATTATTATTCCAGTAATCGTTCAAGCTTCAGTTGGAAAAATTGTTTACCCTCGCTATCTACTACCCATCATCCCTTTTATCATAATAATCTTGGCGTGGGGGATTAATAAACTTAAATGGTTCGGCTGGGGGCTATTATTTATCATTATGTTTTTTTGGATTAGATTTGATTATCTTCTTTTAACTGACCCGGTTAATGCTCCATTACCGGGAAGAGAAAAAACTCAGTATTTTTACGAATGGTCTGCCGGTTACGGTCTTAAGGCAATTACCAATTATTTAAATAAACTACCCAAAGATCAGGATGTATTAGTAGCTACCGAAGGTTCATTTGGCACTCTCCCTAACGG
>Ga0180007_10007331_pt1 | contig 10460 bp, 10 predicted proteins | sample MM_PC_MetaG_FD_121122 | JGI IMG/M metagenome (GOLD analysis project Ga0180007, IMG submission 121122) | Groundwater microbial communities from the Aspo Hard Rock Laboratory (HRL) deep subsurface site, Sweden - MM_PC_MetaG | ecosystem: Environmental > Aquatic > Deep subsurface > Groundwater...
GACTCCTCGACTTCAAGAACCCGCCACAATTCACCCTCATTGTCATAAACCTTATCTCCATAAACATCACAAGGCCAAACCGGCCCCAACGCAGAAATTTCATAATCATAAGAAGCACCATTATCAAGCGTAGCCTCCTCTCCCGAAGCCTCATACCCCGCAAGATTGGCTTTTATATCCAAAAGAGCAAGCTCGGAAGCCCCCTCAGCCGCATAATAAGCCTCCCCACCCTGAACAAGACTCCTTTCAACCCTAAGCTCAACAACAATCAACCTGTTAATCCCAAGCCCTACAACAAGCATCACAGCCGTAATCAATATAGAAACAAGCAACGCACTCCCCTTCCTGTTTGTAAGTAAATTTTTATTCATAAACCCTTGAAGAAATAGTTGTTTGTAAATCGTAAATCATTTCGGAAGTATTGCGAGTCTCTCCCGCAACCCTCATATAAACAGTAACGTGAGGCTGATATTGAACAGAAACGTCGCCATAATTCACCTCGGGAGAAATTGCAGGATAAATTTCAAAATAAAGACCTTCAAAAACAGCTTCATCCCCGGAAATCGGCAAAGCCCCAAGCTCATAACCAATCTGCGGAACCCAAACATCTCCCGCTCCAAGCTCATATTTTTTCATAAAAACCTCCCCCTCATCAGAAGAAAAAACCGTAATCTCATCCTCGCTGCGCCCAAGCAAAATCAATACATCAACCGCAGAAAGCTCAAGATTATACGTACCGGTACACTCGGGAATCTCCCCCCCGCCGCCAAAATCATAACAATCATAATAAGGCGCAGAAGTCCTCGCCTCCGCGACAATCATCTCCATAACATCCCTCGCCCCCGAATAAACCTTCCTAACCTCACCCGTATCATGCTGAGCACGCGCAATATACAGATAAGTCCCGGAAATTATCCCGATAAAAATCGTGAAAATCGTGATGGCAACCACCATTTCGATCAAAGTAAACGCTTTTTTACTGGAAAGATTCATGCTATCGCCAATCTGTTAAATAAGTAGTTAAAGTAATATTCTGATCATTCCCCCTCTCACTCCACTCTACAACCGAGCTGATTTTAGCCGCTCCGGATTCGCACTCTTCATACTCAACAAGAATATACCTGGAAAAAGCCGACTCCTTCCCGCCACTATGAGAAAAACTCATATGAGAAACATTATCAACTTCATAAAGCTGCGGATCCCCATTCAAAGTAAGCGTCCAAGGATCCCCTTTGGAAGCCGTAAACCGATAACTCCCCCCCTCCATCCCACACTCAAACCCCTCACCCATATTCCACCCGTAATTCTGCATCCAATTGCTGTCCCGCATATTCCTCATCGCCTCAAGCCCCTCCTCAGCCAGATAATAAGCCTGCAAAGTATTCATATTAAAAGTATTCGCCCTCATACTCACAATCACCAAATTCGTCATCGCAGTCATAGTTACGGCAATTATTGAGACCCCTATCAGAATCTCTATCAAAGTGAACCCTTCTTTTTTACTCCTCAGTTTCATTAAGCGCGATATTACCTGTTAAAGGATTAATTAAAACACTTTTTTCATAACCATAATGCCCGAGAACAATAGTAGTCTCCTCCGTTATAGGAAGCATATTCGTATTAAAAATCTCCATATCTCCATAAGGCGGAACGAAGAAAATATAAGCCCCAGAGAGCGCACCATCATCGATACTCAAAACAGGCACGGAAGAAGCAATTTTAAGATCCTCGTCTTCCGTCATCTCATTATAATCACAACCCGAATCATACGGAGCAGAAACCCGAGAAACGCTATCGAGCGTCACCTCAAGCCCGAAGCATCGAAAAACATCCTCATTCTGCTCACCACTCGCAACCCTAACCCGTAAATCCTGCAACTCACTATAAACGGTCTCCTGCGCAATCCGAACCCGATTCCTCTTGATTTCGCCGTTATAATCCGCCATCGCAATGTACCCCAAAACAGAAAGAATCGAGATAACAACCAGCAATTCGATTAAAGTAAAACCCGATTTGTTATTAAAAATTTTCAAGACAATACTTCGTTAGACAACATCACTGAGAGAGAAAATCGGACCCAAAATCGCCAAAGCCACAACCGCAACCGCAAATCCAACAACAATAATAATAAAAGGCTCCAAAATCGTAGTCATATTCCGGAGAGAATGATCAACCTCCATCTCATAATGATCCGCAACCTTCTCGGAAGCCATCGCCAAAGAAGCCGACTGCTCACCGATCTCAAGCATTTGAGTAACGGTTTCCGGAAACAAGAAAGGAACCTGCGCCATATTATCGGAAACCTTCTCACCCTGCTCAACAGACTTTTTAATATCCAGAAGTTTAATCCTATAAAGCTCATTACCGGATGTACCGGCGAGAATCTCAAGAGTTTTATTAATCGGAATTCCCGCATGCATCAAAACACCAAGAAGCCGCACAATCCGCGACAAAAGAGCTTTCCTGATAAGCTCACCAAAAATCGGCATATTCAGTTTAAAACGATCCCATCTTAACCTTCCCATCTTCGTCCCCACATAAAAACTCCAAAAAGCAAAAGAAAGGAGCACAAGAATCAAAACAAACCACCAATAATCTGCCAAAAACCTGGAAATCGTAAGCACCGCAACCGTAATCCACGGAAGTGCGATATCGCTTTCCAAAAAGAAATCCTCAAGCTTCGGAATCACCATAGTCATAATAATCCACATCGCCGCAATAAGCGCTACCAGCACAGTAATCGGATAAATCATCGCCCCTTTAACCTTCAAATAAAGCGCATACATCCTCTCGATTTGAACAGAAAGCTTAAAAAGCATCTTCTCCAAGTTGCCGATAGATTCACCACTCTTGACGACCCCAACCTCAGCCTCGGTAAACACATCGGGGAACTTCGACATCGCGTCGGAAAGCTTCTTCCCATGCTCAACATCATAAGCAAGAGTGTTGATAACACGACGGAAATGCTGGCTTTCAACCTTATTAGTGAGAATTTTAAGAGCCTTCAAAATCGGAATCCCCGCATCAAGCATAACGGCAAGCAGATGGAAAAAATAAGACTTCTCCTTCATATTCACCTTGCTCCTATCAACAAGAAAATCATTAATCCTAACCCAAAAAGACTGCTTCTGAGAATCGTAGACACCGTACACAACCTTCTCATCCTTCTGCGGCGCATCCTTAGCATTCAGATCCGCCAGAAGCTGATCGATACTTTTATCTTTAACATCCATTTTATTTGAAATTAAAAATTACTACTGATAATAAGCCTCCATCGTTAAACCAAAACTAGCGTGAGCACCGGAACCTTCCTCAGAAAGCTGCACACTTATCGAATTAACCTTAATCTTCCTTGTATTTCCTTCAAGAGCCTCAAGAAAAATAATCAAATCTTCATAATTCCCATCAAAACTCGCAGACATATTGATAACTCCACTGTTATCACCCTCGACATTACTGAAATTCACACCATTTAAATCAACACCGGCCTCAGCCGCCAAATCCGCGAGATCGGAAAGCAGTTCATCCTGACTTTCTCCTTCCGGAACCTGCAAAAGCAGTCTCTCCTCCGTTACACCGGAAGCCCCAAGCTCCTCGGAAAGCCCCTCAAGCTCCGCAACACGCGCAATCAAATCCTCAACTTCAGCAGTTTTACCTTCAAGATCGGCATTAAGACTTTCAACATCCTGACTTAAAGGATTTACATAAAAAACAAACCCAAGCACCACCGCAACAAGCAGGACCACCGATAACAGATTCAGAAACGTAGAAGATTTTTTCATGATTTAGAGATTAGAAGTTAGTTGGATTATTGATTATTGGAATTTGTAACTTGTTTGGATCTTGTTTCTTGGCATCTTGGTTCTTAAACCGCTATCTAGCGGTTTTCGCATCATCATAAGTAAACCCAAAACTGAAGGAAACCATATCCTCATCACTTAGAGAAGAAACAGAAGGGACAAAAACTTCCTTGAACTTCGCCTCGGAGACAAGAACATCTATAAGCCCGGCAACAGCATAATAAGAATCAGCCAAAGCATTGACAGTAACATATCCGCTCTCAGTACCTCCGTACGAGCTGTAATAGACATCGAAAGGAGTCACTTCAAGAAGATTCCCGACAACCTCAGACCAAACAACCTCATTCTCCTCAGCCGCAGAAATAACCTTCCGAGCAATAGTTGCTTCATCAAGACCCTGAGCCTCAAGCTGAGAAACCTGCTCCTCAAGATTAGATATATCAACATCGGTATCCGCAATACTATTCTCGAGAGAAACTTTACTCACATAATTGTATCCGCCGTAAACCAAAAACGCCAAAAAGACGATAAAGGAGATCAAATTCACAAGTGAAAACCTCCTCTGCGTATACATAAGATCTTGTGGATTCATAAAAACTTGGTTTTAAGATGTATTTTTGCTTTACTGGGATTGTATCAAGTGAGCAACCTGTAAGCAAGAAAAAAATATGACCAATATCAGAAAGAATTTCATAGTCATAAATGAGGAATTTATTTGCAAAAATTGCAAAGAAAAAGTCCCCACCCTAAAAGGCTCCTGCAGAAACCACTGCCCGAAATGTCTTTTCTCCCTTCATGTAGACAATTCCGTCCCCGGGGACAGAGAATCCAAATGCCACGGACTCATGGAACCGATCGCCCTCGAATACAAAGGCAAAAAAGGCTACCAACTCGTCCATGAATGTCTTGAATGCGGCAAAAAGCAGCTAAATATAGTTGCAGAGGATGATGATCAAGAAGAGGTTAGGAAGATTCAACTGAAACATTCTCAGAAGCAGGATATTTAAAAGCACTCAACAAAACATCTATTCTAAGCAAAAGCTTTCTTTTACCATGCATTGTTGAATCATCATTCTCAGAAATCATATTGCGAATTTCCGCACAAACAGCAGGCTCCGGAGACGAATAATTACTCAGAAACTTCCTCAGAAATTCAGATGACTCCCCTTGCAAAATATCATCAAATATTTCCTCAAGCTCTTCATCGCTACCAACCATTGCACGAAGCTTAAGAGTCGAAGCATAATATGAAGAAAAATGCTGAGAAGCAATCATACAGTGAGCATTCAAAAATTCCTCCTTCCATTCACAATCCGCACAATTGAACGCAGCTTCAACCAATCTTTCCTCATCCTCAGCAGGAAAACCAAAAGGTACTGCATTATCCATTATCACACCATTATACCCTAGTGTCGTCACAACCTCTAATGCCTTCTGTTGAATCTCCAAGTCGGCAGATTTCAAAGCAGGAATAATATACCTGGAAACATACTCCAATCTAATCCCCGCATCAGGAAGTCTTTCAATACACAAACCCAAAAGACGTTCCCGCGCCTCAAGAGACGGAAATTTCATCTCATGCAGATTATCCAAAACCCAATTAAGATTACCATCTTCTTTGATAAGCTCATGTTCAAGTAAAGCTATAGCCGGATTGAAGACTTTTTCTTTTCCAAGAGACACAATCCCAGGATACCCAGAGCCATGCAAACGAATTGCAAAACGCGCAAACTCAATCGGTACATCCAAATACACTAAAAAATTATTGGCCACAAGCCTCTCAAGTTTTGCAAACCCCCGCGACATAAAAGATGCTGGCTTATATTTTTTCACCAGAAAACGATAAGCTTGATACCATTCCTCCGCAGCAATATCTTCTCTCTGAGAAATACAATCTAAAAAGTCCATTAATTCGTCATTCTTCTCTATGTTAGGAATATTGCCATCAGTCTTTACAATATCCCTCCTAACACCCTTATCAACCTTCATAAACTTCTCCAAAATCCACCTCGCCGCAACTTCGGGTGGAGTATTTTGAAGCACAGTTTCTTTCAAGCCATCAATGATATCTTCCGCTCCTTTGCGAAGCCTCCTATCCTGCAAAGTACCAATCATATATTTATATGTTTTTTCAGAACAATAATCACCACTGCTTCTCCTCAAAACAACCTCTTTAATCTCCGGATCATTCAATTCTGAACCAGTCAAAGACTGAAGTATCTCAATAAACTCATCCGGATCGGCAGTCTCAATCCTGCGCAATTTCTCAACCCATTTGTCGTGATAACCTTCCGCCAAACGCGCCTTGTTGTAATTAATCAATGTAGGCAGAAGAACAGGAAGCAAAAAGGTATTTAAATAAGTCCTTTCTTCAGGACTCGCAACCGCTTGCAACTGCTCTCTGTAAAGCCTCATAAAATACTTCAATTGGTTTTCACTAAAACTCTCCTGGCTTATTCGCAAAAGATACGGCATGTCCTTTTCCTCAATAGTCACAGCCTCAATCATCTGCGCCTCAAGCCAAGTATCATCACTATCACGCCACTCTGCCGCTCTCAACCGACTCCCTGTATTGGCAAGAACAAGATGAAGAGTGTTGCCAAAAAACTCACTATTCCGAGCATGCGAATGACCCGGAACCTCTCCCAGAATCTTTATATATAATTCCAGGTTGTGTTGTTTTATCACAAAAAGAGCCCTAAAAAGCTGCCTTTGCTCCTCATAAGTATTTAAAAACAAAGTCATGGAACTCAAATCATCATCAGACTTAACCTGAAAATCTTTATAATTCCCTACCCTCTTAAGCCACGCAACAACCTCCTCGCAAGCCTCACAATACTCTTCGTTTCCAGAAAAAATAATCTCCTGATTCAAAGTATAATCAAGATTCGCATCAATATCAGTAATAATATCCGCGATAGCAGGAGCCTGAAAACCTTCCCTCCAAGCCCTTACCTGACGCTGCTGCCACAACTTTACCGTGTCTTCCGTTATAGGATGTCTGATAGAAATTTCATCAGGCAATTCAAGACCCTTTTCTTCTTGCTCAAATTTAAAAGACAACTTATGCGCAAAAGATGTAATTTCCGGACTATAATAAAACCGCCTTATCGCCTTTTTGGCCCAAAAAGCCGCAACCCCAAACAGAGTTAAATCCCGCGAAATAGGATCAACCAAGCACCTCTCTTGGAACATTCCCGCATCTATAGGCGCAACTTCTTGTACAGCCTGCACGGGCCTATACAACAAATTATATAAATTCCTAAACAAATCGATTACAAACTGACACGCAGCCAACTCATCTTCTTCTTTTTCAAACCTTTGACAAGCAAAAACCTCATCCATCCTCGAAACAATCGACTCATACATACCCGAATCAGCAGCGAAAAACCCTTCATCGAGAGTTTTTATAAGACTGGAAACAGCTAAATCCGCCTCATCACTATGAGCGCTAAACGCCTTAAGAAACTCACCAAAAACATTGTCTGTCGCATCTTTAACCTCCTTTTGTGTCCTCGGGAAAGACATCGAAGATTCACGCATTCGAGCCATGCTTTCAACATCATCAGTTACTGCAACAATGTTCGATTCACCAGGCATTTGCAACCCCAACTCGCTCACCATAATTGATATTTATAAGGTTCGCGATTCTACACAAATTAACCTTGAGAAGCAAGCATCTAAGCCAAACTCACCGCCCTAAGAGCTCTTGATTGCGATTTTTCAATCATCGCAGCAAACTCCTCAGGAGAAACAACCTTTTTTCCGGAATCCTTCCAAACTTTACACAAGTCTTCAATCTCATCATGGAATCTGCTATTAAAACTTAAAATATCAAGAATAATGGTGCCAGGGTTCTCACGACGAAGACCACCAAGCGAACATAAATCAAAAACAGGAATATCAGGGTCCAATGCCTCAGCATTCGACCTAGCATGCATACCCCCGAAATAAGCAACCCGAGCATTTCCAGTAGATTCAATCATATCAAAGAGTTAAAATAAATACCGTCAAATCTTATTTGCAAAAATGAAAAGCGTCAACAACATCCTGGCCTTCTCCGGAGGACCCGACTCAATGTACCTTTTATATTTTTTATTAAAAAAGGGAGAAAAGCCCATACTCGCCCACTTAAATCATGGCCTTAGAGGTAAAGAAAGCGATCTCGATGAAAAATTTTGCCAAAAAATCGCAAAAAACGAAGGCCTCCCATTCGAATCCAAAAAAATCTCACTAACAGGTTCAGGAATCGAAGAAAAAGCTAGAAAAGCCCGCTATAAATTTCTGGAAGAAGTCCGCCAAAAACACAAAGCCAAAAAAATCTATACCGGACACCACCTAAACGACAACTTAGAAACAGTCTTATTAAACTTCACAAGAGGCACCGGCTTAAACGGCCTCACAGGAATCAAAACAGATAAAATCGACCGTCCGCTTCTAGGGGTAACCAAATCGGAAATCCTGGAATTTTTAAAGAAAAATAAGATTCCTTACCGCAAAGATTCTTCAAACCTCGACAACAAATTTTCCCGCAACCGCATCCGCGCAGAAGTCATCCCCGAGCTCAAAAAGCTCAACCCAAACCTGGAAAAAACTTTTAAATCAACCCTTGAGAACCTAAAACAAATCCAAAACTTCCTGTCTTCAGAAACACCCAAAGGAAACACAATCAAACTCAAAGATTTCCAGAAACTCCATCCGGCGATCCAAGCTCAATTTCTACTTGAGCAACTCGACTCAACAGAAGGAATTTCCCAAAAACAACTACAAGAAACCGGAAAATTCTTACTCTCCGCCAAAACCGGTAAAAAAAGAACTCTCGGCGACACGAAAATCGAAATCGAATACGAAAAAGCTATATTCAACCCTAAAAAACCTGCGATCAAAACAACTTTTCGCATCCTAAAAAAACACCCCGACAAGCTCGACATCGCAAAAACAGTCTTCCTAAACTTCGACAAAATCGGTTCAACCTCAAAACTGCAAATCCGTACCATGCGCGACGGCGATCGAATAAAACCACTAGGGTTAAGAGGCTCTCAGAAACTCCAGGACCTTTTCACCAACAAAAAAATCCCACAAAAACTCCGCACACAAATCCCCGTAATTACCTTGGAAAACGAAATCCTCTCAGTCGGCTGGCTCGCAATAGCAGAAAAATACAAGATCACACCTAAGACCAATCAAATCTTAAAAATCAACTTCAAAGAATCCCAATAAAAGGTTACTATTTAAAGGTAAAAAAACACAAGCCACACACCATTAGCCATTAGCCATATGCCATCCGATACCAAAAAACCTCCGCGACACTCTTCAAGTCTCGGCTACATCGTTTTGATCGCATTAATATTCACTTTATTATATGCCTTCTTTAATCCAAGCCCGCAAGGACCGGAAAAAGTCACACTAGACGCATTCTTAAGCGACCTCGACTCAGAAATAATCGAAGAAATCTCTGTCGAAGACAATAAGGTTTACTACACAACAACCGGAGGAGCGGAATTCTTTACAATCAAAGAAACCTCAGAAACCCTAACAGAATTATTAACAGGAGTAGATGATAGCAAGCTGGACGAAATCCAAATAGAAATCGTCGACACAACATCGGGAGGAATATGGATAGACCTGCTAATCTCATTCGTCCCATTCTTACTTATAATAGGGTTCTTCGTATTCATGATGAGACAAGCCAACTCCAGCAATAACCAGGCAATGTCTTTCGGGAAGTCGCAAGCCAGACTCCAGGACCCGGAAAAAAAGAAAAAGACCACATTCAGCGATGTAGCAGGATCACAGGAAGCTAAAGATGAGCTAATAGAAATAGTCGACTTCCTCAAAAACCCCACCAAATACACAAAAATGGGTGCCAAAATCCCTAAAGGAGTAATATTGGTAGGCCCTCCGGGAACCGGTAAAACGCTACTTGCCCGCGCAGTTGCAGGCGAAGCGGACGTCCCGTTTTTCAACATTTCAGGTTCAGAGTTCGTTGAGATGTTTGTAGGAGTTGGAGCATCTGTGACCGGCGATACCCCTATTCTTGTCAAAGAAAATGGATGCTACCCCCGCTTAATGCCGATTTCCGAAGTAGTAGATAAGCATTATAAAGAAGGAAAAAGTGACTTTGCAGTAAAAACTTATGACCTGGAAACACTGGGTTACGACCCTGAAAAAACAGGATTCAGAGGGTGCTCAAAAAACTCAAAACACAAATTCTTCGGCAACTCAAGTTGGCAGAAAGTATCAGCGGTTTACCGCCATAAAACAGATAAAATTTACAAAATCCACTTCAGAGGAGGAGTTATAAAAACAACAGGAGACCACAGCATCTTTATCCGCTCAAGAAACACAATAATCTCCAAAAAAGCCGGCGAACTGAAAGAAGGAGACCTTCTAGTCAACCTGCCCTTCAAAGTCAGAGGGAAATTCATCCCGGGAACAGGCACAACTCACAAAATCAAAGCTCACAAATTCGAGCAGGAGCCAAGTCTAAAAGAATTAAAAGTAGCAGGGAATGAAGCTCTCGAATACAGATACGCACATGCGATGCAAATGGAAGGATTGCACTCTCAAAAAGCACTTTCGCAAATGCTCGGAGTTTCACAAATGACAGTCTCAAATTGGCAAACCGGCAAACACACACCACAAGCTTTATCGATCAAA